>JAEEGK010021495.1_pt1 | contig 13630 bp, 10 predicted proteins | sample 8958771 | NCBI WGS metagenome assembly JAEEGK01 (sample SAMN16246547, study PRJNA631951) | gut metagenome | biome: gut microbiome; feature: rumen; material: SC-attached | host: Bos | place: Iran: Karaj | collected 2018-10 | reverse complement strand
AATATGAGTGGCATCCTGTGTATCCGACACAGGAGAAATGCCGCCCGGCAGTCTTTATGGGCTATCCGCGGAAAACGGGCCGGCCCGGAGTGCGGAACGAATTGTGGATTCTGCCGACTGTGGGCTGCGTGAACGACGCGGCAAAGGCACTTGCCCGGGAAGCACAGGCGCTGGCGGGCGGCGCAGTGGAGGGGATATACGCGTTCCCGCATCCCTACGGCTGCAGTCAGCTGGGGGATGACCAGGAGAACACCCGCAAAGCACTGGCTGCACTGGCAACACATCCCAACGCCGGCGGTGTTCTGCTGCTGGGACTGGGCTGTGAGAACAGCGGCATAGAACAGATCCGGCCCTATATGGGCAGCTTTGATGAAAGCCGGGTTCGTTTCCTGGTCTGCCAGGAGTGCGCGGACGAGCAGGAAGAGGGAATGCGGCTGCTGGAAGAACTGGCGGAGCGCATGCGGCAGGATGAACGGGTACCCTGTACGGCGGATCAGCTGACGGTGGGACTCAAGTGCGGCGGCTCCGACGGGCTTTCAGGCATTACAGCAAATCCGGTGATCGGGGTGTTCAGCGATTTGCTGACAGCCATGGGCGGCTCAACGATCCTGACGGAAGTGCCGGAAATGTTCGGCGCGGAAACGATCCTGATGGACCGCTGTGAGAACGGGGAGCTGTTCCGGAAGACGGTGGATCTGATCAACGGGTTCAAGGCGTATTTCGAGAGCTATCATATGCCGGTGTATGAAAACCCGTCTCCCGGGAACAAGGCCGGCGGTATTACAACACTCGAGGACAAGGCGCTGGGCTGCACCCAGAAGAGCGGACACTCCGCAGTGAAGGGTGTGCTGGCTTATGGAGAGAGGGCGGAGGCGGCGGGGCTGAACCTGCTGTCCGCTCCGGGAAATGACCTGGTTGCGTCCACCGCACTGGCGGTTTCCGGCGCACAGCTGGTGCTTTTTTCCACCGGCAGGGGAACACCCTTCGGATGCCCGGTACCGACGGTGAAGATTGCTTCCAATACGCCGCTGGCGGAAAAGAAACGGAACTGGATCGACTTTGATGCCGGAAGGCTGTTGGCGGGCAGGACGATGAAGGAAATGGGAGAAGAACTGCTGGACCTGGTGCTGCGGACTGCTTCCGGGGAACAGACCCGCGGTGAACGGAACGGATTCCATGATATGGCCATTTTCAAACAGGGTGTTACGCTGTGATGAATAATATACAATAAACTGTGGAGGACAGGAAAATGACGGATATGATGAAAAAACTGCAGGGAATCGGCATTGTGCCGGTGGTGGTACTGGAAAACGCGGAAGACGCGGTTCCGCTGGCTGAACGGCTGATGGCCGGCGGACTGCCCTGCGCGGAAGTGACCTTCCGGACCGCAGCGGCGGAGGAATCCATCCGGAGAATGGCCAAAGCCTTCCCGGAAATGATTATCGGCGCGGGCACCGTGCTGACCACGGAACAGGCGGACCGGGCGATTGACGCAGGCGCTACGTTTATTGTCAGCCCCGGATTTAATCCGAAGGTTACGGAGCATGTGCTGAAAAAGGGTGTTCCGATGACTCCCGGCGTATGCACTCCTACGGAGATTGAAGCAGCGCTGCAGTTTGACCTGGACGTGCTGAAGTTCTTCCCGGCGGAACCGGCCGGCGGCCTGAAGATGATCAAGGCCCTGGCGGCACCGTATGTAGGCCTGAACTTTATGCCCACCGGCGGCATCAACGCGGAGAATGTGCGGGATTACCTGGCTTATGACCGGATTGTGGCCTGCGGCGGCAGCTGGATGGTCAGCGGCAAGCTGGTGAAAGCCGGACAGTTCGATGAGATTGAACGGCTGGTTCGTGAAGCGGCCGGCATTGTGAAAGAAATCAGGGGGTAATGAATATGAACCTTAATCTGAAACCTGCTGAAGAGTGCCGCTATGACGCGGTATCCCTGGGTGAAATCATGCTGCGCCTGGATCCCGGTGAGGGCCGGATCCGGACTGCCCGGGAGTTTAAAGCCTGGGAAGGCGGCGGTGAATACAATGTGGTCCGTGGCCTGCACAAGTGCTTTGGCCTGAAGACCGGTGTGATTACTGCATTTGCGGACAATGAAGTCGGCAAACTGCTCAGGGACCTGATTGAACAGGGCGGCGTGGATACAGACCTGATCTGCTGGAAAAAGACGGACGGTATCGGCCGCGTCTGCCGGAACGGCCTGAACTTCACAGAGCGCGGATTCGGTATCCGGGGCGCGGTGGGGTGTTCTGACCGTGCCAACACAGCTATTTCCAAAGCTACTCCCGAAGACTTTGACTTCGACTATATCTTCGGCAAGCTGGGCGTCCGGTGGCTGCATACGGGCGGCATCTACGCGGCACTGTCCGAACAGAGCTGTGAGACCGTTATCGCCGCGTGCAAGACTGCGAAGAAATACGGCACCCTGATCTCCTATGACCTGAATTACCGGCCTTCCATGTGGTCCGCTATCGGTGGCCTGGAAAAAGCCCGGGAGGTTAACCGGGAAGTTGCCAAATATGTGGACGTGATGATCGGCAATGAAGAAGACTTTACCGCCTGCCTGGGATTCGAAATCGAGGGGAACGACGCAAACCTGAAGGAACTGAACCTGGACGGGTATTACAAGATGATCGCGGAAGCGGCGAAGCAGTACCCCAACTTCAAGGCCATCGCCACCACGCTGCGCACTGTCAAAACCGCTACGGTAAACGACTGGAAGGCGATCTGCTGGGCGGATGGAAACGTCTATATGTCAAAGGCTTTTGACAACCTGGAAATCCTGGATCGCGTGGGCGGCGGTGATTCCTTCGCCTCCGGCCTGATCTACGGCCTGATGACCACCGGTGATCCTGAACTGGCTGTCAATTACGGCGCGGCTCACGGCGCGCTGGCGATGACCACCCCCGGCGACACCAGCATGGCCAGCAAGGAAGAGGTTGAATCCATTATCAAAAACGGCAGCGCAAGGGTTAAAAGATAACGAACAATTAACAATGAATAATGAACAATGAACAATTATGAATGGTGTGCGTATGTGCAGGAAAGGAAATGTGAATGAAAGCGTTTCTGGACAAGGAGTTTTTGCTGAATACGGAAGCGGCGAAGAAGCTGTATCATGAAGCGGCGGAGAAACAGCCGATTATTGACTATCACTGCCATCTGAACCCCAGGGAGATCTGGGAGGACGTCCGTTATGAAAACATTACCCAGGTATGGCTGGGCGGAGACCACTACAAGTGGCGCCTGATGCGCTCCGCGGGTGTGCCGGAGAAGTACGTCACCGGTGACGCCTCTGACCGGGAAAAGTTTGACAAGTACGCGGAAGTACTGGGAAAGTCGATCGGCAATCCCCTGTATCACTGGAGCCACCTGGAGCTGCGCCGTTTCTTCGGCTATGAGGGTATCCTGAACAAGGACACTGCGGGGGAAGTCTGGGAACTGGCCAACGCGAAACTGCAGAGCGAAGGCTATTCCGCCCGGGGCCTGATCATGATGAGCAATGTGGATACAATCTGCACGACGGATGATCCGGCAGATACGCTGGAGTGGCATGAGAAGCTGGCGGCGGACAAAACCTTCCCGGTGACGGTACTGCCGGCCTGGCGTCCGGACAAGGCCATGAACCTGGAAAAGACAACCTGGCCGGAATACATTGCGCAGCTGGAGAAGGCAGCCGGTATGAAGATCGCATCCTTTGCCGACCTGAAGAATGCCCTGCACAAACGGCTGGATTTCTTTGCTGCCCACGGGTGCAAACTGAGCGACCATGGACTGAATTACGTCATGTACGCACCTGTGGATGAGGCGGAGGTTGAAAAGATCTTCCGGGAGCGGGTGGAAGGAAAACTGCCGGACGCTGAGGCGGAAGCCAAATTCAAGTGCGCCTTTATGATGGCCATGGCGGCTGAATACCGTGAACGGGGATGGGTGATGCAGCTGCACTACGGCTGCCGCCGGGATAACAACCCGGTGACCTTCCGCACAATGGGACCGGATACCGGTTTTGACTGTGTGGATAATACCGCCCCCAGTACCCAGACGGCTGCTTTCCTCGGTGCACTGGAAGAGACGGGTAAGCTGCCGAAGACGATCCTCTACAGCCTGAACACCAATGACAACGCGGCGATCGATACCATCCTGGGCTGCTTCCAGAACGATGAGGCCGTAGGCAAGATCCAGCACGGTTCCGCCTGGTGGTTCAACGATCACTTTGACGGGATGGTCGAACAGCTGAAGAGCCTGGCTTCCCTGGGATACCTGGCCGGATTTGTGGGCATGCTGACGGACAGCCGGAGCTTCCTGAGCTATCCCCGGCATGAATATTTCCGCCGGATTCTTTGCCGGGTCTTCGGAGAATGGGTGGAGGCAGGCTTCTATCCGGAAGATTATGACACCCTGAAGGAGATCGTGGCGGATATCAGCTACCGCAACGCGAAGCAGTACTTCGGTTTTGAAAGCAAGAAATAATCCCTTTTGCGAGAGAGAACGACTCCCCGGAATGATGGTGATTCCGGGGACTTGTTTTTTGCTCCGGGAAGCCCGAAATTTGCTTTTTCCGCAGACAGTATCATATAATTATGCTGTAAGACAGCTCAATTGCAGGACGTGACAATCTATGAACCGAGGGGGAAACGAACATGAAACGAATCCTTGCGGTATTGCTGGCAGCGGTTATGCTGTGTGGGATAACAGCCCTAGCGAGCGAGCCGGACGGCTATGTGGCGACAGGCGGATGGATTATTGACCAGCAGACGTATTCCGGTACATGGCAGCAGGCCTATCTGCAGATCCTGAACAATCATTCCGCGGCAATACATGCTTATCAGAGCCGGACGATTGAATACTACCTCAGCGATGCTGTGATACAGGTGCCCTGTAAGCCGGTTTCCCTGGCGGATATCACCGGGGACGGCATTCCTGAACTGATTTTCATGGAAAAGGCGAACGAGGAACGGGGCGATCTGTACATCTATTCCACAAACGGTGCAGTCGTCAGGTGCGTGCTTTACGTGCCGGGTATTACCCGTATCGGATATGACGACGCGGGAATGAACTTTGATGTCTACCTGTCCTCAGCAAACGGCGGAACACTGGTGCTTGAATATGATGAGTTTGAATGGCCCTGGACCCTGCAGCTGACGCGGAACGCCTTCGGACAGTATACACTGCTGAATTACCTGCGGGCGGAATACGATAATTCCAACGAGGATAATGACAGGTTCTGGCAAAACGGCGGACTGATCAGCTACAATGATTACGAAAACATGCTTCAGACGCTGCGCAGCGGCAGGACGATGACCCTGTCCACCTATACAATGGATGACGTCAGCCGCTATGGTTTTTCCCTGGACTGGGAGGGAACAGCTTCCATCCTGAGCGGCAGCACGGTCACGGCAGCGCCGCAGGGCGGCCCCAAAGCAGACGGCGTGATGGGGCTGACCATTGATAAGCTGGCGACCCGTAAAGGCCCCGGGACGCAGTATGACGGCGGCGGTACCTACAGCGTGAAGAATCAGTGGATTAAGGTGCTGGCCAAGGCCTGGGACAGCCGGAATAATATCTGGTGGGTGAAGTGCGAGATTCCGTATCACGGGGAAATCCGGGTGCTGTGGACCGGGTGGAAGCGGTTTGATCATACGACGATAACGTTAGACGATTTGATGGAAGAGGTATGGGAATAAGATTTCCAAACCTCTTCCGTAATGAAGAATGAAAAATGTAGAATGTTGGAGAAAACTGCTTCCATAAGGAAGCAGTTTTTTTGAATGAAGTGAAAAGTGATGAGTGAAGAGTGATCAGTGAAGAGTGAAGAGTGTTGCGACAGTCCGAAGTTTACAGGTCGTGACCGTAAACTTCGAACTGTCGCAAAGCAGGAAAAGCAGACGGGTCGTCGCTTTTGATGAGGCGCTCAAGGCGGAGCCAGCGAACGGTACGGCTGCCCAGGTCGATCCACTGGCGGTCACCGGTTTTCTCCAGGGGGAAGGAAATGTCACTTCCATCTGACAGGACAACGTGGCCGGCAGTCCAGTATGCGTCATGGGGGAAATCTGCCCGGAGGGTCAGTGCCATCTTTTCAGCGATGACCGGACGGCCCAGATCCAGCAGGCACCAGGCATCCTCCCGGGCACCGATGCCCCAGCTCTGGAAAGGCCATTCGCCGTGGAATGTATTCAGGCGAAGACCGTCAATCACATTGCGGGCGCAGAAGCAGGCTTCATTCCGGGTTTCCACATTGGCGGTGCAATGGGGGAAAAAATCAGTATCCCCGCGCAGGTCGGCGGGGTTGCAGGCGACGTTCCGGATCCGGCAGAGCGTGTTGGCAGAGACTGCTGACGCAGTGATGATGTGGCGGGGAGACTCAAAGAGCCCCGGCGCATAGGCCAGACGGTGCTCTCCGCAGGGAACGGGCCAGGTCATCTTTTCATCCGGCAGATAAACCTCCCCGGAGGGCAGTGCCTGGTCCATCTGTATCCTGAGATGCTTACAGCCGGAAATACGGACGACATCCCCGGGCTGGTAGACCCGATCCACGGAAAGGAAAGCTTCCTCCGGATGCTCTGAGGAAGCAAGCACTGTGCCGTCAGCGGCCTGAACAAGAATCGAAATCATCGTTGTTTATTCCTCCGGAATTACAGTTTGCGGAAACCCAGCTGGGCACCGCAGCTTTCGCGGACGACGAGGGTGGCTTCCCGGACCATGGCGAAGGACCGGGAGGAGGATTCCCGGGCCAGCAGCAGTTCCCGTACGGCACTGCGGGCCATTTCCTCCGGATGAAGATCCACCGAAGTCAGGGAAGGATCTGTATAGGCACAGAAGAACTGATTGTCACAGCCGATGATTGCCATGTCATCGGGGAGCTTCAGTCCCATCTTCTTCAGCTGTTTCATGACGCCGAGGGCCACCAGATCATTGAAGGTGACGATGGCGCTGGGCCAGCGGCTGCGATCCAGGCCGGAGAGCATCCGGAGGACGGCACGTTCACCGCTTTCCATATCATAACCGGCGTCCACGTGGTAGGCGGGATCATCCGGCAGATCCATCAATCGAAGCTGCTCCAGGAAGCCGACGCCCCGGCGGGAGGTGTCCCGGCTGTGCATGGAGCCGCCGAGAAAGGCGATGCGCCGGTGCCCCAGGGTGTGGAGATGACGGATGGGAAGCCGGGAACAGTTGACCAGGTCGCTCTGGATGCAGATACATTCCAGCGAAACATCATCCGGGCAGATGGTGGCAACCGGCATATACTTGCCGAGCCGCTCCAGCGCGACGTTCAGGTCATCCCGGTCAGCCGACCAGATGCTTCCGGCGAACAGCACGCCATCCATGCGGCAGCGGATCAGTTCGTTAACAATCTCGGGTGAGATGGCCTGGTTTTCCATGGTCTGGAAGAGACGGACGCTGCATCCGTTCTTTTCCGCTTCCCAATAGGCGGCATCGAAAATCCGGTTGAAATACAGGTTGGACACGACGGGGAGGACCAGGGCCAGGGTGCGGGTGCGCCCGCCTTCCAGGTTCTGGGCGGAAAGGCTGGGGGTATAGTCATGGGCGTCAATGATCTGCTGGACTTTCACCCGGGTGGCTTCGCTGACGTGCGGGTCATGACGGAAAACGCGCGTGACCGTGGCAGTGGATACTCCGGCTTCCCGGGCAATATCGTAGATGGTCACCTTTTTATTCATCATTCTCACCTGTTTCTGATCTTTGTCAGCATGATACCATGAAGAAAACTGAAAAGCAAGAAAAATGTTACCGATAACATATATTTTGTATCAGAAAAAACGATCAATTATAGGAAATAACACTTGACAATAAGGGATAAAAACCATAATATTTAGACAAAGACAGGGAAACAGAAAGGTAAACGGCATAGAGAACAGGATTTCGTATGCTCCAGGTCGTGAAACCGATAACATTCCCTAACAATGATTGAGGAGGAACCTATCATGAAGAAAATGCTGTCAGTACTGCTTGCCGTGATGCTGATGATGTCGCTGCTGGCCGTACCCGCCCTGGCCGAGGACCAGGTGCTGACCGTGGTGACATGGGATGCCACCACAACCCCTTACCTGATTGCCCAGAAGGATGCTTTTGAAGCCTCCCATCCCGGCGTCACCATCGAGTATGTGGACGTCGCTTCCCAGGATTACGCTGTGAAGGCGACCACCATGCTCGAAGGCGGAGACACGAGCGACATTTTCATGATCAAGGAAATTGACAACCTGATCAACTGGCAGGCCCAGGGCTTCGCAGCTCCGCTGGATACGAACGGATATGATATGTCCGGATTCGTAGGTACTGAAGTAAACTACGCCGTGGACGGTGTGCAGTATGCCATTCCGTTCCGCAGCGACTTCTGGGTGCTGTTCTACAACAAGGATCTGTTCGACGCTGCCGGTGTGGAACTGCCCACCAATGACATGACCTGGGATCAGTACGCTGAGCTGGCCAAGAAGATGACCGACAAGGATAAGGGCATCTACGGAACCCATTATCACACCTGGCTGTCCGCCGTGGTGAACTGGGCTGTGTGCGACGGCGTGAATACACTGGCTGACAAAAACTATGACGACCTGCTTTACTTCTACAAGCTGTATCAGGATCTGGAAGATTCCGGCGCCTGCATGAGCTATGCGGATCTGAAGGCCGCCGGCCTGCACTACTCCGCTGCTTTTGCCAACGGCAACATCGCCATGCTGCCCATGGGCTACTGGTACGTGTCCACGCTGATTGGCTACAACAAGGACGGCACTTGCAACTTCAACTGGGGCATCACCGCTGTTCCGCACGCTGAGGGCGTGGCCGCGGGTTCCTCCTTCGGCAACCTGACCGGCGCGATGATTAACGCGAAGTCCGAGCAGAAGGATCTGGCCTGGGAATACATTTCCTGGCTGGGCGGCGTGGAAGGCGCCAAGGCTACGGCTTCCGTCGGTGCCCGTCCCGCGTGGGTTTCCGAAGAAGTGGCCGCCAGCATGTCTTCTGTGGACGGCTTCCCGGCTGACGAGACCAGCAAGGGCGCCCTGCTGCCCGCCGCTGTGGCAATGGAATGGCCGGTGGCTGAAAAGGTCGCTGACATCAAGACGATCGTGAATGAAGAACACAGCATGATCATGGCTCGTGAAATCACCCCCGAAGAGGGTATCGAAGAGATGAACGAGCGGGTGGCTGAACTGTTCGAATAATCCCTGATCAGGATATAACCCCCAGGCAGGGAAGGCTGCTTGCCTTCCCTGCTTTTTTCAGAACACGGGAAAGGAAACGATGACACATGAGCCAGTCGGAAGTAAGAAAAGTCCGGTACAGGATGGGCAAGCTGGAAAGAAAGAATACGCTGGTGGCATATTCTTTCCTGGCGCCTAACTTTATCGGGTTTGCGGTCTTTACGCTGGTGCCGGTGATCTGCGCCATTGCCCTGTCACTGTTTGAGTGGAACGGCGGAGACATCTCCAAGCTGAAGTTTGTCGGACTGGACAACTACGCGACGATCTTTGCCACGAAAAAGGTGGCGGAGAAAGGCCTTGCTTACTTTTTTAACCGGGCGGACCTGGGCATCGCATTGAAAAACACGGTGTATTATACGGTGGTTACCGTACCGCTGACGATTATATGCGCACTGGCGCTGGCGCTGCTGCTGAACAAAATCAGGGGCGCGGTGTTCTTCCGGTCCGTTTTCTTCTTTCCCTATGTTTCCTCGATGGTGGCGATCTGCGTCTGCTGGTCCTTCATGCTGATGAAGGACGGCCCGGTGAATCAGATCATCATGGCACTGGGAATCAACTTCAACAAAGGCTGGACGGCGGACAGCACGATGGCCATCTGGTCCATCATCCTGGTAAGCGTATGGCGGAACATGGGATACTACATGGTTCTTTACCTGGCCGCCTTGCAGGGGATTCCCCGTGAACTGATGGAAGCGGCTACAGTGGACGGCGCAAATAAGTGGCAGCAGTTCTGGCATGTGACACTGCCGCAGCTGAAACCCACCACCTTCTTTGTTTCCGTGATGATGGTGATTTCCTGCTTCAAAATCTATGACGTGGTGGCTATCATGACGGACGGAGGTCCCGGCCGGGCAACCAAGATGCTGGTGACCTACATCTATGACGAGGCCTTCATCAAGGTACGGTACGGCCAGGCCAGCGCCATTTCCATGGTGCTGCTTGTGATCGTGCTGCTTGTGACGATTATCCAGTTCGGTTCCGAGAAGAAATTCTCGAATGACTGAGAAAGGAGGAGATGAATCATGGAAACGGCTGTTCACAGCAGGGAAATCCGGAAGGATAACCCGACACTGCATAAGATCCTGAGAAGCATCATCTGGATTCTGCTGATCCTGCTGACTGCCTTCACGCTGATTCCCTTTGTGTGGATGATCTCCTCCTCGCTGAAGCTGGACAGGGAAGTATTTGCTTTCCCGATGCGCTGGGTTCCGGAGACTTTTCACTGGGAGAACTACTCCCTGATCTGGCAGAAGGTGCCGCTGGTAACTTATTTTAAAAATACCGCGTTTATCGCGATTGTGGTCACGCTGCTCCAGACGCTGACCTCCTCCTTCGCGGCTTATGCATTCGCGAAACTGAATTTCCGCGGGAGAGACGTGCTTTTCCTTTGCTATATCGGCACGATCGCGGTGCCGTGGCAGGCCTACATGCTGCCCCAGTTCATCATGATGCGGTCCATGGGACTGTATGACACCCTGTGGGCCATGGTGGTGCTGCAGGCGTTCTCCGCTTTCGGCGTGTTCCTGATGCGCCAGTTTTACCGTTCCATTCCCACGGAACTGTGCGAGGCGGCGCGGCTGGACGGGCTGAGCGAATACGGCATCTGGGCGCGGATTATGCTGCCCCTTTCCAAGGCGGCCATCGCGACGCTAGTGATTTTCACCTTCGTCAATACCTGGAATGACTATATGGGGCCGATGATCTACCTGACAAGGGACGTCAACAAGACGGTCCAGGTGGGCCTCAGACGGTTTATCCAGGAAAACTCCAGCGACTACCACCTGATCATGGCGGCGTCCCTCTGCTCGCTGCTTCCGGTTTCGGTTGTATTCCTGTGCCTGCAGCGGTATTTTATTGAAGGCATTGCCACATCCGGACTGAAGGGATAAACAGGAAAAATGTTTGCTGAGTTTTTACAGAAGCATCCCATGGAGGATTTGCTGCGGAGCGGAACGCGGGAGTTGTATCCGCCGGCGGAAAACAGAAACGCATGGGACGCCATTCCGGAGAAATACCGGCAGGAGATCCGGGATCTGGGAGACCGGTACGGGAAGATACCGTACCCGGAACGCAGCGTGTCCGGATTCCTGGCTTTTGCCTGGACCGGAGACCGTCAGGCGGATGAAAAACCGTATTTTACCCGCCGCAGGAAGCTCTGCGCCGCGGTGCTGCTGTGCTGCGCGTTTCCGGACACGGGCACGGAAGACGTGGTGAACGGAGTCTGGCACCTGTGCGAGGAAAGCAGCTGGGTGATCAGCGCCCACAACATCAATCCGATTCCCGGAGCGCCGAAGGCTTCGGAATACCCGCTGCCGGACATCCGGAAACCGTATATCGACCTGTTCAGCGCCCAGACGGGAATGATTCTGGCACTGACTGCTTCTCTGCTGGGAAAGAGACTGGACGAGGTATCGCCGCTGATCCGGAAAAGGATCCGGGAGGAAATCCGCCGGCGGATTCTTCGCCCGTTTATGGCTACAGATGATTTCTGGTGGATGGGATTCCGGCGGAAGGACCTGAATAACTGGACCCCGTGGATCCTTTCCAATATCATGGTCTGTGCCGTGCTGGACGCTATGCCCCGGCATAACCTGGCGGCGCTCCTTACCCGGGCGTGCGGAATGCTGGACCGCTACGTGGACATTCTGCCGGAGGACGGCGGCTGCGATGAAGGCGCGGGCTACTGGAATATGGCCGGCGGGGCGCTGCTGGACTGCCTGACGATCCTGGAAAGAATTACGGGCGGGCAGATGTCCTTCAGGGAAAACCATAAAATCCGGAACATCCTGCGGTTCCCGCTGACCGCGGAGCTGGGAAACGGATGGTTTGTCAATTTCGCGGACTGCGACGCCAGACCGTTCATCAGCGGGGAAAGACTGGAAACGGCAGGACGGATGCTGGAAGATCCGGCTCTGACGGCGCTGGGGACACGGATGCGCGGAACGGCCGCTGATCAGCTGAACGACGTGCCGCATCTGACCCGGGTGCTGGACCTGGTGTTCCATGCTGCGGCCGGAGAAAAGAACGAAACTGCCGGGGCAATCGGAGACAGCTGGCTGCCGGACCTGCAGGTGCGGAAGCTCCGGCGGGGTCCGTGGACCCTGGCCTGCAAGGGCGGTCATAACGGGGAAAACCATAACCATAACGACGTGGGCTCCTTCATCCTGACACAGGACGGGGAACCGGTTGTAGTGGACGCGGGAAACATGATCTATACCGCAAAAACATTTTCGGAGGAGCGCTATACGCTGTGGAACATCCAGGCCGGATGGCATAACCTGCCGATGATCGGCAGCCGGGAACAGAAGGAAGGCAGGGCACATGCCGCACGGAATGTGATCTGCACCCCGGACGGCATGGAGCTGGAACTGCAGGACACCTATGAGCAGGAAGCAGGCGTACAGCAGCTGAAACGGCGTTTTGTGCTGACACCGGAGGGGCTGCGGCTGACAGATGAAGGAAAGCTGCGGACCGCGGAGGAAGTGACCTGGGTATTCCTGCTGCGAAATAAGCCAAAGTGGGAAAAAGGATCGGTCACCGCCGGAAAACTGCGGATCCGCTGTCCGGAGGGGCTGACGTTCACGGCGGAGGAAAAGCCGGTAACGGACGCAAGAATGGCCCGCAACTGGCCGGGAAGCCTGTGGCGGGTCAGACTGAAGAGTGAAAAAGCGGACGCGTTCCGCATGACATTTGAATTTTCGGCAAACGATCGGGAGGCTTAAGCGATGAACGAGGCATACCGGTCCCTGCGCACGCGGCAGGAACTGAGGCGGGCGGCTGCGGAAATTCTGAAGCCGCTGGTGCCCTGCATGACGCCGGGAAAGGCCCGGATCTATGTCGGGAACGGATCCGCACATTATTCCGAAGATGTGGCCGGGATGGAATGCTGGAGCCGGGCTTTATGGGCGCTGGTGCCGATGCTGGCGGGGAAATGCCCGGAGGCGGAGGAACTCTGGCCGCTGTGGCAGGAAGGAATGATCCACGGAACCGATCCTGATCATGAGGAATACTGGGGAGAGATTCGTCCTTTTGACCAGCGGATGGTGGAAATGGCGGTGATCGGCTGCGGACTGTGCTTCGCGCCGGAACACTTCTGGAATCCGCTGAACGAGGAGCAGCGGAAGCACCTGTATGACTGGCTGAACCAGATCAACCTGCATGATATGCCGAAAAACAACTGGCGTTTTTTCCGGATCCTGGTGAATATCGGCTTCCGGAAAAACGGACTGCCGGTGGATGAAGTCCGGATGCAGGAAGATATGGACCTGATGGAAAGCCACTATACAGCGGACGGCTGGTACTTTGATTATCCGACCAAGCGGGACTACTATACGCTGTGGGGATTCCATTTTTACAGCCTGCTGTACGCGGCGGTGATGGACCGGGAGGATCCGGAACGGTGCG
>JAEEGK010021494.1_pt1 | contig 13630 bp, 27 predicted proteins | sample 8958771 | NCBI WGS metagenome assembly JAEEGK01 (sample SAMN16246547, study PRJNA631951) | gut metagenome | biome: gut microbiome; feature: rumen; material: SC-attached | host: Bos | place: Iran: Karaj | collected 2018-10 | reverse complement strand
GGAAAACGCTAAGTTGTACACCTATGAGCAAACCGGCACGCAAGAGTTGCAGGCATTTAGCAACAAAACATACGGAACAACGTATTTTTGGTTTAAGCCTGGCGAAACCGAAGAAGAGTACAAAAAGAGAAAAATGGACAGCGTTGGAAGGTATGCCTTAGAGAGACTGAAAGAAATCAGTATGGAAATGGCTGCGCTCGACGGAGAAAAAAGCGAGTTTGAAAGAATTCGGGATGGGCTTAATTTTTAGTATATTTGTAGCACAGAAAGAATTAACATAATAGATATGGAAAAAAGTCAAGAAGAACAGAAACAGAGCATTAGTCCTAGTCAGTATTTTGACTTTCTGAAGGACGCTAAGAACACCATTACCGTTGAGGCGTTGAAAAACTCTTTCGACGTTTTCATTAAACTTGCCGAGAAGTATCAGAAGCTCGGACAGGTGGAGTCGCTCAAAAAGCTTTCTTTCCTTGCCGACACCTTGGTAAAGGAAGAGAAGATTATCGAAATGGGTATTACCACATACGTCTACAAGGACGTGGTGGAAGACTACATTGAGCACGTGGCTGACAAGACTGTGAAGATTATCGAGTTGTCACGATATATGAGAGAAGTCCCTGACGAACTCGTTGACGTTGTTGAAAAAACCAAGGACCTCTTTGATCAGTTCTACGTGGTATTCACCGACTACACGGGCACGGAAGAGAGAAAGGTTGATAAGGAACGTCGTGACAAGGATCCTATCCTGTTTGGCGTATTCAAGAACAACACGACTGTTTCCGACAGGTTCTACTTCCTCGGAGACTGGGTTGACGAATACTGCGACCTCACCCTTGACAAAATGGTTGAGCAGTACAAGGAGAAGAAAGGCTATGAGCCTACGTCCGAGATTGCCATTCCTGAGAATTCAGAACAGCTTGTGGAAATCCTTAAAACCTACAAGATTGACGATAAGAACAAGACGCAACTTTTTGTTGGTACAAACGAAGCAATGGCACTTCCGGTAAGTTCATATTCCGTAGATGTTGCTGACTCCAATAAAGAAGGCAACAAGAAGGGTTTCTTTGACAAAGTTAGAAGCATTTTCAAGAAATAGTGGACCGCAAAATTGACCTTACCGCTCACAGCGATTTTTCTTTTGGCGCAGTAGTAACTCCGTTAGAAGTTGACGAGTTTGACACATTAGTTAACGACATGTACGATAGTATAAACATGTCAAGCGATGATTATGAAAGACTTGTCAAATATGAAAAAATATTCGGTAGGAAACGTCATTTCACGGATGCAATGACTGTGTTCATGAAATCTGACGAAGAATACAGAAACAGTTACAGAAACCATTGCTGGCGTTGTGGGAAAGAACATAGAATTCCGTGGAAAATCACCAGTGACTTATGCGAAGAATGCGAAGAGAAAATGAGCAGGAAGAAAACGTTTATGGACTATATTTTAGGGTTTCAAAGCATGCTTTCATTCGGAGAAGCAGACGAAAGGGGAAGGGATTTATTCGCATTGAGATAAAAGAAAACCTGAGCAAAACGCTCAGGTTTTTTCGTGCCATGTTTCTTTGTGATTTGGCACGAACGGCTTTTTACGAAGTCTAATGCCGTTATTCGTGCCAACCTTAATAGGCTTCCCCAAATTCTTGTTCCATTTTGTGCTTGTCAGCAACACTGAGTTTCCTGTCTTTCTTAAAGACTTCCTTCGGTATCTGAACCAATGCTTTTGGGTTTGGTAGTCCGCCCTGCTCATGGAGTTTTGTCTGCTCTTCCTCGGAAGCAAGGTGGAAGAACCTGTCTGACGCATATTGGAAACCTGACCGCCAACATATCTCTGCAAGATCCTCAATGTCGAATTTGTCAAAGTCCCACGCTGCGACAAGATTTTTAAGCCCCGTCATAATCCTGTTATCTTCCTGAACAGCGTGCAACTGTTTCTCCCCGATTTTCTCAACGGGATATTCTTCTCTTAGTTTAATCATATTATTCGCTATGTTTTTTCCAGTCGCTGTCGTACTGTCCCTTTATCGTCTTTCTCTTTGATTTATTTTCCGCAATGAACGCTCTCATATCGTCTTCTGTCTTAACACGTTCTTTTATCACGGAAAATTCATAAGGATAAAAAAGGGTATCAACGTCTCCCGTGCTATCAACTCCCCACAAGAGTTTCCAATGGAAAAACAACTTGTCCCAAGCAGTTTCAGGCTTTGGACGCCAAATGATATGGCGATACCGCTCATACCATAAAGGGGTTTTTAAAACCTTAAACTCAATCTCTCTGTTTTTCATATTATTTCACATTGATAAGGCAGGAACGCATTGTCTCAAGTGCCGCTTCGTGCTTCTCAGGGGTAAGCCCTGCACAGCAAGAAGAGTCCACCGTGATATTAGCCCTGTTCGGGAAAGAAGCCTTCGTAATGAGAACGTTGGAAATCACACAGATATCTGTGCAGAAACCGACGAACTCGATTTCAAATTCTTCTTCGTGGACAAAGCTGTCAATGTATTCAGGCATTTTTACGGAACCAAACGTATGTTTGATTACTTCCTGAACGTAAGGGTGGTGCTTGTTGTTCTTGATAGCTTCCTCTACGCTTTTCTCAAGGTGCCAACCGTCGCTTCCCCAAATACAGTGTTCGGGAATTGCCTGCCCCTCCTTGGAGTTAGCGTAGTTCCACTCATAGTGCGTATCGAACGTGCAGACAATAAGGTCGCCGTCAAATTCTTCGATTTTCTTTACGATATTAGGAACGGCTTTCTGCGCTTCCGGATTAGGAAGGGCGCCGGTAATAAAGTCGTTCTGAACGTCAATAATGGCAAGTACCTTTTTCATATTTTACTTCGTTGTTTTATTTTTTTCTTTGCAGAATTTGCAGCCGGGCCAATGGGCCATTCCTCCTTCATAAAGTCCGGCATTAAAAACAAACTCGTGCCACTCTCCGTCATGATAGATGTTGTAGAACCTGAGTTGTTTTTGGTACATTACTTCTAAGTCTTGGCGAACTTCGCCGGTAGGGCCTGTGTGGTCTGCGTTATAGTTTCCGCAGGAAACAATACCAATCAGGATCAAAATGAAACAAAATAACTTTTTCATAGTAATCCCTGTTTTTTAAGTTTCTCCAAGTCTTCGAGAAGACAGTTTGGGTCATGTTCATATCCGGTATAGGCGTCATAAGTACCAGACCGTGAACGCCAAAGTTCAATGTACGTGTGCCCATCAAGTTCAAAACGTCTACCATATACGGCGTAGCCTTCTAAATCGGTATTTTTAACTTGTGCCGATCTGTTTTCGCAACTGCAAACGCACATGGCTAATACAGCCAACAGCAATAATACAATCTTTTTCATATTATTTCTTTTTTTCGTTGATTTCGTATTTGATAATGGAATATAGGCAAGCGGCCATAATACCAATAAGTGCAATTCCAGCTATTATGTTCATTTTTATTCTTTGGGTAATTCAAAGAGCTCGTCAATCGGAATGTACAGGCAATCAGTCTGTGCAGTGCTCGTGAGCCTTGGATAGTCCTTACCTGACGGCGTGTACGTGATAGCAAGTCCGTCGAAATGAGTTCCAGCATAGGCTTTCTTCCATACAGGAAGTTTCACGTTACCGCTATGATACAGCCTCATTGGAACGTCCTTGAGCCATTCTGCAATTTCGTCTCTCGAACGGTTGTTAAGGAAGCCACATACGGTGAGTTCTCCAATAGCGTTTTTAGCAAGATCGCTGTCTTCACGATACTCTTCCATTTTAACGCTGTTCATCATCTGTTTACGAATAGCCGCCTTAGAGAATGTAAGAATAGACTTGCAAACAGATTTTAGCCTATCAACATCATCATCCTCGTTCAAGTTAAGGTGATAGTTGAAATTAAGGCAGGCTTTAACACAGGCTTCAAATTCAGTTAATTTCGGAATATCCGTTAAAATAACGAGATTTTTGCCGGTGTTGTTAGTGCCGTTTGCGGAAACGAGGGTTCCGTCAACATAATACTTCTGCAGTTTCTCGGTATCTTCACCTTTCTTGGTCTGCAAACCGACAATATAAGTCGTGTCGCCAGGACCTTTTGCATCCCAGCAAACAATTCTTACGCTATGCGTACCGTCCTCAGTCTCAACCTTATACTTGCCGGCTTCTATTTGTGGGCGATGAGAAATATTAAATGGAATTCGTCTCATAGTATTTTTGTTTGTTGCTGCAAAGATAGGAAGAATATTTTACTTTTCCAAATTTTCCAACAACTTACCAAGTTCGGAAAGAACGTTGTCATGTTCAACGCCCCAATGGTATAAGGCACCTTTGCAGTAATCAACGAGTTTCTTGTATTTCTTATCCGTATTTCTGCATCCGTCTTGATATGCTTTTCTCGTACGAATGTTGGTATCGTACTTTGTTCCAAGAGCGGGTACGCCAATAGGCTTTACTGCAAGGAACTCATCATACGCCTTCGCTTTTTCAACAAGCCTGTCAAGTTGCTCTACGGGAACTGTTTGATACTCGTCGTCGTTCAGTAACATGTCGTCATAGCAACGCATATATGCGTCACGCTGAGCAAGCGTTAAACGGTAATCGTCCGCAAAAGCGTTTGGCTTGTCGCACGGCCCATTAAGATCTGGGTAGTGATTAAGTGCGTTGAGTTTGGCTTCTTCTCTCGTCATGTTATTTACAGTCTTTCAATCCAACCGCAAGGGCAGGAAGCGGAATGGATAATACCATATTCATGAGACATAATATATTTGTGCCCCTCATACTCCCATTCATCAATGCTGTATCCACTAGACTTAACAACACCTACCCTATGCGAATAGTTTTTCGAACTATTGTTCGAAACTTTACGGGCACGTTTTTCGTTCATGCCTGAAGTCTGCTGATTGTCCTGAGACGGGCTATATGGAGACTGATAAGTTCCACTATTGCCATACTCTTGCTGTTCATACTCACTAACGGTACAACCGGTAGCAATGCTTGACACAATCCCATAGATACAGCCTGCGGCTGCTAAACCGAGAATAATCTCTACTACAATTTTCAAAAATCTGTGCATATCGTTTTTTATTTAAGTTTAATTTCACGAAGAATTTTCAGGAGCCTTTCAAGTTCAAAGTTCCTGTATGCCGTCATAGCATAGGTGCGAGGGTTGTTGTGGTTATATTTGTACTTCTCAATATAATTCTTACAAGCCCTCTTGGTAAGGAAAGCACCCGTGTCTTCACAGATATAGTTTTCCTTCACAAAGTCGTAAAGCTCAAGACCGTCCCATTTAAGTTCGAGGCACATAAAGTCGTAGACATCAGTAATGGAATCGTGATCAACGGCTTCCCAATCTTCGTTAAGCCGTTCTCTCTCTTCTTCAGATAGTGAAGCAAGATAGTTTTCAACTTCCTTCACTGCTTCCTGAAGATTCCATTTACCATCGTCATACACGATATACGTTTCTCCACAGCCATCAGGAACAGCGACATCTTTTGTGTCAAGTACGCCCCAATACACCGGCTGAGCGTTTCCGTCGGTAGTCTGCGTGTTGAGTTCGTTCTGCAAGTCCTTCAAGAACTCGTAATCTTCCTGTGATATTTCTATTGTCTTCATAGTATTGCAAATATACAAAAAAACGCACCCTTTCGGATGCGTCTTTAATTCAGTATGTTGCTGCTAAACCTGTATGTCGTCAAAATTTGTTATTACTCCGTTCTTGTTCAGATAGTGTTCCTCGGCGTCAGTTGCGGAAGTTTTGAAATTGTCTGACTGCATTCCTTTCCTTTGTCCAAGATATACTAGATTATGCTTGAACATATCTAGCATTTTAATTACGTCTCCAAACCCTGTTTTATTTACCACCTGCATATAAGATTTCTGTCCTTTTCCTCGTTTAAATGCGAATTCTATCATCTCTTTTTGCAGTTCGTGTGTTTTTTGTGCGAGGTTGCGAATGTCCAACGAAAGTTTGTCGGCAGTTTCTCCTGCTCTCATAACAGTACCCCAAGAAATCTCTTCAAGAGACTCACGGACGGCATTTCTTATTGCGTTCTCGTTGATAGGATCCGGCTCGCCTGGGTAGTAGTCAGGCCTGTCGTGTTTTTCCTTGCACCATACCTTATCCAATCCACTCGCCTTCACGTCGTTTTCAGACATATTGTATTTGGACTGCATAAGCTGCAGAAACTGATAATAATTTCCGCAGTTATTCATATCCTTTATTACTTCATTGAATAGTTTGTTTTCGTTAATCTTGCTCATATAACATAAATAGTTATATGAACCGCATAAGAACAGGAAAACCCGTGAATTTCTTCACGGGTTACTTCTTCTCGGAGAACTCGAAATAAGCGTCAAAATCACTATCTCCGTAGCTTGGGCTTTCATATCGAACTCTCCATCCTTGTTCGCGGTAAATATCTTCGATATCCAACCAATTATTGTCGAACACTGTCCTGCGTGAATAGGTGTCGCTTATCCTGTCAAGGATTTCGTCTTGTTTAACAGTGGCGGACCGTTTGATTGGAGAATAGTGCTCAACGATAAGTTCGTTGATAGCATCAATGATAATGTCAGGAATTCTCTTCGTGAATTTCTCTTTTGCCTGTTCAGGCGTAATGGGTTTTGACTGAATAACCATAGCAATACAAATATACGAATTTGATCGCTATCATCAAAAAAACCACCTGATTTCTCAGATGGTTTCCGCATTGGTTTACCGTGGCTGTTTCTCCATACTCTTGCGGAGACGTGACTTCTTCCTCTTGATGTTGAAGATGTCCATACCCGTATAGTGATAGACAGTTCTTACGGTTTTCCCATCCTTGTCAACGACTAGTTGGGCATACACCTTTCGTCCACGGCTGTTCGCACGATTGCCATGTTTGAACGTGCGTTTCTTCGTATTCACAGGGGCGGCACCCCATACACCCTGCTTCCCGATAGTTCTTTTTGATGCGTACATAAATGTTGTTTTAAAAGTTAAACTTGTTGCGGGGGTAGGATTTGAACCGTTTATGACGACCTCCAGGTTATGGGCCTGGCGAGCTACCAACTGCTCTACCCCACAATTTATAATTTCGGGCTTATATATTTGGGACGTCTCCCATCATCATTGACGACCTTTGTGGCGCTTCGACCTTGGCACATCGAAATCTTAATACCTCATCGTCCGTTTTGCCCTCCACGACAGTACCCGCCAACTCTGATACTATCGCTTCTTTGAGCCGGAGGAGGGATTCGAACCCACGACCCCGAGATTACAAATCACGTGCTCTGACCAACTGAGCTACTCCGGCGAAAAACAGAAGACAATGTTCCTTTTACCATAAAAAGTTGAAAAATTTTGCTGTACGTCTTCCTTAAAAGTCAAACTAAACACCCCTTGCACTATGTGCAAAAAAAATCAGAAGTCATTGTGTCTCATTTTGCGTAACCATAATTGTTGTTGAGGTTTTGCTGTAGGACTTCCATCTTTACTGCGGCTCAGAGAAAAACTCGGTCATGTAAGCCAAAAGAGACACACCGCAATATATTTCAAAGATCAATTCAGTAGTTCAAATATACGAACAAAATCTGAATGTTCAAAATTTTGTTGGGCTGTCAGGATTCGAACCCGAACCGAGGGAACCAAAATCCCTAGTGCTACCATTACACCACAACCCAATTCCCCCTGCCTTGTCCCACGGCAGGGCGCCGGATTCACATCTTCTCGTTCGTGTTCATGGCCCTCGGCGCCACTATCGCAATGCGATTAACGTGCAGTCCTTGTAACGTGTTGCTGCAAAACCCGGTTCGATCTTTAGGCGTACGGACTGTAACCCCCAAGTCAATTTTAACGTCATAGTTAGGGAGGACGGGGATATTTCAATTGTGCCCCGCGCGGGACTCGGACCCGCACAGCCCCTTCGGGCTATCAGAGCTTAAATCTGACGTGTCTACCAATTTCACCAGCAGGGCGGATTTGTACTCTCCGTCAGACTTGAACTGACATATACCTTGTGAGGGCTTTCATCTTATAAGGATGCGGCTCTAACCGTTGAGCTAGGAGAGCATATCTCTGAAACTCTCCTGTTCAGGAGAGCCACTATCCTAATATTATGTAACCCTTGTTCATTTTCATTTTTTTGTGCCCCCTGCAGGGCTTGAACCTGCGACCTTCTGATTATGAGTCAGCTTCTCTAACCAACTGAGATAAGGGAGCGGTAACTTGTTTAGCAGCGTTCTCCTGCTTTCCTTCTTATCAATCTTACCACATTTCTTCCCAATGAATAGAACTTGCAAACTTTTGTCCAAGATTGAAGTTCTTCATATTTTTGCTTCAACTCCTCGTAAGACGGATAGTTCATACTTTTCATTCTGCATTCGTGGCAACAAAACCTTTTCCTTGTAACGGCTTTGAAAGGTTTTCCGCAGTATTCGCAGACATATTTTGTTTTTCGCTTTGGCTGTTTCTTCTCTAAAATTTCCGTTTTTATGCCATTCAGCGTGTCTTCAATTTTGTCTTTGCTTAAGTGCGGATAATGTATCTCTCTGTGGCAGTTTGAACAAACAAGAATGCACTTGTCGGCTTCTTGTTTCAGTTCATCAATGCTTTTTGACGATATTCGCCTTATATCTAAAGAGTATGATTTTTCTTCTGGGTTCAAATGGTGAAATTCGAGTGCCGAAATTGATTTATCGTATCCGCATTTACAGCATTTACCGCCTAAATATTCTACAAGTTCTAACCGTTTTTTTATTCCCCTTAACTTTTGGTTGTCGTATGATGTGCTCATTTTTGTTTTCGTATATCATAAATATACAAAAAACGTAAAAAAGTATGAAATACTTCATACAAAAAATGAGCAAAAAAACCAATTTGTACGGGATAGGAGATTCGAACTCCTGTGACAAGACTGAAAATCTCGCATCCTAGACCACTAGATGAATCCCGCAAGTAAGTTATCTATGTACAAATGTATGAAAAATTTTCGAGAAATCCAAATCTTACCGACTTGTGATCAATAAATATGTCTTAATCAGCTAAAATTTCGAGAATTTCCAATTTTTCTGAAGCATATCCTTGACAAATATATTTTCCCTTATCCCCGAATGCCGGAGTTGCGCCTTTGTATTCACCTTCATAGATGAAATTACTGTCTTTCGGAATTCTGCATTTGGCAATATATGTATTTAAAGTCCACCTATCCCTGTGGACTTGCAGTTGAAGTTGTGCTTCGCCTAAATTCTTGAATGTGTGGAAACACCCACCGTTAATTGTTTGCCCGTATTCTTCATCACCGTATCCAAACAGAGGTTCAAGATGCCCTTCCCCATAAACTTTACCAATCTCCCATTTAAACAAATAAAAAGGAGAAACGTATTCAGTATAGAAAGTAAAGAACTTTCTTTCAAGAAGTTTATACGCAATGATATCTTCTTCGGTGGTTATTTTCTTAAAGTTTTCTAAACACATATTAGTACAAATCTTCTGAGGCAAGCGGCTTCCAATCACCTGCGGTTAAAATTTTCGGCTTTTGACCAATATACTGAATTTTGTTGAGCTGTTCAACAAGTTCAGCACTCCATTTTGCGGTGCTCTCGTCAATTTGGCCGGCTTCAAAGGCAATCTGTGCGGCTTCAACCCGTGAGACAAATCGTCCGTGAGATGTGAAAAAGCCCATTGCGCCGGGTTCTAACGAAAGTGCCATTCCGAACTTGTCATAGATATCGCCATGACGATACCCGATTTCAATGGCGGCGAGGTCTCCTTTCAATGAACCGTATGGTTTCACCAGTTTCCAAGCGGCGCAAAGGATATATTCTTTACTGTTGTCCATAAGCTTATTGCATTGATTGCCATTGAGCGCCGAACTTGATTGCCTTCGAGATATGTTCCTTGAGAGCACCGCATTCCGTTTCTGAAATCCTTGGATCAAATACGACGCCGGCCAGATACTGACGAATAACGTCATCAATTGTTTTAGGTACGTTTTCTGACGTGATAACTTCGATTGCTTCCCTTACTTCATAAGGAAGCAACGGGGTATTACCCATTTTTGCATTTCCAACATCAATAAGAATCTGTTTCGCTTCGTTTTTCGTCATCATATTCTTTCTTCAGTTTTTGTTTCATTGTAGAACGGGAAATATAATCTGCAATATTCTCCCACCAATTATGCCATCCTTTTTTGGGGTGACAATCTTCCTTGCCGGGAAATCTAACAGTTTTATTTCGTCCGTACGGTTTCATCGTATGATTCAATAAACTCTTTCAGTTCCTGAACGTCAAATTTCTCTTCCTTCGGAGGAACATAAACGAAGCTTGTCACGAGTTTGACAGCATCATCTTCCCAAGACAAATCTCTTCTGAGAACTCTGGACACGAAATCTCTGTCAGTGTTGATGTATTCTCCGATATATGCGTAACCCCACTTTGCTTCCTTCGGGCGTTCATCCTGTGGAATCCAATGCGGAGGACGCTCTGAGTCACTGTAGGAAAAACAGATTTCTTTCTTGTCTGCGTCTTCCCTACCAAGGAACCTGACAAGCGGAACCGTAGAAATAATTGCGGTATTGTCACTGTTCACGCCGATATAGTAGACTCGTTCCTGGGCGTTTGCATTACCATACAAGGAATGGTCCGGATCGCTTGGAACGGTTCTTCCGCGTCTGTTTTTGATTACGTCTCTTCCTGCGATTACCGCATCAGAAATCTGAAGCCCAGCGATACCGCCCTTTACCCAATCGGCAATTTTTGACTTTTGGTCTTCCCTATAGTAGAAAATACCGTCAGCCTCAACAGTTCCGTAACGCTTCACGTACTCTTCATACGTGACTTCCCTGTCCTCATAAAATCTGAGGAAATACAGACGCTCAAGATAGTGCCTTGGAATTTCGCCGAATTCCTTTATGTTATTCGCTCTGTTGCTCATTTCCAACGTCAGCTCTGTCGGTTCCAATATATTCTTGCCCGCTTTGATAACTGGCTACTAACTGCTTGAGACTGTCGTTGTCCTTGCGGAGCGAAACCATCTCTGTAAGAACGTTCTCCTGATATTTGGCAAATTTTTCCCTTTCAGAAAGAAGCATGTTCTCAAGACGCCCTATTTCATCCGCAAGGTGTGCGTTTCTGAACTGAACGTAAACACCGGCAACCTCAGCCAATGCAATAATGGCAAGACAAATAACAATGCCTACCATTTTAGTTTTCCTCCTTATTGTTTCTCTCCCTCACTTTCTCCGTCTCAGCCTTAATGTATTCGTTGAGCAGGTTGATAGTGTTGCTGGGGACTTCCTCGATATTGGTGTTGTCAACAAGTTCGTCAACCGCTTTACCGCCCACCATAAACAGGAACGTCTTTTTCTCAGGAACGAAAATGACAAGCATGCTGGCGATAGCGACAACCCACCAAGAACGGCGGATCCAACGGCTAAGAACATTCCACTCAGCGTCTTCCGGTTCGTACTGTGAATACTTCAGAGGAATGCACACAACCAACGCAAGGGTAAAAACAACAAGGAAAACGATACCGAGCGTGTTAAGCCCATTGAAAACCTGTGCGAGATAAAAAATTTTCTCCATAATTTTTAACTGTTAATTGTTTGTACAAAAATAGTGACTTTTTTCGGAATATCCAAATCAATACCATTGATTGTAGCCGAATGTTTCTGAATAAGATACTTTCTTCTTTTCATCAAGGTATCTTTCATGTTCAGTGGCTTCCTTCTCATCATAGAAAACCTGTCCATCAGAGCAAATCCATTGCCGTCTTTCCATTGGAAACTTTTTCATAACCTATCCTGTTTTTTTAATTCGTCAAATTTTTCTTCGAGCCGTTTGTCGCTCATTTTGAAGTATTCTTCGTTCAGTTCAATGCCTATAAATTTTCTCCCAAGATCAAGGGAGGCAAGTCCTGTCGTTCCACTTCCCATAAAAGGATCTAGCACCGTATCACCCTCGTTAGACCAAGTTTTAATGTGTCTGTAAGGAATCTCGTACGGGAATACCGCAGGGTGGGAAGTTTTGTTCTGAGATACGGCAATATCCCAAACATTGTAATCGACAGCCTCGCTGTTCACGATATAGTTCAGTTCGTGACGTCCGGACTCTCCGTCCATGTTCTTCGCCGTACTGTTGTATTTTTTCCCGCCGAACTTAGTCTGACGCATAATCGGGTTGAATGTCTTTGGCTTCCCCTTCGAGAAAACAAACATATATTCAAAGCACTGCGTATATCTCGGCTGTTTAACCTGTGGCATAGGATTGGTTTTACGCCATATCATAACGTCGTTAAGCTTGTAACCGATTGATTGGAAATACAACGCCTGTTTAAACGACGTTCCTGTCTTGCTTCCGTTTTCAGTCTTGTCGTTTACAACCCATACTACAACGCCGCCGGGTTTCAGTACGTCCCATAGTCCAAGTGCCACACTCTTGAACTTGTCGTGGTTCCAAGTAGTTCCGACCCCATTGTATCGTCTAAGGTCATCGTATGGTGGAGAAGTAACCACAAGATCAACACTGCATCTCGGAAACAGTTCGAGCAGTTCTGCAGAGTCTCCATTGTATAGGTCAAAAAAATTTTCCATTATTTTATTCCCTTGTATTTTTTGTATTTCTTTACACCAAGTTCTGCTTCTGATGAAGTGTGGCCCGATATGCCTTTGAGAACTTTCTTTATTTCTTCTTCGTTTTCAGGGTCGTGTTCTACCAAAATGTCGAACACAGTTTTCTTGTCCCTGTAGTATCTTTCAAGCATTCTTTCCGTTCTCCCTTCATATCCGTTATAGAACGGTTTTGAAGAAATGTGGTAGCCACAACAAGCCGGGTAATACACTCGAAGCTTATCAGGCTTGTCGCTCAGTTCGTTTCCGTTGAACTTGATAAATGTTTTCGCTTTTTTCTCTGTCTCGAAAAGCAATTTCTGCCTTCCGCAGTCAGGACACATTACTCTATTTTTCGGTTTCATCCTCAATATAGTCGGCTATAAGATTCTTCAGATTGTTGAAGGCTGTGACACACTCCAACTTGTCCTTACTGTAACACATCGTAGCAAGGTTTTTCAGTATCGGGGCGGCACGCTTGTTAGCAAGTTTCTCAACGAGAAAAGCTCCGTAGTTCATACCCGCACGCCCATCCACATATTCGTTTCCGCTTTCAGGGAAAGTGAACTTCGGTATTCTATCCCCAAACAGTTGCTCGGTTGGATTGACAACATAGTCGTCATCCGTTATTAGTGCTTTTATTTTCATTGTCAGTCGTCGTCATCGCGGCCCCGTCCGAAAACTTCTTTCCATTTGGACCAAGACCATGTGTTGCTGCGTTCTGTGTAATAGGGCCAATCTGAATTCTGCTGTCTGTCGTCCCCTTCGTCTACTTCTTTCGGTTTGTTTTTCATATCTCTCTTGTACTTCCTTTTATTTGACTGAATGCCATAACAAGTGCATGGCAAGAAACGTATGATGAAACAAATTCACGAAGGCTACCAAACCGAACTATTTCTTCACAGTTTGACTTTGCCTTCAGTTCGCTCATATCCACATCCTTGTTATACGGCGCCGTTACAAGAACCCCCGCCTTTGAGTTGCACCCAATGAAGTTCCAATCGTTGTCGTCAATAAGGAAATCCGTATGGACAATTGACTTGTCTTTCACGAAGCAAACTCCGTC
>JAEEGK010021493.1_pt1 | contig 13631 bp, 10 predicted proteins | sample 8958771 | NCBI WGS metagenome assembly JAEEGK01 (sample SAMN16246547, study PRJNA631951) | gut metagenome | biome: gut microbiome; feature: rumen; material: SC-attached | host: Bos | place: Iran: Karaj | collected 2018-10 | reverse complement strand
CAGATTGTTGCTCCATTGATGTAGGCGTTACCTGCTACCCAGACTGGCAGATGTCCAAAGTGATATTTTCCAAGAGCCCCCATATCTGGTTCCTTATCCATCATAAAGTTAGAAATCCATTCTTCGTAGGTTGGGAAAATATCAAAAGGGGCGGTTCCGACTGCTTCATAATCACAATCTTTGGCTGTTTTTTCTGCATTTTTTACAGGGAACTGCTGGACAAAAATATTATTGTAGATTCTGTCATCACCGTGAAGAATTGTCATAAAGCCTGCAACTTCTGTTCTGTGGCGGATATGATATGGTGTGTAACGAGGTTCTCTCTGGTCATTTATAATGCTGTCTACACCGGAATTGATAAGACTGAATGAACCGTGAATAAGATTGTGAACCACTGCAATTCCTTCGCTTGGAATTGTAATAGAAACTTTAGAAAGCAAAAGATTGTTGTCAATTGTTGTAGGTCCGTGTCCAACTTCTATGAAAACATCGGTAGAGAACATAGCTCCTCTTGCCTGCTCCAGACCTTCTTGTCGCTGATTGTTGTACATAAGGTTTTGAGAGATTCTTGCGCCTTGTGCTTCCCAGTCCAGCCATACACCCATAATACAGTCGTGAATATGATTTCGGCGGATAAGTACATCAATTGCGGCATGCAGCTTTATACCAGCGGTTTCTGCACCACCGAGCTGCTGAGAATTACAGATATGATGAATGTGACAATCTTCTATAGTAGAAAATACTCCGCCCATACGTCCGACAATTCCTGTCTGCTCACAGTGATGAACATGGCAACGACGAATTATGTGTGAACCGACATTTTCTTTTGTCCAGCCATGATACTGTCCGCGGCAAACTGCATCACGTTCCATTTGGGTCGGGCTTTTAAGATGCTTTGTATAAAAATACATGTCGTTTTCTTCATCGCGGTATTTACCCAGGGAGATACCACAACAGCGGCTGTTACATACTTCCAAATCTTCAAAAATCCAGCCCTTGCTCCAGTGCGGCCCAATTAGTCCGTCCTGGTATGAAGCAGGAGGAGCCCAAGTTGTTGCACCGTTACAGATTTTGAAGCCGCTGACTGTAATATAATTAAGTCCATTTTGTTCTGGCATAAAACAGTTTCGGCGGGCAAGGATTTCTACGTTTTCTTTGTTTGGATCCAGTCCTTTAAAGTTGCAATAGAAAACTGTAAACTTTCCTTTTTTGATTTCTTTTGCCTGTGCGTTTACAACATATTCTGATTTACCTGCAGGGCAGATTCCATCATCATTGTATTGCAAAGCAGGGGCTTCTCCTTCCTGTTCACAATACCATTTGTATTCGGATTCTTTTTGATTCCAGGCAAACTGGTCGGCTTTTCCTTCAATACATTCTTCGAGGGTGGTAGTTTCGTACATCATAAGTCCGTTTAAAACTACAGAGCCTGTGTGACGTACAGTTGGGGCAAAATACCAGTCGCCGCAAACGTAGGTAGTGTATGGGTTGTAGCCTCCAAAAAGACTGTTATCAACCTTTGCAGTCCAGACATCGCCTTTGTATTTTTTCCAGCCTTTTAATATTTCTGAACCACTGATAACAGCTTCAAGTGGTTTCTCAGATTTATAGATTATGCGGCTGTCTTCTGTTCCGCCAAAACGCGGGATAACCTGTTCTCGATAGATACCGGGTTTTACAATTATTTCATCGCCTGCTTTTGCAATGCTGGCTGCCTGGTTAATCGTTTTAAAAGGAGAGTTTTTACTTCCGTCTCCATTAGATTTTGTTTTTGAACTTACATAATAAATCATAAAATGTCCTCCAATGATTTATTAAAGTATAATCCCGATTTGTTATAAATGTTGAAATTATATCTATAAGAATAGGAGAAAAATATCTGGATTTTAACTGGATTCTATCTGGATTTTGGCTGTTTGATTTTCGGTTTTAGTTGGCGTTTGCCTCAAAAAAATCAAGGATAAGGGAGTTTGCATCTATTTTGTTGATTTTTTCTGTTGGCCAGGCGTGATGTCCGTCTTTAACAAAAAGATGCCAGACTTGCTTTTGATTTTTCTTTTTTCCATACCATTTTGTTAATGTGGAAGCTGCTCCCATCTCTATAGTGTCTGAATGCTTTAGATTATTTGATTGTGCCCAGTAAGACATGACATCTTCAATTGCAGGATCTTTTGAAAATCTTGCGGAATTGTCGCTTTTTTTAGGAACGGTTTCATCTTTTTCACCGGAAATCTGAAATATTCCGACTGTGTTTTTTTTGTTCTTTTGTTCCCAGACTTTTTCAGTCATTTTTCCGGCAACGCTTACACAGGCTGCAAAAGTATGACCGGCTTCCATTGCAAGTCTGTGAATCATAAATCCGCCGTTACTGAATCCTGCAGCATAAGTACGTTTTTTGTCGAAGGAATACTCTTTCTGTAGATATTTTGTAAGCGTGACTAAAAAGCCCACATCATCATTTCCATCATTTGTTATTCCAGAGTTCCAACCAATTGTTCCTGTCGGTTGATTTTTATTTCTTGCTCCAGTGACATAAACTACAGCATAACCACGTGGATTTGCTTTTTCTTCAAAATGAATTGTTGTTCTGAAGGCTTCGGCAGTATTTCCTGCGCCCGGAAGAAGAATAACAAGCGCTGCGTTTTGTGTGGAGTCAGGAAAATCAATTATAAAATCATGATTTATGCCGTCGAAAGAACAGGTATATCGATTTTTGGAAACTTGTGCGATATTTTCTAATTTAGGGGTTGTTTTTTTCGACGATGATTTGGAAGGTGAATATTTCTCTTTGCATCCACATAAAAGAACAGAAAGGAATACAAAGAGAAATATTTTTTTTATTTGTTTAAGTTGCTTTGCAAGGCTCAAATTATTCTAGTAGTTTTGTGCGCTGATTTCAAAATAACTCTGTGGGTGTGCACAAACTGGGCAAACTTCTGGAGCTTTTGTACCAACAACAATATGTCCGCAGTTTCGGCATTCCCAAACTTTTACTTCGCTCTTCTCAAATACAGCGGCAGTTTCAATATTCTTGAGTAATGCACGATAGCGTTCCTCATGATGTTTTTCGATTGCAGCAACGGCACGGAACTTTGCAGCAAGTGCTGTGAATCCTTCTTTTTCTGCTGTAACTGCAAAACCTTCGTACATATCTGTCCATTCATGATTTTCACCGTCGGCAGCAGCTTTAAGGTTGTCAGTAGTTTTTCCAATTCCTGCAAGTTCTTTGAACCACATTTTTGCGTGTTCTTTTTCGTTGTTAGCGGTTGCTTCGAAAATAGCAGCAATCTGTTCATATCCTTCTTTTTTTGCAACTGAAGCAAAATAAGTATATTTATTTCTTGCCTGACTTTCTCCGGCAAAAGCTGCCTCTAAGTTTTTTTCTGTCTGTGTTCCTGCGTATTTGTTCATTTTTTCCTCCTGTGAACTTTCTGCTATATTTTCATAAATTGGTTCAAAATCTTCAGCTGGATGACCACAAAGTGGACAGGTAAAATCAGCTGGGAGTTCTGCTCTTTTGTATTCGTATCCGCAGATTCGGCAGCGCCATCCGACAATTTTTTTTGTTGTTTGAACGCTTGGTTTTGGTTTGATGACGTTCTGATAGTAAGCATAAGTGATAGGTTCTTCTTTACTCATTATCTTTGCGTCTGTAACTTCAGCGATGAAGAGTGTGTGTGTTCCTAAATCCTGTGAACTGATTACTTTTGCAGAAATAAGCGCGCAAATCTGAGAATTAGGATATGGACAACCTGCGTCATCTAATGAATAAGAAAAACCGTCAAACTTGTTTACGTTTCTTCCGCTTTGATAACCGAATCGTTTTATTGTCTCAAATGCAGTTGTTTTGTCTAGAATTGAAAGTGCGAAAACTCCAGATTCTTTAATCATACTGCAGGTGAGATTTGTGCTTATTGAAGATATGGCGATTCTTGTCGGTTCATTGGCAACCTGCATACAAGTGTTTGTTACGCAGGCATTGATTTTATCACCGCTTTTTGTACCGAGAATGAAAACGCCATAAGATAAGCTGAATAATGCTTTGTTATCCATGTGAATCCTTATCGTCCCCAAGTGAGGATTAAGTCGTAATTATCTTCGCGAACTTCAAAATACTGATTGTATTCGCCGCAAGTTGGGCAGTATTCTGGAGCCTGAGGACCCACTACGATGTGACCGCATTTAAGACATTCCCAGATTTTAACTGTACTGTTTTTAAGCTGTGCAGAAGATTCTTCATCTTTAAGGAGGGAGCGGTATCGTTCTTCATGACGTTTTTCGATTGCAGCAACGGCACGGAACTTTGCAGCAAGGTCTGCGAATCCTTCTTCTTCGGCTTCTTTTGCAAACTGAACGTACATATCTGTCCATTCATAATTTTCACCGTCAGCTGCAGCCTTGAGATTGTCTGTTGTAGAGTTTAAGCCGCCAAGCTCTTTGAACCACATTTTTGCGTGATTTTCTTCGTTGTTGGCAGTTTTTGCAAAAATGTCTGCAATTTTGTCCAGACCGTCTTTTTTTGCAATTGCTGAAAAATATGTGTATTTATTTCTTGCCTGGCTTTCTCCAGCGAAGGCTGCAAGAAGATTTTTTTCTGTTTTTGTACCAGTATATTTGCTCATAATATATATTTCCTTTTTTTTTGATTATTTTGAAACCCAAAGACTGTGAAGATTGCAATATGCAAAAGCTTCGATTACTTCATCTCCATCAACAAGAGCGAATGTTGCAAGAGGAGCATCTCCCGGTTTGAGGATTTTGCGTTGATTTCCCTGCTTTGTTCTAAGGGCAATCCATTCAATATAGTGTTCAGGTGCCATAGGATGTTCTACAGAACCAACCTTTACTTCTATTATATTGCCATTTTTTGTGATTACAGGCACATGCTTTTCTACAGCAGCGTCCGTAGTTCCTGGAATGAGTTCTTCCATTGCCTCTCCACAGCAGATTGTCGGAACCTTTGTGTCGTTTACAATCGCGATGATTTTTCCACAGTGTTTACATCTGTAAAATTTCAGTTCCATATAATACTCCTTTTTGGTATGTGATGAATCAATTATACACTATAACGAGTGAAAGTGTGTAAAAAAAGGAGGAAAAAATTGTAAAAGTTGTGATTTTTTTACGAGGGATATTCGCGCTTTTGGTGAGAGATTAAAGTTGGAAAAGTGGCATTTTATTATAAAATTAAGTTGGAAAAGTGACAAAGATATCTAAAAAAAAGTTGGAAAAGTGGCAGAGCTATGATACAATCTAAATATGTTTAGATATGCGCAGACAGAACTTGAAAAATGGTATAAATCAGACTCAAAAGCTATCCTTGTAACTGGTGCTCGCCAGATAGGAAAAACTTACATCATAAATCAGTTTATAAAAGAAAACTGTCAATCTTATGTAAGTGTAAATCTTTTAGAAAATGATTCAGCTGCACAGGTTTTGAATTCAGCAAAAAGTGCAAAAGATTTTCTTTTAAAATTTTCACTGGTGGTTCCGAATGAAAAACTCGAACCAGGTAAAACAGTAATATTTATAGATGAAATCCAAATTTGTAAAGAAATTGTAACGTTAATAAAATTTCTTGTACAGGAAGGAAGTTATCGGTACATTCTAAGCGGTTCTCTATTAGGGATAGAGCTGAGTGATATAAAATCTGCACCTGTTGGTTATCTTTCAATATTACAGATGTATCCAATGAGTATCAGGGAATTTTTTATAGCAAATGGAGTAAATGAAGAAGTATTTGCTCACATAGAAAATGCATTTATTCAGCGACAACCAGTTGATTCATTTGTTCACGAAAAGTTGATGGAATTGTTTAAATTGTACCTGATAATAGGTGGAATGCCTCTTGCAGTTCAAACATACCTCGACACCAATAATATTCAAAAGGTTATAGAGCAGCATAATTTTATTAGTGAGTTATACAAGGTTGATATATCAAAATATGACAAAGAAAAAAAACTGTATTTGAACGAAATATTTGATTTGATTCCAAGCGAATTAAACCAGCAGAATAAGAGGTTTATTCTTAAAAACCTGAATGAAAAACAAAAGTATTCAAGGGTGGAAAACAGTTTTATCTGGCTAAAAGATGCAGGGGTTGCGTTGCCAGCTTTTTGCGCTGCTGAACCGAAATACCCTTTAAAGCTTAGTAAGTGTACAAATCTTTTTAAATTATTTTTCTGTGATACAGGAATGCTTTGTTCAATGTTTATGAATGGAATACAATTAAAAATTCTGAATAACGAAAAAAATATAAACTTTGGTTCTATTTATGAGAATGTTGTAGCACAAGAACTGACTGCGAACGGACTTGAGTTATATTACTATAAAAATAAAAAACTTGGTGAGCTTGATTTTGTTATTGAACTTGCCGAAGAAGTTGTTCCTTTGGAAGTAAAATCAGGAAAAGATTATAAAATTCATAATGCTTTGAATAATGTTCTTTCTATGAATGAATACGACATAAAAGAAGCCTATATTCTTTCCAATGAAAATCTTAGTGTAAATCAGAACAAAGTTTACATTCCAGTTTACATGGCTATGTTTTTAAAAAACAAAAAGCCTGATATAGGTGTTTATAAGATAGATCTTACAGCACTTACTGGTTATCTTGAATAATAGTGACTTATAAAATCATTTTATATAAGTTAAACTAAAAACGAAGAATTGATATGTTTCAATACAAAACCTTGGAATTAGAAGTTTTTTGATTCATCTCGAAATCTAAATATAACAAATAATTATTCACTTCCCACGCATTTTAATTTGACGGATGAGTTATTAGGTCATATTCTTTTATTATAAGAATTTTTGCGCGTGAAAGTGAAAAGTTATGAAAAATAATATTCTTGAGTCAAAAGAGATAGTTGAGAGTTTAGCAGAGCAGGTTCATCTTGCCTGGATGGAAGGTCGTATAAAAGACGGCTGGACTTATGGTGTGGTGAGAGATGAGCTTCTTAAAAAAACTCCTTGCATAGTCCCTTATAATGAATTACCCGAAAGCGAAAAGGAATATGATCGTAATACTGTCAGGACTACGGTAAAGGCCTTGTATTCCCTTGGATTTTGTATTTCCAAAGATGATTCTAAAGATATTTCCAGCGACAATTCAGGGGATGGGCTGCCATGATTTTTGGGGAGAGTTTTAATCCGGTCTGTAAAAAAATTATTCGGTCTGCGTTTATCTCGCTTGTTCTTTCTATAATAATCTATTCATTGAGCGTTCTAAAGTTCTTCAATGTTGAAATAAATCTTAATTCATTTTATGGCATGATTGCGTGTTTCGCGCTTCTTTTTCTTTTGTCTTCTTTTTGGATTTTTACTTATTGGAATATGGACAGACTTCAAAAAGAGCCGCTGGTTGCAGTTTTTAAATCGTATTTTTCTACGCTGTTTGTTCACTTTTTTCTACTGATGATTTTTAGCAGGGCTTTTAATCCGGTTAATCATCCGGGAGTCGAATATAAAAATATTCTTTCTATAATAAAATATGTTTTGCTTCCGCTTTTTACTTTATATGTAATTTTTGATTTTAATATTTTTAGATTCAGAGCTTTTGATGAAAGCGTGGATAGTCTTATTTATGGTGCTTTTGTTGGCACAGGGCTTGGAAGTGCAATGTTCCTGAGTGAACTTTTTATGTTTGAGTGTGTTTCTGTGCAGTTCTTTGTTCAATCACTTGTGATAAGACTTTTATTATGTTCTTCAGTTTGTTCTCTTGCCGGCGCGCTTTTGAACAGATTGCGTGTTTCTTCAAAAATTATAAATCTGATTCTTCCTGTCGTAATTCTTTTTGTTGTTTTTGCCGTTCACTTCATTCTTGATTCTTTGATTGAAACAAATGTAAGGCTTGCACAAATCAGAAGTCTGCAATTCATTCTTCCGGTTGTATTGAGTCTGATTATTTTTGTAATTACGGTAATTCTGGTTTCAAAAAGTATAGATAAAGATTTTCAAAGCAGTTCAAAAAACGGGCTGATTTTCTTTAGAGTTTATGGTGTTATTCTTTTGCTGATGATTGTTATCAACGGTTTGTATGTGCAGAATCAAATCAATAAAACTGTAGTGCATTATTCTGCTGATAAAAAATGGAGTTATGAATTACCAAAAGAATATATAGAAGAAAAAAAATCAGGTATAAACTCTCTTTTTGGAAAGGCTGTGCAGCAGCGTTATCAGAAATACAAGGGTAATAGTTGTGATATTTTTATTTCTTTTGAAGATTCTCAGACTTTTTCAGATAGCTTGCTTACCGGAAATCTAAATGATGATTCGGAAGTAATAAAAGGCTGGGTGATTTATGAATTGAGTGATTCTCGAACATCATCTTATCAGTTGAAAAAGGATTCTGATATAGTGCTGATTCAAATTAATCAGACTAATCAAAATGTAAGTGTGAATAATTCCTGCCTTGTTAAGATTATTGCTAAGACTTTGAAAAAAGAGGCTGCGTATGAAGATTAGCAGGTTTATTATCAGCACAATAGTTTTATTATTGTTTTCCGGTAATCTTTTTTCTCAAAGTTTGAATGAAGCTGATTATACTTCGTCTGATTATATTTCGGAAGAAACGGTTGCTTCGGTTGTAAAACTTTCGAGCCTTCTGTGCATATATACTGTGGACGGTCTTTCGGATGATTATGAGTATAAAACAATAAATGGCGAGCCTGATTTTGGAAATGCAAAGATTATTTCTGCAGAAGATGTGCTGGTTCATGTTGGTACCGGTGTAATTGTTACAAGCAGCGGACTTATTTTGACGAATGCTCATGTTTATGGAGCGTATCTTGAACCTGAGATTCATGTAAAGACAAATCCTGCCGGCAAAGTAATGAAAGGAAAATCAGGAGAATCCATAAAGCAGGTTGTGATAAATCAGTATCCTTATCATATGTTTGTCGGAATGTGTGATGTCGAGAATCTTAAGAAGAATGATTACCATCAGCGGCTTGCTTATATTGCAGAAAAAGTTGTTTGGGATTCTGATTATAATTCATCATCAAGAGACAGGGCAATTCTTCAGATTGTAAATGAATCAGAGCTGGGAAAGGATGGGCTTCCTGTAATCGGTGAAAAATGTATGGATAAATTAAATCTTCCGTATTCAAAGCTTGCAAATCCTTTTGAGCATGGATATTTGGAAACAAAGGTACGGGCTGTAGGATTTCCGGGAGTAGGGGATCCGAACCGTTCTTCTAAAACTTCCGGCGAAATGCTTGGTTATGAGGATGACAATCATTCGAATATTCTTCATACAAGCTGGATTTCTAATGGTAACAGTGGCGGTGGACTTTTCTATAATAACAATCTTATCGGGATAAATACTTGGGATAATCGCATGAACGCTTCAAGACCAGTGGCAATTGCCCAGCCGAATACTTATTGGGATGAATTTTTTGCATATACGAAATATGTTTTTCCTTCTGTTCCGCTGCCGGATTATTCTTATGACTGGGTTGAGGCTGATCCGAGCACGGAAAAATATAAAAATGAAGCTTATGTTTTAATTCAATTGGTTTACAAAGTGAATGCGAGCAAACCTGTGGGCGGTGGCAGGCTTCTTGTTTTTGATGATTCATTCACCCGTGAAGAACTCGAAGAATATATAGATTATGAACAGGATTTTAATACAATTTGGACAATCATAAAGCTTTTATGGGAATATGAAGTAGACGAAGTTCTTGAGATTTATGATATTGAGCGCGATTTTGCAAATAATTTGAAAAATGTAACAAGCGACAAGGATTTTCGTGAACTTCTAAATGATAATCCTGCCTGTTATTATGATTTATGGTGCAGCAACCGTTTTGTTTATGATATTTACTCTATTCCGTCAACTGGAAAAATCATGCTTTCTGTGCCTAAAAATACAAATCTTAAGCTTATATATATTGATGACGATGACAATGAATCGCAGGTGTATTCATTGAAAATAAATGATAAAAACGAACAAGGCCCCTTCGGGATAAGGATTGGGGAATGATAGGAGGAAAAATGGAAATGGATTTTTTATTTTGGGCAGGATTAAGTTTAATTCCGCTTTTAATATTTTTTATAGTAGCACTATTCTCTAATAAGAATAGTAAATGGAATCATAAAAAAATAGCTATAATCTTTATGATTTGTATATATTTTTCTAATGTTTTTTTTATGAGTTCATTAATTTATTTTGGAAGCTCGACAAGAATTAATGAAGATATAGATGAAACTGTTTTCAAACATTTTAATACTGAATACGAAATAAAAGATTCTGATAGAAGAGTTCGGGATTCAATTTTATATGGTCTAATCTATTCTACAAAAATGAGTGGTCTTGGTGCCAAATATCAGGCTTTAATTCCATCTTCATTTTATTTTGGGAAGGTTCCAGGAATCTATTTTATTATTCTTACGATTCTTACTCCTATAGCTTTTGGTGGAGTGGTTGCATCTTTCTTTGAAGGGGTTCTAGCCATAATAATATTTTTCTTTACAAAGCGTTTTCGTGATATATATTATTTTTCTGATTTGAATAAAAAGTCCATGTTATTGGCAAAAAGTATTCATAAAGAAAAAAAACATAGTTTAATCGTATTTTGTAATAAAAATAAAAAATGGGACAGCTCTTTAGTTCAAGAAGCGAAATATAATGGTTTTATTATGTTTGCATGGAATGAAGTTGATTTTGTATCGTTTTCAAAACATAAAAGGTATTATTTTGAAATGTGTACAGATGAAACAAAAAATGTAAGTTCTGTTTTTGCTGTTATAAAAGAATATATGAAAATATCAAAAAATTATAATAAAGCAAAAAAAAGCCTTCTGTTGGAAAAACATGTTGTTTATTTGTTTGCTGAAAAAGATACAACTTTTGATATTCTAAGTAATAGAAATGAAGAAGAAAAGATTATAAATATTATAATTCTAAATAGATTTAAATCTGCATTTTATGATGTTCTTTTGAAGAAACCTTTATACAGATGCTTAAAAGATGGTCGCAAAGATTTTTCTATTACAATCATTGGTAATGGAAAATGTGGACTGGAAATTCTAAAGGCATGTATATGGTGTACACAACTTGGTCCAGATTATTCTACTAAGATAAACGTTATAGATAAGAATGCAACATTATTAAAATCTCAGTTAAAAAAGAATTGTCCGGAAATTATTTCAGTTTTTTATAATATAAATTTCTTTGATTGTGATGTAACGACAGAAAGATTTTATGAAGTAATGGAGTCAGATTGTGCAGATTCAAATTATATAACGATATCGACAGGATATGATGATGATAATTTATGTATTGCAAAAGATGTCAGAAAGTTCTATAGACAAAAATCAGAGGACTATAATAACAATCCGGTGATAAATGTATTTATTGAAAATGATGAATATCTAAAATCAGTTGAAAACATTATGCAAAATTATAAAATCGAATCTTTTGGTTCTGATAAAGATTTTTATTCTAATTCACTTGTTGTTGAATCTGATGTTGAAAAACTTGCCATTAATTCAAGTTGTGTGTATTGGAAAGATAGAAAAGATAAGCATCCCGATGAAGTTTATTCTGAGAATGATTTACGCAATTTTTATTATAAGGACAGAGAAATAGAACGGGGATCAAACAGAACAAACGGTATTCATCTTATATATAAATTATATTTGCTTGGATATGGAATTATAGAAAAATCAAAAGCAACAGCAGAACAAATAAACGAATCTAAAGAATATTTGCAACAACTAAAGGAAATTATTAGTGAACCAATTAATAAGGAAGAATATGCTATTTCAAATAAACTAAAAGCACAGCTTGCTAGAATAGAGCATGATCGCTGGGTTGCCTATTATAGGAGTGAAGGTTGGAGTGAAATCCCTTATGAGAAATGGAAATTATTTTATGAAAAACTTGGTAAACAGAAGAATTATGTTATAAAGCAGCATGTTTGTATTTGTCCTTATGAAAAACTTGAAGAAGCTGAAAATATATTTTTGACTAAAAATAAACCAACTGATTTTAGGGAATTTGATTTTGTATATATCAATTATTTATTGAACACACTTGGATTGGAAAAAGATGTTCCGGAAATAAATATTTCTGGGTTGGAATATGTTTTGATTAAGATTTAAGGAGAAGATATACCAGTTTATAGAGAACTTGCTGAATGTTACAAAAATGGAATTGGAACAGCGGGTGATAAGAAAAAGTCGAAACAATATCAAAGGGTATATAAAAAGGAGTTCAGAAATAAGTAATGAGCACAAATTATAAATATTGGGCATTTATCAGTTACAGTCATGCTGACGAAGACAAAGCAAAATACATTGAAAAGATTGTAACGAAATATAAATTACCAAAAACTCTAAAAGAATGCTATATTCAAATGCCTAATGATTTGAATCCTATTTTTAGAGATGTTTCAGGGCTTTGTGCAGGACCAGTTGATAATTCATTGGATGAAAAATTAAAACTTTCAAAAAATTTAATTGTCGTTTCTACTGAAAATTCTGTAAAAAGCAGCTGGGTTGATTATGAAATTGAAAAATATAAATGCTTCAATTCAGATTGTGCGATTATTCCTGTTATTTTTTCAGATAAGCCTATCTTTAATAAATTGCTTGAAAAAGAGAATCTTGTTGCTATTCCGTTTACAAAAGAAACTGAAAAGAAATCAATTTGCAGGCTGATTGCCTCGTGCTTAGGAAGTGGAATTGAGCCATATCAGGTGAAGCATCGGATTGACTTTGGAAGAATTATAAGAATTGCTTGTTTGGTTGGATGTATAATAGTGGGAATATGTTATTCATTTAAAAAATATGAAAATATAAATTCAAATAATACGAATACTTATTATCGGGCTAATAAGTATACTGAGTTACCTAAACCAAAGAAAAATATAAATATAGCTTCAGATCCAAAAGAACAACAAGAAGAATCAAAAGAAAAACTAGAAAATAAAATGCAAGATTATTTAAAGAAGGAGAAATGATAAAATGAAAAACAAACCAGAAATTTTTATTAGTTATCGCCGTGATGGTGGTGAATTTGTGGCGAAAAAACTTCGTGATACATTGGTAAAAGCTCATTATCATGCTTTTTTAGATATAGAAGGTCTTGGTTCTGGTAATTTCAATGAGCATCTTTTGGAAGCAATAGACAGCAGTGATGATTATATTTTGGTTCTTTCAAAAAATTGTCTTGACCGTTGTGTTAATGAGGATGATTGGGTCCGACGTGAAATAGAATATTCTCATTCAAAAAACAAGCACATAATAATTCTTGTTAATAAAGAATTTTCATTTCCTGAAACTCTACCCGAAAGTTGTAAATTTCTTTCATCCTCTGATATTGAAAAAATAGAGTACGAAAATCTTGATGATATTCCTCTTTTGCTTGGTGGATTCAAAAAAATCCTAAAAGCGCCATGCCACAAATATGAAACTTTTACAAATAAAATTCTTCCGCTATTTTCTGCGCTTGTTTTAGTTTCTTGTCTTACTGTTGGAATAGTTACATTAGCGAAAAAGATAAAAGAAAAATTTCCTAAAACTCAGGAAGATGAGATTCTTATTGAGAAAGTTTTTGATTATGTTGATTCTGCACTAACTCTCGCTGATAATTTTTCATTGGATTATATTGACCTTTTGGATTC
>JAEEGK010021491.1_pt1 | contig 13631 bp, 9 predicted proteins | sample 8958771 | NCBI WGS metagenome assembly JAEEGK01 (sample SAMN16246547, study PRJNA631951) | gut metagenome | biome: gut microbiome; feature: rumen; material: SC-attached | host: Bos | place: Iran: Karaj | collected 2018-10 | reverse complement strand
TGATTGATAGAATTAGAGCATATCCTATGGTACTATTGCTGCTACCCCTGGTGGCAGCAATTCTATTCTTTGTCACTCGCCCGCCGAAGTACGCGCCCAAGACCCCGCCAAACGCCCTCCAGCAGACACTCTACGGACGCCTGTCCGCAGCCGGTTTATCCGGCGATGAGTTGGCTACCGTCGGCGCATTGACGCTCGGTTACAAAGAGGATCTCGACAAAGATCTCAGACGTCATTTTCAGGCATCCGGCGCGGCACATGTACTGGCCGTCAGCGGACTGCACACGGGTATCATATACGCCCTTCTGATCGGCCTGCTCACGCTTGGAGGTCACTTCAAACCGATGCACGAGAACCGGTTCGGGCGATGCGCCATCAGCCTCATCATCATCGCCGCCATGTGGGGCTACGCATGGCTGACAGGCATGACGCCATCTGTCGTACGCGCCGTGCTGATGGTGACGATCTTCGAGGTCGGTCACATGGCGTACAAACGCAGTTTCAGCATCAATACAATCGCCGCAGCAGCCGTACTCATTCTGCTGGTCAAACCCACCGATCTATGGAGCGTCAGTTTTCAACTGAGTTTTGCCGCAACAGCAGCGATCGTCCTCTTCATGTCGGCATGGAGTCCGGCTGTCTCGTCCGCTCGCATCCCGCGTATCCTGCGCTACATCCTCGGCATCATCGTCGTCAGTATTGCCGCACAATTAGGCACACTCCCCATCACGATGTATTACTTCCATCAGGTGAGCACTTATTTCCTGCTGACAAACCTCCTTGTCCTACCTCTCGCGACTTTATTAGTACCCTGCGGCTTGGCGACAATCGCCTTGGGTGGCAGTACCGTCGGACTGATGGTTGGCAAGGTCACTTGGGCTCTTTCATGGGCGATGAACCATGCCGTCGAATGGATCGAATCCCTGCCCGGGAGTACCGTCAGCGCGCATGTAAACGGGAGGATGGTTTTCATTTTCTATGTCCTTTTGATACTATTTTACGCATTTATGCCTAAAAAAGCAAATTAAATTTGCGTAATTCGGAAATATTTTGTACTTTTGCGCCCGACTTTGATTTTTATATAAAATGAAAAAAATCTTTTCTTTCATAGCAAGTCTGTGCATCGCGCTTAGCGTGTACGCAGAAACAGAGTTCACGTTCACCTCGTCTGAGGACCTGAACCAGACGAAGGATGGCATCTCCTTGGTTATCGCCAAAGGTAGCGGCAGTAACGCTCCGCTTCTCACTACGGATTATGAGACGCATAAGCCGGAGATGCGTTTGTATCTCGGCAACACGATTACTATTTCGGGTGAGAACCTGACCAATATCCAAATGGTGTTCGCGAAGAGCAGCGCATCCAACAAAGAGTACACCGGCTTAAGTGCTAACACCGGCGAATTGGTTTCCGGAGGCGTAGCCATCGATAAAAACGACTGGAAAGTAGATAAATGGACCGGTAGCGCATCGAGCGTCGAATTTACCCTTACAGGGAAAGGTCAACGCCGTCTGCAACGTATCCTGATAGATGGCGACTCCATCACGTTCGATCCGGAGCCGGAATTGCCGACAGCAGAGGATCTGGATCCGTTATATACGTACGCAGAGCCGACGTTAGTTCACGTACCGGACACGCAAATCTTCAAGCAAGAGTTGGCGTTTATTGACAATAACATCCTCGTTCATTGTGACCTGGGTTCTATTGTAGAAGCCACCGATACCACCTTCGCATACTTCAACTGTAATGCCGAGCACACCATCACGTTCACGGCCACGCAGCCGATGAAAGGCGTGTCGATTGACGGTTACGTTCGTAAAGCTTTCAATGCCACTTGTGACCACGGCACTTTGCAGTTCCTGACGGATCCCGACTTCGAGATGGAGGGTTGGCCGGCATTGGTCATTCTGGACATCGACAACACCAGCGTGACACTCACCTGCCCGAAGCAGTTCCGTTGCTACGGTGCGCAGTTCTATTTCCAGGAGAACCCGGATCCCTTGTTCGAGGGTATCGAGCAAACGCAAAGCACTACCCCGGCAGCTAAAATGCTGCTGGACGGGCAGTTATACATCATCAAAAACGGTCGTACCTTTACGGTCAGCGGAGCAGAAGTTAAGTGAAGCGAATCACGCACATAGTACTTGTTTTGGCACTGGTCATCGGCTGGTGTAATGCCGTTTTAGCGCAGAACAAGAAACTGCCTGACGTCACCACGACCGAAGGTCGCGAGTTCTTTGTGACCTGGCTTCCTAACGGTGGTAGCGAACCCTCTTCTCCCGACTTGAGGTTATACTTGGTAGCCAGCTCCCGCAAAGCCAACACGATCGTGGTGGAGTATGCGAACGGAGCCATCCAGACCTTCAATGTGTCGGCCGGCGGTTCAACCACCATGCAGATCGATCCCCAGACCGTTTATTGGGATCCGGCGAAGGATGAAGAAGAGAAACCGCTCAGCAAAGGTGTGCGTGTCTATAGTTCCAACGACGAGCGTTTTACGCTTTACTCCATCAACCAGATGGGTACGGTCGGTACGTACAGCTTCGATGGAGCACATATCATTCCGGTGGAGGCTCTTGGAACGGAATACATGGTACAAACAACTGACGGCGATGCGATCGCTACGGAGTTTGTCATCATGACCACCAAGCCCGGTGTGACCAACGTCACGATGGAACTGAAGGTCAATAGTCGCCGTGGACAAACGCAGCAACTGAGTGTTCAGTTATATGGTTCCAAGCAAGTTTATATCGTGCGTTCCAAAGCGCCGAACCCCGATGATCCAAATGACCTCATCGACTTATCGGGTTCGACCATTTGTGCGGATCAACCGATCGCGGTATGGAGCGGAAACCAGTTTGCCGTTATCCCGAACCAGGACGGTATGAGTAATGACCATGCGTACGACCAGTTACTACCGCTCAAGAAATGGGGCAAGAGTTTCCTTGTACCGATGGTGGCGTATTACTCCAAACTGAACATGCTGCGTATCGTAGCTATGCAGGATAATACGACGGTCACCATCCGTCAGGGAGCCACCAACTCTTGGGTAGAGTCGATGAACTCCGGAGATATCTTCGCGCAACGTATGGTGCAGGCTGAGGTCAATCTGAATCCGCAGAACTTTTCGCGTTATATCACGTCGGACAAGCCTATTCAGGTATATCTGTATTCGGCCAGTGGTGGTGCCAACACTTGGTATGACGATGACGGTAACACCCGTACAACGAGCGACCCGTCCATGACCCTTATTCCGCCTTTGGAGTTCCTCACAGATACCACCATCTTCAGTACCTACAACGGAGGTGACGGTAACCTGGTGCACCAAGTGAACATATGGGCATTAACCTCGCAGATCAATAACATCCGCTTGGACGGCAATCCTATTCCATCCGGTACTTCAACCGCTACATGGAAGACGCTGCCAACGAACAATGCTTATTCGCAGATAGCGTACGACCTCACGGATGGTACCCACACGCTGACAGCGCCAACGAAGTGTTTCTCGGGTTACGCGTATGGCATCAATGACGGTCAGGCGTACCTCTACCCCATCGGATATGACTTCACTCCCAAGGAGGACTCCTTGTTCTTGAAGGGAGAAGCAGGTGATTATCCCGTGCATTGGTCCACATGGAAAAACAAAGCCATCAGCCCGACCGAAGGCGGATGGCATCTGGATAAAACGCTGTTAGACAACGACTCCTACCTGCTCGACTCGATCTTCGTCTGCGACAGTACCGAACTCACGTTCCCCATCAAGACCTACGAGGCTTGGTATAAGGTAATCTGGGAGATCAAGGGCTCGATCCAAGGTATGGGATATTTCACCCCCGTAGAGCAGTTGGCAACGGCGGTATCACGTCCCGAACTAACTCATCTGTTCCACTTGCTGCCCAGCGAGCAGAACCGTGAGCCATATGAGGACTTCGAGGTACGCGGCATCCTGATCCGCAAGCCGATCATCTGTGATATCCCCGAAGACAAATGGGAGCGCGACACATTCAACACCATCGTCCATGTGCTGCGTCAGTATAATGACACCACGTGGAAAGCCATCTGCGACGGCGAGACGTATCAGTTCTTCAAGGATACTGCGGATGGCGGTGGGTTCTACACCACCACCTTCAATAACGCGGTGCACGATCCGGACCACGGTCAGTATCAGTACCATTTAGGCGCCAACACCATCACGCGTCATTACATCTCCAGCGGCGGTTGTGACTCGCTCAGTACGCTCAAACTCTTTGTTTGCTCGCCCAGCTTCGAGCATCGGGATACCGTGATTTGCGAAGATGGCATGACCGGTCTGGACTTTGGTCAGTTCTTTACGAAATACAACAGAACGAGAAACTGGCCGCTCGGAGAAAACACACTCTATGACACCATACGCGCCAAGGATTGTATGCGTTCGCCGGAATGGCAGGAGTTCCAAAAACACTGCCCGACCTTCAACGGATGCGACTCCGTGCTCGAATTGCATCTGGATATCAAGCAAGTTGTTCGCAACAACGATGTAGCTAACATCTGTATGTCGCAATTGGAGGGCATGGGAGGTGAGTATGTATGGAGAGAGCAAATAAGCGGTCGTGAACTCGGCAGATTCAATCCGGACACGATGACGCTGGATTCGCAGTATATCATCCGCAAATACTTCAAGTACATCGAGTGTACCGATTGTCCTCATGGCGGTTGTGACAGTGTGCGTAACGTCTTGCGACTGATGTTCGTCAGCGATGCCGGACAAGCCCACACCTTCCATATATGTCAAGGCAAGGACACTACCTATCGTAACCAGACGAACCGAGCTGCCTACGTGTATTTTACCACCGAAGGCAAGATCTGTAACAAACCGTACACCACCGATCTGGAGGTGAAGATCATGGACGGTTCTACCCTTTTGTGTAGTTTCACCGATGTCGTCACCTTCATTGTGGACACGGTCTACAAAGACCAGATGACGTACGACACCGTTTGTATCGATCCGGAATTAGTGGCGCAGAACAAGCAGTACTACGAATGGATTAACCATCCTAAGTTCGACTCGATAGCCATCAAAGGTCCGGGTCTGTTCACTTACTACGATACGATTCCTACCTACGACTGTCATTGCGACTCTATCTGCGTACTCAAGTTACGCGTCGGAAGTCCGCAGACCACTCCCACCGTCAAAGTGATGTGCGACGATGAGGCTTTCACGTGGCAGGACACCCTTTTCTACGGTATCAACTACAAAGGTACTATCCCTGCCAAGAGCAAACAGATCACCGAGCATATCTACACCTCCAATCGGCATATGTCCACGCAGTACGGTTGTGACTCCTTGTTAACCTTCCGTCTGACCATCTGGCCGACCTACGTGGCAGAACGCAAAGACACCTTCGTCTGTGCCAACGAGCCCTATGATTTTTACGGCACAATATACAACGTTCCCGGAGCTCCTGAAGTATGGACACCGGGGAACACCTATCCGCTGGAGATCCATGACGAGTCCATCCATAAATGCGATAGTGCCGTACTGCATTACGTGACGGTCTATCCGGTATATCTGGACGAGCACGAACTCAACGATACCGTTTGTAAGCAACCGGGTGCTGAGTACGACTGGATAGGTCACCCGGATTGGACAGGCAGTCTGTCCCTGAATGACGCAGGTACGTATGAGATCGTTGATTACATGCATACGGACAAGGGGTGCGACTCGATCGTAAAAAAGACCGTGGTTATCCTGCCGAGTTACGATTTGAAGTTCGATACGCTGATATCAAATGAGGATACAATACACTGGGAAGGACGTATCTACGCCGGTGAGAAGGCTGAATTTGACAACCCCGACGGCAAACCCGTCATCCCCGCAACAGGCGTGATGGTCATTACGGACTCGCTCTATACCGATTCGATCGGAAACTACTCCTGCGACTCGGTGCGTACCTTGACCCTCGCCATCGGACAGATATTCCGCGATACAGCATACGATGCTACCTGCGCTAACTGCGCATACGACTGGATCATCACCAGCCCGATAACAGGGCTGGACACCACGATCCGCATCGACGACCTCCCGGCGGCGTATGACACGCGTATATACTACGACAGCCTCAAGACAGCGTTGGGCTATGACTCGATCTACGTACTCTACCTCACCGCCTACCCGACCTACGAATACACGGACGAGGGAGAAATTTGTCAGGGACAAACATTCGATTGGATCGGGCATTTCCATGTGCCTACCACCTCACACGGCATCATGACTTTGGTGGACTCCATAAAGACCGACACCATCTACACCAACCCCAAGACAGGTGAGGTCAAGCAGATGCGATGCGACAGTGTATGGACCCTGACCCTCACGGTCCATCCCACCTATAATGACCGCTATGTCGAGCTGACCGATCCCCGCAGTATGGCGTCTAACGACACTATCTCGCATTTCGTCAGTCCGCATACGCTCTTCGTGGGTTATGACTTCGACTTCGCAGCCGCCGGCATAACCCCGGCCGAGTTGGAGCAGCAGTACGAACGCGTGGTCTATATACCCGCTTCGGACGGTTTGATGCACCGCGACTCGGTAGTCGGCACGTCCATCTACAACTGCGACTCTGTCCATTATGTCAATATCGCCATCTGTGAGGTGAAGTTCACTCAGATCGTGGATTCTATCGGCGATAATGACAGTATATGGTTCTTCGGAGGCGAGACCACCGGACGCCGGCACACGCTGCCACTCGTTACCTCGGAGAAATTCCATTATTACGATGACGGTACGCCGGTCGATTACTCGGTGGCTACCGGTCGTACGGTGCGCGAGTACCTGTTCATCGACACCCTGCTCACCGCCAACGGCTGCGACTCGATCGTCCACGACAGCGTGTTCGTCTTCCCGACCTACCGCTTCACGTTTGATACGGCTGTTTGTTCCAACAAAGCCTACTACTGGGAAGGACACGGCACGACCAAATACAACGAGATGGGCACCGGTATCTATTACGATTCCATCAACTACACCGTCGGAACGAATGTCTTCGACTCCGTCTATGTACTCGATCTGATCGTAATGCCGTCCGGTTACTGGGAGTACGATACAACCCTCTGTATGAACGACACCGTCATCTGGCATTATAAACCGGTATTCTATCGTCCGGGCGGCTTGCAATATGTGGAGGCGATATACCAAGACGCGTCTTCACCTTGCGGTGAGGTACACCATATGAATCTGACCTTCATGCCGTTCTACGGCTCTCAGCTTGTGGAGTACGACACTATCTGTCAGTTCGATCCGTTCGGATGGGTAAGCCCGGGCGAGACCAAGGAGCACACAGAGGCGCTGTACGACGGTGCGGGCAATAAGATCGATTTCATTCCGACAGACGTGACCGGAGACTTCATCTATTACGATAGTCTTCGCACCAAGTCCTGCGGTTGTGACTCCGTCTACACGCTCTATCTGCATATTGCCCCGACCCACCGCTTCGTCACGGAACAGACGATCTGTACCGGCGATGACTTCGAATGGATCGTCAAAGACAAAGAGGGCAACGACTCGATCATCCATTATCAGTCGGATATAACGACGCATATCTTCGACACGATCGCCGGCAGAACGGCTGCGGGCTGCGACTCGAGTTATTACCTGCATGTCTTTGTCGATCAACCCTATGCGATCTATATCGACACGATGCTCTGCGCCGCTGATGAACACTTCACGTGGAACGGCAAGAGTTATGACGACCAGATAGCAGCATCCGCTACGTGGCTTAAACCGCAGGAGTATTTCGATACGATCTTCGAGCATACCACTCGCGGTAACTGCGACTCGACGATGTACCTGCACCTGACGATTGCCCCGAGTGGTGACTCGATCTGGACGGATTCGATGTGTATCGGCGAGACCTATATGCTCTTCGAGCAAAAACTCACACAGGCCGGTTACTACGAACTCAAACACGATAACTACTGGGGTTGCGAGACCAACTATAAGTTGACGCTCGAGAACATCCCGGCTACCGTCTTCCATCTAACGGTAGAGCCCGTATGCTTCGATGAAGAAGGAATAGCGACCAACTATATCCTCCGCTATACCTACGAGGGTGAGCATGCACCTGTATCCTATAGCCTCAAGTACGACTCCTTAGCCCGTGCGATCGGCTTCGAGGATGAAGAAGACATCCCGCTCAACGGCGCACAGATACTGTCGCTGCCGGTACCGAACGTAGCGCCGAAGTCTTATCCGAGACCGGGTTACTACGATGCCGTCATCGCCTTTAAGAACGAGGTCTGCCTGTCTGACAGCCTCATGCGCTATCCGTTCAAGATGGAGATGCGCTACCCGTCGTGGATCATGGAGCAGCGCCATAACGATGTCATCGCCCTGCTCAACGAGCGTTATAACGGCGGCGGTTACACCTGGTCGGCTTACCAATGGTACATGAACGACGAACGCATGGAAGGTCAGACCAAACCTTACCTCCATGTGCCGACAGGCCTCACGCCGGATGCGGAATACAGCGTTGCCCTGACGCGTACCGATGATAATGTCACCGTACGTACCTGCCCGATCATCGCCACCTACAAGGTCGATGCCATCGTGCCCACCATGGGTTATCTGGCTGTTACTCCGACCTGCGTCGTGACCGGACATCCGTTCGTCAATATCCTCTCCCGTCATGACGGAACCTACCGCGTCACAACCGACGACGGACAGCATGTGAGCGACGGTACCTTCCGTGCCGAAGTGACGGAGATTCGTCTGCCCGAGGCCGAAGGACTGTACATCGTACAGCTCTGGTCGAATGACACACCCGAAGAACCCTATAGAGCTATCAAAGTACTAGTAAGTAAACAATGTCCAAACTGCGATACATCATCGTTCTGAGTCTTTGCCTCTTGTTCCTTGTTCCGACACAGGCACAGAGACGTTACTCGGCTTCTGAGCAGCACGAGTACGAGCTGAGCAAAGCGAAGGGCTTCTCCACCAAAGACGTGGAGAACCAGACCGATGTGCTCTGGGGTCTGCATGCTTCGCAGTATTCCGGCTCGCACCACCTCATCGGATTCTCCGTAGAGGGCAGTTGGACATCGCTCGTCACTTCGATGCCGAAAGTATCAGCTACCCCGGGTGGTTATGGGATCGGGTTCCATCTGCTCTATGAGTACCAATACAGCGGTTTTCTGCTGCAGACGGGTCTCGGTGTGACCTATCAGTATGCCATTAACTCGCTCGCTGACACGGCGATGTACCGTTATAACATGCCCGACCAATGGAGCGGAGTCGATGGCGCTACCTATACCCTCAAGCATACCTTCGCCGAACGACAAGACCGGGCACAGAACCTCTACGGACAGATTCCGCTCTATGCGGGATGTTATATCTTCGGTGCACGCGGTATCGGATATTTCCTCGGCGGTTTCCATGCGAACTATGCCTTCTGGGGCAGCACGCGACAGAACATGACCGGTTCGACCTCCGGCCTCTACGAGCGCTATGTCGGCATCTGGGAAGAGATGGACAACCACGGCTTCCGAAAGGACGTACCGATCGAGCGGAAAGGTGAGCGACTCAAGCTCAGCTTCGATATCATGGCGCACCTCGAGATGGGTTATGAGTACAACACCCGTCAGGGAGCCAAGGACTACCGCGTACGACCCAGCGAGCGTCTCGACGGACGTATCCGCTTCGGTGCGTTCATCGACTTCGGTATGCTCAATATATGCCCCAACACGAAGAACGTCCTATACGACATCCCCGAAGCAACGGTCTATGACTTCCCCACCTATCAGATGGCGCATGTCTTCTCCACCGAGGATGCCAAGAAATTCTGGACACGTAACCTCTTCGTCGGCGTACGGGTCACTTTCCTCTTCGGCTTCCAACCGAAAGAACACTGTATCCTCTGCGACCCATGGAGGCATTAACTCTCACTGAATTATGTCTGCTTATCGGCGAGACGCTGGACGACCGTCTGGCGCCCTCTTATTGGGTGCAGGCGGAGATCAGCAGCCTCAGCCTCAAAGGCGGACATATGTACCTCGAACTTATAGACGGCAAGACAGCCAAGATGCGTGCCACCTGCTGGTCGGGTACGCAGGAGATGCTCAATGCCTATTTCGAGTCCGAGACCGGACAACAGCTCCAAGCCGGCATGAAAGTACTCATCGAGACGGAGGTGCAGTTCCATCCCGTTTACGGACTCAGCCTGTCCATCGTCGGCATCGATCCCGCTTATACGCTCGGCGACATCGCCCAACAGCGACAGCGCACCATTCAACAACTGGAGAAAGACGGACTCATCGATGCCCAACAACTCCTACCGCTCCCCACCCTCATCCGCCGCATCGCCGTCATCTCGTCCTCCAACGCCGCCGGCTACGAGGACTTCAAGCATCAGTTGGATACCAGCCACTACCGCTTTGAGACACAGCTCTTCGGAGCCACCATGCAAGGAGAAGGAGCCGCCAAGTCTATCATCGCGGCATTGGAAGAAATAGCGGGCTTTGATTGCGTTGTAATCATTAGAGGCGGCGGAGCGACGACTGATTTGAGTTGCTTCGACAACTACGAGCTCTGCGCCGTCTGTGCGCAGTTCGATCTGCCTATCCTCACCGGTATCGGTCATACGCGCGATGTGTCCGTGCTCGATCTGGTGGCGCATCAAGCCCTGAAGACCCCTACCGCTGTGGCCGAGTGGCTTATCCACCGCATGGACGATCAGATGGCGCGTATCAACGATCTGCTCATGCGACTTCAACGCACCGCCGAGCGGCAGATCCTCATCCGGCGTCATCGCATCGAACTGCTCCAACAACGACTCGCCGCCTGTAACCCCGAGCGCATCTATCGCATGGGATACAGCCTCCTCACCAAGAACGGACAGATCATCCGCTCCGTCCATGATCTCCATCCCGGCGACATCGTCACCACCCATCTATCCGACGGTTCCATTAATTCTACAATAACCGATAACCATTAACCTATAACCATTACCATGATACTCGCCAAAGAACAACGACTTGCCGCCGCTATACTTTTCGGTATAGCCCTCATCGCATGGTTCGTTGTGGCAATCCATCCGGAGCGTCAGCCTCAAGAGCAGCCGAAGCCCACTAAGAAATCATGGGCAGAACGCAAGGACTCTATCCGTTTGGCAGACTCGCTGCGCTATGTGCAGTGGAAAGAAGAACGGGAAGCACGCTATGACTCCTTCCGTCTCGCCGACTCCATGCGCCACGAAGCATGGAAGATAGAGCGCCAAGCCCGATGGGACTCCATGCGCATCGCCGATTCCCTCTGGCGCGACTCTGTCGGATGGCGATACACGGCGTGCGTCAAGAAAGACACCGTCCTCGATTTGAATCATTGCGACACAACCGAACTGCAATACATCCGCGGCATCGGACGATATACAGCCGTTCAAATAGTGAAGTACCGCGAGCGTTTGGGTGGTTTCTACAGCCCGCAGCAGTTGACCGATGAACCCCTCTCCAAATGTCATCTCGATACCCTTTTGTATCATTTCACGGTAGATACAGCAGCGATACAACGTATCCCCCTCAACTCCTGCTCTATCGAGCGTCTGCAGCGTCATCCTTATATCCGTCACGAGCAGGCCAAGGCCATCTATGCCCTTCGCCGCAAACAGACCCGACTCTCCTCTCTTGACGACCTCCGTTCCCTCCCCGAACTCACCGCTGAAGACCTCCTCCGCCTCACCCCTTACCTGACTTTCGAGTAAAAGTTTTTCTCTTTTCTCTTGCATATATGAAATATTTATTGTAATTTTGCAGCGCAAAATCAAAACAACTCAATTATGCCAAGCGCTGAAGTCCAAAAAATGATTCCGCAGATACAAGCGTATCTTGCTACCCAACCGGTCGAAAGAGCCTATCTCTTCGGCTCCTGTTCGCGTGGTGAAGAGACTAAGAATAGCGACATTGACATACTTGTCAAACTGGATTATTCTCAACCAATCGGCATGAAATATTTTAAAATGATCACCGATTTGGAGGATAAACTTGGCAGGCCGGTAGACTTGGTAACGGAAGACGGACTCCTGCCTTTCGCGCGCCCCACCGTAGATCACGATAAAATTTTGTTATATGAGAGAGCGCATTAGAGATTTAGGTCGTCTTCAACATATCTTCGTCCTCAAATCGTAGAGTATATTAAGGAAGAAGAATCACAACAATAATACTCGCTGCCCCGCCAGCGTAAAAACCGGACATCGCGAATGTATGCGCGATAAATAAATATCGTACACCGCGCAAAGCGTTGCGCAGACATAGTAATTAACAAAGGGCTTTTGCTCTTATTCTCAAATCTTCGAAATCTGGTAAATTTCATAAGGGAGAATAAGCGAGCAGTAAGTCCACGTCATTAGGCGTGGATTATTCGTGTGCTTATATCCTTAAAATGGTTTACCAGAGCCAGAAGATTTGTATAAGCAACTACGCGAATAATCCGCGTTTTTTATGATTGTAAAACAACTATATTCTCGTTTCCGCAATCTCATTTTGTATGGGATAATTGGAGGTTTCTGTGCAGCACTGGACTTCAGCGTATATACTGCGCTGTGCTATTGGGATATTATGCCCTACCTATGGGCAAACATCATTAGTATCCATGTGGGTATCTTCACATCCTTTGCCCTCAACCGCTCGCTCAATTTCAAAGTCAAAGACAAACCAGCCACACGCTTTGTCTCATTTTACGCTGTTGGTCTCACGGGCTTGGCTATCAGCGAATTGATGCTTTATCTCATGGTCACGATCGGCGGTCTCAACGAGGTTTTCTGCAAACTACTATCCATCGTGGTCGTAGCGCTCGTGCAATTCATCTTGAACAAATACATTACTTTCAAAAAACAATGAAAGACACCTTATATATTGTTATGCCTGCCTATAACGAGGCGGAGAATATTAGAGATGTTATCCAACAATGGTACCCGATCTGTGAGAAGATTGTCGCAGAAGGCAATGAGGCTAAGTTAGTCATCGCCAACGATGGTAGTAAGGATAAGACCTTTGCAATTATGCAGAAACTACAAGCCGATTACCCATTATTCAAACCGCAAGACAAAGAGAACTCCGGGCATGGTTCAACAGTACTTTACTTGTACCACTATGCCATCAACAATAAAGCCGACTTCATCTTCCAAACGGATAGTGACGGACAGACTTTGCCGGAAGAGTTCTGGCAACTGTGGGAGAATCGCCACAACTACGATTTCCAAATCGGCACACGCGGCGGGCGACAAGATGGAGCAAGCCGTGTCTTTGTCACGAAAATCCTCCGCTTCGTAGTTTGGTTAACATTCCATGTGTGGGTTCAAGACTCGAACACGCCGTTCCGTTTGATGAATACCAAGCGATTGGAAGCGACACTTAAATATATCCCACAGGATTTCTTCTTGGCAAATGTCGCCGTGTCTGCAATTGCAGTCAAAAAGCACGAGAATATTGCTTGGTATCCGATCACTTTCCGTCCGCGTCAAGGCGGAGTCAATTCAATTAATATGCGCCGAATCTTCAAAATCGGCATCAAAGCCTTAGGCGATTTCCGAACGATAAACAAGAACTTACGATGAAAGATATTGTTGAGAATAAGTATGTCAAGTGGGCGCTTGGCATTCTAGGAGTG
>JAEEGK010021490.1_pt1 | contig 13631 bp, 2 predicted proteins | sample 8958771 | NCBI WGS metagenome assembly JAEEGK01 (sample SAMN16246547, study PRJNA631951) | gut metagenome | biome: gut microbiome; feature: rumen; material: SC-attached | host: Bos | place: Iran: Karaj | collected 2018-10 | reverse complement strand
TGAAGGAAGGCAGCCTGAGCATCGACGTGAGCGGTCTGTCGCAGGGAGCCTACTTCGTGCGCGTGACCGGCGAGAAGGTGAATGCCATCCGCAAACTTATCGTCCGCTAAACCCTAGGAGAATCCTAGTAACCCTAACTTCCGGCGGGGCATCCATCACGGGTGCCCCGCCGCTTTTTTCCCCTCCAAAACAACAAAAAAGAACGCCTTTTTTAACACTTTTGCAACTCACTGATACTTAGCACCAACACCGTACCAACTCCTACCCAACACCGTACCAAGTCCTACCATGGTAGGAGTTGATAGGGTGTTGGTAAGGGGTAGGTAAGGGGTTGATACGGTATAAAAACTTTTTTTGTGCTATAAAGCGCACGAAAAGAGTCTGTTGAGGTTGGAAGGAAAAATTTTTCTTGCATAAGAGAAAAAAACTTCCTACTTTTGCTGTTATCATTGTTGTAGTGTCTTTTTCCTATAAATGGCGCTAACACATTGAATTATAAGAAAAAAAAGGAAGAAAAAAACAAAGTTAAATAACCTTAGTATTAACCAAAAACAAAAAAAAATGAAACGATTCTACAAGTTTCTGATGCCATTGGTCGCGATAGTGGCCATGGCATTGCCCACTGTAACGTCGGCGCAGACAGCTTGTCCCATCAAGATTGTCGGCGAGGACGGCTACGGCGACGGTTGGAACGGTGGCAGCTTGGCCATCGTCCAAGGCGGCACCACGTTGGCGACATTCGACGCCGCCGGTGCCGACGACGGCGGTATGCAGGTCGGCGCTTACGACTCAATCTCGGTCGTGGTCAGCGACGCCAGCCCCGTCACCTTCGTCTGGACGAGCGGCGATTACGACGACGAAGTCACCATCTGGATTTACAGAGGTGACGGCACGTTGGCATTCACCGTCAACGAGCCTATGTCGGGCACCATCTACACGATGGACACTGTCAGCTGTCCCGCATGCGGTGTCCCCACCGGCCTGGCCGCCACGGTCACCGGTTCGGATGTGGACCTCACATGGACTGACGCCAACAACTCGTCCTGGCAGATAGTCTGGGGCGTCGGCAGCTTCAACCCTGACACGGTGTCTGTCAACATCGACTATGTCAGCACCACCTCCTACTCATGGACCGGCCTTGACGACGGCATGTACACCGCTTATGTGCGCGCCGATTGCGGCACCGACGGCTACAGCAACTGGATGCCGGTGAACTTCAACATCGGTGTGCTCATTATGAACATGGCCACCAGCGGCACTGATTCCATCAGCACCTGCAACGCCATCATCTACGACAACGGCGGCCCCACGGGCCAGTACAGCACCAGCTGCAACGCTACTTTGATTATCACTCCCAACGACCCCACCAAGTGGGTGACCGTGAGCGGCACGTCGCACACCGAGGGTTCGTGGGACTATCTGACCATCTATGATGGCATCGGAACCACTGGCGAAATGCTGTGGAACGACAATATCAGTGGCAGCGATGCTACCCTCACCTTTGGACCCTTCAGCAGCAGCGCCATCACCGTCACCTTCTATAGCGACGCCAGCGTGGTCAAGGATGGTTTCCAGATCAACGTCTCTTGCGTTGACGCTCCCGCCTGCCCACGTCCTGCAGGTCTGACGGCTACCAACGTTACCCCCGACAGCATCTATCTTTCTATTTCCGACGACATCAACAGCGAGTGGGTGGTTATCTACGGCCTCTCCGGCTTCAACCCCGACACTGCCGTTGAAAACGTCATTAATACTACGGACAACTTCGCAAGCATCGGCGGCCTGCTCGCCAACACCCCCTATGACATCTATGTAATGGCGCCCTGCTCCGACGGCGGCTATTCTCTCAGCCGTATGATCACTGTCCGCACCGCCTGCTCCTACATCACCTCCAGCTCGCTTCCCTTCACCGAGGACTTCGAGAGCTATGGCACCGGTTCCACCGCCTTCCCCACTTGCTGGACCAGGATGGGCAGCACGGCCGACCGCCCCTACGTCAATGACAACACTTCTTACGGTCATAACAACAGCCACGGCCTCTACTTCTATGCCTCCAGTTCTGGCGGCTACTGCTATGCCATCATGCCTCCCGTCGACCCCGATTTGGATGTCAACACCCTGCAGGTCAACTTCTGGGCTCGTCAGTACAGCACCAGTTACAACTGCGACTTCGAGGTGGGTGTGATGACCAATCCGACCGATGCCTCCACCTTTACGGCCGTAAGCCGCGTACACCCTAACGGCACCACCTATGAGGAGTTCGAAGTACCCTTGAACAGCTACACCGGCACCGGCTCCTATGTGGCCTTCCGTGCCGTGCAGCATCCCGGCACCTCGACATACATCTACTTGATGCTCGACGATGTCTCCCTCGGACCTCTGCCCGCGTGTGTAAGTCCTAGTTTATCGGTATTCAATGTCGGTGTCCACGAGGCAACCGTCAGCTGGGGCGACAACAGCGACTATAACGAGATGACCGTGTTCTGGAGCACCGGCAACGATTTTGCCACTGCCACCGACAGCGCCGTCGTCAGCGGCGACAACAGCTACATCATCACCGGCCTTGCCGCCAACACCAACTATCACGTCTGGATCAGAGCCACATGCGCCGATGGCTACTCGCGCGTTATGGATGCAACATTCACCACGCTGCTCAGCTGCTATCCCGTCACCGGCCTGAGCGTCACCCCCGGTCCCGTCAGCGCCATGGCTACATGGACACAGAGCACGAGCGACTGGACCGACCTCACCGTCGAGTATAAGGAGGCCAGCGACACCACCTGGACCAGCGCCACCACCAGCAACAACTACTTCCCGATGACGGGTCTCACCCCCTCCACCGATTATAACTTCCGCATCATTGCCACCTGCGTCGAAGGCACCAGCGTGGCTGCCACGGCCAACTTCCGCACCATCAACTTCGGATGCCTCGTGGCCGACAGCACCAGTCTTGTCAACGACACCATCGGCACCGGCACCTCGACCAGCAGCTACTTCCCCACCTATTCGTTATACAACTACACCCTGACGCAGCAGATCTACCTTGCCAGCGACTTCACCTCGGTGGCTGGCGGCCAGATTGAAGAAATCGGCATCCAGATGAGCGCCGTCCCCGTGGCCCGCAACATCGAGATCTACATGACCAACACGTCGGCCACCGATGTCTCGTCGGCCTTCATACCCATCGCGGCCAGCGACTTGGTGTGGAGCGGCAGCACCACCGGCAACATTGCCGCCGGATGGAACAACATCACGCTCACCACGCCGTTCAACTACTCGGGCGGCAACATTCTTGTCACCTTCCGCGACGTTACCGGCAGCTGGAGCAGCGGCAACTATGGTATGGTCACCTCTGCCACCAGCGGCATCTCGCGCTATATCTATGAGGATGGAAGCTCCTACAGCGTCACCAATCCTCCTAGCGGCGGCTATTCCTCCAGCGATAGGCTGAACATGTACTTCAAGGGTGGCACCTGCCTCACGCCCAGCACCTGCGCAGCTCCTATCGTGGTGGCCAACGCTGCTGGCACGGATGCCATCGAACTCAACTGGGCTCCCGGCGCCGACGAGACCTCGTGGATGGTCTACCAGCGTCAGGTTGGCGACTCCGCCTACACCCTGCTGAGCACTGTCAGCACCACCAACTACACCGCCACCAACCTGAATCCCGGTCTTGACTACGAATTCCAGGTGGTGGCCGTCTGCGGCAACAACGACATGGCTGGCTACGCCACCGCCGCCACCGAGTGCGCACCCGTCGCAGTGCCCTATACCGAGGACTTCCAAAATTCTGACTATGGCGTGTACAGCCGCAACTGCTGGACCATCGGTTCTACCAACCTCGGCACCAACTACCCGATACCCTACGTCATCAGCCTCACTGGCGACGAGACCAACAAGCTTTGCCTCATCTACAACGGCGGCTACATGATTATGCCTGAGATGAATGCCCCGCTGAACACCCTGCAGGCTCGCTTCACCCTTGTGCAGGGTGGCGACGAAGTGCGTCTCATCATCGGCTTGATGAGCGACCCGACGGCATCCATTCAGAATATTATTCCCCTCGACACTCTGGTTCGTTCGGAGCTCGACACCTCGTCGGCCACGGTGAACATCACCTTCCCGTTCGACATGCTGGCCGATAGCGTCACGGGCCACATCACCTTCTGGGATGCCTTCAACGACAACTATAACTTCATCGACAATCTGGTGATTGAGCCGATTCCCGCTTGCGTCGCCGTGACTGGCGTCACCGCCTCGAACGTGACCACCACGGATGCCACCATCAGCTGGGAAACCGCCGGCGCTTCCGCCACAGGCTATCTGGTTGAATACGGTCCCCGCAACTTCACGCCCGGCAACGGCACCGTCGTCAATGCTACGACCAACAGCATCACCCTGACGGGTCTGAACCACAGCAGCGACTACGACGTGTACGTGTACACCGTCTGCAGTGGCCTGAACGACACTTCGGTCAACTCGAACCGTGCCCGCTTCACCACGCCATGCGACGTGGCCACGCTGCCCTACTTCGAGAACTTCGACAACTGCGCCGACCCGGGTACCACCCGCTCGCCGCTGCCCAACTGCTGGAACTACACCATGCTCAGCACCGGTTCCTATTCCGGCGCAAGCTACACCCCCGCCGTGTACTATACCTCGAGCACCGGCTACACCAGCTCCGGCCAGTACTGCCTGTACCTCTACGGCACTGCGCTCACCGTGCTGCCCGAGATGCCCACTACGGTCGACAGCCTCTACATCAGCTTCCACCACTACACCAGCAGCCCCTCCAGCTACAAGCTCATCATCGGTGCGGTGGACAGCATCACTCCGGGCTTCGATTCCTCGTTCGTGGCTATCGACACCCTTGCCTTCACCAGCAGCGAGAACAACGTGCTGCGCTTCTTGAGCACCTATACCGGCACCGGCCGCTATATCGCCTTCAAGAACTACTACAATAACAACAGCTACGACTACAGCTACCACTACATCGACGACATCGAGGTGGGATACATGCCCTCGTGCGTGTGGCCCGTCGACGTGCATGCCACGGGTCTGACCACCACCACCGCCGAGTTTGATTGGAGCATCTGCCAGGCTTCGGACTACGAGTATGAGTACGGCCCCGCCGGCTTCACTCGCGGCACCGGTACCACCGGCACCTGGAACGGCGCTCCCTATGGCATCAGCGGCCTCACTCTGGGCACACAGTATGACATCTATGTGCGCGGCATCTGCGGCGCCGGCGACACCAGCGAGTGGAGCAGCGTCTACACCTTCGGCACACTGAACGCCGATCCCGCCACTGTGCCTTACTTCTGCGATTTCACCGACACCACCCTGACCAATGCAGGCTGGGAGGTCGTGAACGGCACACAGAACAACCAGTGGGTTGTGGGTAGCGCTGAGAGCAACGGCACTCCGAGAGCACTCTACATCAGCAACGACAACGGTGCCACGAACACCTATACGAACTCTGGCATCAGCATCACCTACGCCTACCGCGACGTGATTCTGACCGCCGGTCAGTATGCTGTCTCTTACGACTGGAAGGCCTACGGCGAAAGCACTTGGGACTATATCCGTGCATGGCTTGTTCCTGCATCGCAGATGCCCACGGCAGGCTATCTGCCCGACGGCTCCACCTCCACATCCACCTTCAACAGCAGTGGAGTTGCACCCGCAGGCTGGATTTCAATCGACGGCGGTGTCAAGCTGAACCTGACGAACTCGTGGCAGAGCCATGAAGAGGAACTCAATGTCCCGGCCGGCACCTACCATCTGCTCTTCATGTGGGCTAACGACGGCAGCGGCGGCACTAACCCGCCGGCAGCCATCGACAATGTCTCGCTGGCTCTGAATGTCTGCCCCATCAGCGACATTACCCTCGTCAATGCCACAGGTTCCTCCATGCAGATTTCGTGGAGCGGCAACTCCGACAGCTACGAACTTGAGTATGGTCCTTCCGGCTTCATGCGCGGTACGGGTGTCACCATGACCACCACCGCCACCACGGCGACCCTCACCGGCTTGACCGGCCTCACCAATTACGACATCTACCTGCGTGGTTTCTGCAATGTGAGCGACACGAGCCGTTGGTATCGCGCCAGCTTCAGCACTGAAATGTGCGACAGTCCCATAATGGTTGTGAACTTCGACACCGCCACAAATGCCACCACATCCTCCTATGGTCCCCTCGGCACCAGTTTCTACAACTACGGCTATGTGCAGACCATTATCGACAGCGCCTACCTTGCCGACCTGAACGGTGCCGAAATCACGGCCTTCGGCTTCATGCCCACTGTCACCACCTCTGGCGACGAGTACGAGGGCATGACGGTCTACATGGCCAATGTCTCGGAGACGGATCTCTCCTCGGGATTCATCCTTCCCGATGCCACCCATGTGTTCCACAAGGTTATTAACAATGCCAGCTTCAGCTACGATACAGCCAACGAATGGCAGATTCACGGCTTTGACAGCACATTTGCCTGGGATGGCCACAGCAACCTGCTGGTCTCCGTCAAGCGTGACAACGGATCCTACACTTCCGGTGCCACCTTCTCGGCCCACACTGCCACCGCCAGTAAGATGCGCTATGTCTACCAGGACGGTAGCGCTTACAATCCCACCACCGTCTCCGGCGGTACCGCCAGCAGCACGGTGGGCGACATCCTACTCATCAGCTGCGGTGCAGGATGCAATACTCCCGCTATCACCAGCGTCTCCGGCGATGTGACCTCCGCCACCGTGAACTGGAACGGCAACGCCACAGCCTATGAGGTGGCTATTGCCGCCGGCAACTGGGTAGAGCCTACCACCGCCACCACCGTGGCCGGTAACACCTACACCTTCGAAGGCCTCACACCCACCACACGCTACTCCGTGGGTGTCCGCGCCGTATGCGACGAAGCCGAGGGTATCTACAGCGAGTGGGTGGTCGACACCGTCACCACCGCCGAGCAGCCCTGCCCGGCACCCACCGGCGTGACCGTCAGCGACGTCGCCCTCACGGGTGCCACCATCAGCTGGACTCCCGCCTCGGCCACTCAGAACGACTTTGAGGTCAACATCACCGCCGTGGGCGTCGACACTATCGTCAGCGCCACGGGCACCAGCGCCACGGTCACCGGGCTGCCGCACAACACCGACTATGTCGTCAAGGTGCGCGCCAACTGCGGCTACGGGACTTACAGCGACTGGAGCGAAACCGCCACCTTCCACACGCTCGACTGCCAGACGGTGACGGGCGTGACAGTCACCGAGACCACACAGACCACCGCCAGCGTGAGCTGGACCTCCAACGGCAGCGCCTCCTACGAGGTGGCCTACGGCATCGTGGGCACCACGACGGACCAGTGCGCCCGAATGACGGTGACCACCAACAGCTGCGTGATCACGGGTCTGGAGCCCGGCGTGAGCTACGTGGTGTATGTACGCTCGGTGTGCGCCGAGGGCGTCGTGAGCGAGGAGTGGTCCACGGGCAACAACTTCACCACGCAGGACGAGGTGGGCATAGCCGATGTGGACAATGCGAGCATCAGCCTGTACCCGAATCCTGCCACGAGCACGGTGACCCTGACGGGCATCGAGGGCGAGGCCGAGGTGAGCGTCGTTGACATGAACGGCCGCCAGGTGTACAGCGGAAGCGTGAAGAATGGCAGCCTGAGCATCGACGTGAGCGGTCTGTCGCAGGGAGCCTACTTCGTGCGCGTGACCGGCGAGAAGGTGAATGCCATCCGCAAGCTTATCGTCCGCTAAACCCTAGGAAAATCCTAGTAACCCTAACTTCCGGCGGGGCACCCATCACGGGTGCCCCGCTGCTTTTTTCCCCCCTCCAAAACAACAAAAAAGAACAGTGATTTGCTAGGGTAGGGGTTGAAAGAGGGGTTGGTAAGGTATGGATTTTTTTTTGTGCTATAGAGCGCACGAAAAGAGACTGTTAGGGTTGGAAGTTTTTTTTCTTGCATAAAAGAAAAAAAATTACTACCTTTGCTATTATCATTGTCGTGGTGTCTTTTTTGTGAAGGGCATCTAAGGCATTGAATTATAAGAAAAAACAAAATTAAATAACCTTAGTATTAACCAAAAACAAAAAAAATGAAACGATTCTACAAGTTTCTGATGCCTTTGGTCGCGATAGTGGCTATGGCTTTGCCCGTCAGTGTGGCGGCACAGACAACCTGTCAGATCACTATCGTCGGCACGGACGACTTCGGCGACGGATGGAACGACGGTACTCTGACCCTCACACAGGGCACGACCACGGTCGGTAGTTTCACGCTTACCTATGGATCAACAGGTACGCAGACCTTCACCGTTTCGTCCGACGTACCAGTCGTATTTTCTTGGATTGAGGGAGATTACGATGACGAAGTCTCTTTTGAGATCTACGACGGAGGCAACGCGATGGTCTACTCTGCCCAGTATCCCATGGCGGGTGTTGTCTACACGATGAACACGCCTTGCCCTGCCTGCGGAACTCCCACCGGCCTGGCCTCTACGGTCACCGTCTCGGATGCGAACCTCACTTGGAATGCCGGCGAGGGCTCGTCCTGGGAGATTGTCTGGGGTACCGGTAACTTCGACCCCGACACAGTGACTGTCAACTATGACTATGTCAGCACCAACTCCTACTCTTTCTTCAATCTTGCCGATGGAGCGTACACCGTCTATCTGCGCGCTGATTGCGACACCGATGGCTACAGCAGCTGGGCGTCGACCACTTTCTTTGTCAATACCAACGGATGCGTCATTATCATCAACGGCACGGACGACTTCGGCGACGGATGGAACGGTGGCAGCATTGCTGTGATACAGGGTGGTGTCACGTTGCAGACGGTCACCATGACTGGCGGCAGCACCTTCTCCACCATTATTCCTGTGTCTGCTTCGCCGATATCCTTCGTCTGGAGCAGTGGCTTATATGACAGTGAAGTATCTTTTACCATTACCAACGGTAACGAAATTGTCTTCAATACTATTACTTACCCCTTGGAAGGCGAAGTCTTCTCGATGCCTAACCCCTGCACTAACTGCTTCATGACGTCGAGCATTGTTGTCGACAGCAACACCATCGACGGGGTTACCATTCATTGGAACGGCGACGGCGCAAATTCATGGATGGTTTTCCTCAATAATCAGTATGTGGGAGATGTGACTGACTCTACCTATACTTTCGAGAATCTGAGTTCCAATACGCTCTACACCCTCGGTGTGAGCACTCTTTGCGATGATGGCGACACTAGCGCGATGGCCACCGTCACCATCCGCACCCCATGTTCCTACATTGACTCTTTGCCCATTACGGAGGACTTCGAGTCCTACAGCACTGGTACCAGCTCTTTCCCCAGTTGCTGGAACAAGCTGAGCAGCACGGCCAACCGGCCCTACGTCTATGACAACACTTCTTACGGTCATAACAATAGCTACGGCCTCTACTTCTACGCTGCCTCCGGAGGCTATTGTTATGCCATCATGCCCCCCGTGGATCCCTTGTTGGACATTACCACCCTGCAGGTCAACTTCTGGGCACGGCAGTTCAGCACCAGCTACAACAGCGACTTTGTGATCGGTGTGATGACCGACCCGTCGGATACTTCCACCTTCGTGGCAGTTGACACGGTGCATCCCGAGGGTACCGTCTACGAGCAGTTCGAGGTGCCCCTGATAAACTATATAGGCCTTGGCAACTATGTCGCCTTCAAGGCTATCCAGCATCCCGGTTCCACGTCATCTATTTATATGATGCTCGACGACGTCACCCTCGACTTGCAGCCCGCCTGCCCGCGTGTCGAAGATCTCCATGCCACCTATACTGGCCTCGACAGTATCTCTATCGCCTGGACCGACACCAGCTCGACCAACTCCTCCTGGGTCATCGAATACAGCGATGTCAACTTCATCCCCGGCACCAACGCCGTGACCCCCATCACCGTGACCGACACCTTCTTCACCTTGACCAATCTGGATTCTGCCACCACCTATCACATCTATGTCTATCCCACGTGCAACGATTATATCGGCTACCGTTACCTCACCACAGCCACCCTCGCCGCCTCTCCGGCCACGGTGCCTTATGTCTGTGACTTCGAGGAGAGCGGCCCCAACGGTTGGGACCTCTTCAACGCCGGCCAGACCAACTACTGGATGGTGGGTTCGGCTACCAGCAATGGCGGCACCCGCTCCCTGTATATCACCAACAACGGCTCCGTCAACGAATACACCAATACCAGCATCAGCTATTCCTATGCTGTACGCACCTTGCACCTCGGCGATACCGGAGAGTATGCCTACAGCTACGACTGGAAGGGTCAGGGCGAGAGCCACAATTACGATTTCTCCCGCATCTTTGTGACGCCCGCGTCCGAGATGTTCGCCGCCGGCAGCGTGCTCGGAGGTTCCACCTATAGCTTCGCCTCTGCCACAGCTCCCGCCAGCTGGATAGAGCTCACACAGAGTGGAGCCACTCCCAACACCCTGGCACAGTCGTCCTCTTGGCAGACGGTCACCGGAACATTTAATATCTCCACCCCCGGCAACTACAAGATAGTCATTGCGTGGGCTAACGACGGCAGCGGCGGTACCAATCCCCCGACGGCCATCGACAATGTGTCGATAATGCACAATACCTGCCCGGTGGTCGACAACCTTGTCACGACCTATGTAGGCTTAGACTCTGCCACCATCTCCTGGACGGGCCAGGCCGGTCATACCTCCTTTGTGGTCGAGTATGACTCGGTGCCCTTCTCCATCGGCACCGCCGGCAACAGCATCAGCACAACAGACACCTCATACATCCTCTCGGGACTGAACGCCGCCTATACATATTATGTGACTGTGCGTGCCGAGTGCTCCGGCGACACCTCGCTGGGTGCCTCGATCCACTTCACCACCCTCGCCGGCGCTCCGGCCACGGTGCCCTACTCCTGCGACTTCGAGTCCAACGGCCATGGCTGGGATCTCCTCAACGGCAACGAGGGCAACTACTGGGTTGTCGGCAGCGCTACCAACCATGGTGGCAGCCGCTCGCTGTACATCACAGACAACGGCACCGCCAATAGCTACAGCGGCGCCGCCTCGTATGTCTTCGCCACACGTACCTTCAACCTGGCGGAAGGCAACTACATCTGCTCCTACGACTGGAAGTGCAACGGAGAAAGCTCCTTCGACTTCATCCGCGTGGCTCTGGTGCCCGCAACCACCATTCTGACCCCCGGTGACTACAGCGGATTCAACAACGAATCGGCAATGCCAGCCGGCGCCATAGCCCTCGACGGCGGCTACCGCATGAACCTCCAGACCAACTGGCAGACCAGAGTGGACGAATTCCCCATCACCACGGCTGGCACCTACAAGCTAGTCTTCATGTGGCGCAACGACCCCTCTGTCTACAACCTCCCCCCGGCAGCCATCGACAATGTACAGCTCATAATCAACAGCTGCCCCATGATAAGCAATGTCTCTGCCACCCTTCTGTCCGACACCATTTCGTTGACGTGGACGCCTGGCGGCAGCGAGACAAGCTGGGAAGTCGCCGTCGGCAACACCGTTGACGTCGTGACCACACCCTCTTATACCGCCTCGGGCCTCACACCCAATACCGATTATACAGTCCGCATCCGTGCCATCTGTGGCGCGGGCGACACCAGCATGGCCTACACCGAGACCTTCCATACCCCCTGTACGAGCGCCTCACTGCCTTATAGCGAGAACTTCGACAGCTACACCACCAGCACCACCGCCGCCACCGGCGTGGCTGTCAACTGCTGGGACTACATCATGACCGGCACCGCCACCTACCAGACGGGGAGCTACCTGCCGCAGATTTACTACAGCAGCACCTATGCTCACAGCGGCTCCTACAGCTACCGCCTCTATGGAGAAGGCTACCACATGCTGCCTCCGATGCCTACGGACCTCAGCGACCTGCAGCTCACCTTCTGGGATTACACCACCTCCACCTCTTATGGCCTCGAGGTCGGTGTGATGGAGGGCCACACCTTCGTTCCTGTCCAGACCATCACCACTCCCACCTCCACACACCAGCAGCACACCGTCTACTTCGGTGCCTACACCGGCACCAGCCGCATCATCGCTTTCCGCAACCACTACACCACCAGCACCACCACCTACTACTCCTATCACTACCTCGACAATGTGGAGGTCGACTACCTGCCCACCTGCCCGCCGGTGGTTGGCATCCATGCCGTGAGTGCCGGTGTCGACAACATCACGGTCGACTGGGTTGACCAGGCCACCTCTACAATGGCTTGGCAGATCCGCTATGGACGTAGCGGCAGCACCGCCACAACCACAGTGTCTACCACCAGTCATCCCTTCACCATCAGCGGCCTCGACACCCTGACCACCTACACCTTCTCCGTGCGTCCCATCTGCTCGGCCTCCGATACCGGCACCTGGAGCCAGACGACGGCCCTCGCCACCGAGATGTGCGACAATGCCGTCGCCGCCACCACTGGCGCCGCCACCGGTACCGGCTACTACACCCCGCTCAATAACTACTACAACTACACCCTCACCGAGACCATCATCGACAGTGCCGAACTGGACGGCATCGGCGACATCTCTGCCATAGCCTACAGCTATGCCTACACCACGGCTTCCTCCGAAAAGATCAACGTCTCCATCTGGCTGCAGCCCACCAACAAGACAGCCTTCTCTAGCAGCAGCGACCTGGTGCTGCTCGACACCACTATCGCTGTCAGGGTCTATCAGGGTAATCTCAACTGCTCGCAGGGTTGGAACTACTTCCAGTTTGACACCACCTACACCTGGGACGGACACAGCAACCTCCTGGTCATCGTCGACGACAACTCCGGCGAATACGACGGCTCCTCCTACATCTTCAATAACTCTTCCTGCACAGGTTACAAGACCCTGGCCTGGTACAGTGACAGCTATAATCCCGACCCGACTTCCTCCACCTACGACGGCTCCAAGTCCTACTACCAGTACCGTGCCACGATGAAGCTCGTCTCCTGCAATGGCCTCAGCTGCCGTATCCCCGAGGTCGTCTCCCTCAACGCCGACGAGACCTCTGCCACCTTCCAGTGGCGAGGCAACGCCACAGCCTATGAGGTGGCCATAGCCGCCGGCAACTGGGTCGAGCCCACCACCGCCACCACTGTGGCCGGCACCACCTACACCTTCACCGACCTCGCACCCTCCACGCGCTACTCCGTGGGTGTCCGCGCCGTATGCGACGAAGCCGAGGGTATCTACAGCGAGTGGATGGTCGACACCGTCACCACCGCCGAGCAGCCCTGCCCGACGCCCACCGGCGTGACCGTCAGCGACGTCGCCCTCACGGGTGCCACCATCAGCTGGACTCCCGCCTCGGCCACTCAGAACGACTTTGAGGTCAGCATCACCGCCATGGGCGTCGACACTATCGTCAGCGCCACGGGCACCAGCGCCACGGTCACCGGGCTGCCGCACAACACCGACTATGTCGTCAAGGTGCGCGCCAACTGCGGCTACGGTACCTACAGCGACTGGAGCGAAACCGCCACCTTCCACACGCTCGACTGCCAGACGGTGACGGGCGTGACAGTCACCGAGACCACACAGACCACCGCCAGCGTGAGCTGGACCTCCAACGGCAG
>JAEEGK010021487.1_pt1 | contig 13633 bp, 12 predicted proteins | sample 8958771 | NCBI WGS metagenome assembly JAEEGK01 (sample SAMN16246547, study PRJNA631951) | gut metagenome | biome: gut microbiome; feature: rumen; material: SC-attached | host: Bos | place: Iran: Karaj | collected 2018-10 | reverse complement strand
TCGAACAGATGCTCGAGAAGGATAACCCGGCAAGCTATAGCATGGTTATTATCGAAGGCGACAAGATGCTCGACCGCGCAATGATGGAAATGGGCATCCAAGGTCGCACGATGGGCGATCGCCTAAAGAAGATCGGCAAAGCGAAGTTTTCGCAGCTTAATTCTGTCTGGCACGTCCATAGACTTCGCAATCAGATTGCGCACGAACACGATTTCAAGCCAGAATACCGCCAAGCTCAGCATGCGCTCGAGACTTACAAGCAGGCATTAAAAGATTTAGGAGCGATTTAGATGAGTGAATATAAGATTACAATCGGAATTGAATGTCACGTCCAGTTAAACACGAAGACGAAATTATTCAGTGGCGTGGACAATGATGCTGTCGATAAGGAACCGAACTCCTGCGTGAGCCCAGTCGATTATGCCCTTCCTGGCATGCTCCCAGTGCTCAACAAGGTTGCCGTCGAGAAGGCCGTCCGCGCTGGTCTCGCGATGAATTGTAAGATTAATCTCGTTAGCCGCTTTGACCGCAAACATTATTACTATCCAGATTTGCCGAAGGGTTATCAGATTTCCCAGATGTACCAGCCAATTATTGGCGCTGGTGTTATTCATCTCCCAGACGGCAGTGACGTAAAGATTGAGCACGCTCACCTCGAAGAGGATGCGGGCAAGCTCAGCCATTTCGGTAATTATTCCCTCGTCGACTTGAACCGCGCAGGTACGCCGCTCATCGAAATCGTCTCGATGCCTGACATTCACTCGGCAGCGCAGGCTCGCGCTTACTGCGAAGAGCTTCATCGTCTTATGATGTATGCCGACGTTACGAATGGCGATCTCTATCAGGGCAACATGCGTTTCGACGTTAACATTTCGATTTCAAATACCGACAAGCTTGGCACGCGTGCCGAGATTAAGAACCTCAACTCTTTCCGCAGCGTCGAGCGCGCAGTTGAGTATGAATACAAGCGCCAGAAGGCTTTGCTCGAAAAAGGCGAGAAAGTCATCCAAGAAACCCGCGGCTGGAACGACACTACGGGCAAGACTACTTCTCAGCGCAGTAAGGAAGAGGCGCAAGATTATCGCTACATGCCGGAACCAGATGTCCCACCAATCGTGCTCGAGCAGAGCTACGTTGACAAGGTTGCAGCCGAAATGCCGCTAATGCCAGCAGATTATCGCGGCAAGTTCAGCGTGCTTAATCTCGATGACAGCGCCGTCGAAGCAATCATTAATTACCCAGTTCTTGCAAAGCGCCTCGCAGAAGTTTGCGAAGCTAACGTGAAGCTAGCACCGCGCGTCGCTAACTGGTTCGCCAGCGTGCTCCTCGCCGAAGAAAACCTCGACAAGGATTTCACGCTCGCCACTGGCGCGGAGCTTACCGAACTCTCCGAAATGGTCGAAAAGAAAGAGCTCTCCTCTACTGCCGCAAAGGAAGTATTGATGGAGATGTACGACCACAAGAATACGTCGAAGACTCCGCATCAACTTGCAAAGGAGATGAACCTTCTCCAGGAGAATGATACCGATGCCCTGTCTGCGATTATTGATGAAGTATTGGCAATGCCTGAATGCGCCAAGGCGGCGGAGGACGTCAAGAATGGCGAAATGAAGGCAATTGGATTCCTCGTTGGGCAAGTCATGAAAAAGTCGCAAGGAAAGGCAAACCCAGCCAGCGTTAACGAGTTAATAAGAAGTAAGCTATCATAAAGGAGAAATATGGCATACAAAAAAGCAACTAAAGCAGTGATTACCGACGCCGGTTTCGCAAGTCGCTTCTTACCAATCACCAAAACAATTCCAAAGGCCATGTTGCCACTTGGTCCAAAGCCAATCATGCAATATGTCGTCGAGGAATGTGTTGCTGGCGGCATCAAAGATATCATTATCGTCTCTACGCCAGAAGGCAAACATATTTACGAAGATTACTTCAGCAATCCTTGCGAGAAAATCTACAAGCAGCTCGCTTCCCAGGGCAAGCTTGATCGTTTCGAATCCGTTCGCAACGTACTCGAGATCGCAAACATTAAGGTGATTGAGCAAGACCAGAGCTTGCCATATGGCAATGGTAGCCCAATTGCTAGCGCAAAGCCTTATCTCAACGACGACGAAGCCTTCCTCGCTCTCTATAGCGATGACCTCATCTTTGGCGAGGGCGACGTTAAGACGCTCATGGAAGCACATGAGGCCTACCCTGAAGCTAAGGCAATCATTACTGCACAGGAAATGCCACAGGAAGTTTGGAGCAAATATGGCATGATTGCGCTCAAGGACGAAAAGAAAATGACGCTCAGCCATATCGTCGAAAAGCCAAGCAAACCAGAGGACAGCCCAAGTAACCTCACCTCTTATGGCCGCTATCTCCTCACGCCAGAGGTGTTTGCTCATCTCGATCCAAGCCAGACCGGTCTAGACAACGAGCTCTGGACGGTTGATGCGATTACTAAGCTCGCCAAATCCGGCGACGTTATCGTAACTAAGAGCAAAGGAGAATGGTTGACCACAGGGGATCCAAAGAACTATTTCACAGCTTACAAGAAATATGTTGAAATGGAGGAGAAGAAATAATGGAAACACCAGCTTGGATTTTGGTATTTATTCTTTCGGGAACGCTATTCCTGTTCCTACTCATTGGCATCATCTTGCTAGTGAAGCTTATTGGCGTTACGAAGGAAGCAAAGAAGATTATCGTGCAGGGTCAGAATATCGCAGAAAAAGCTGACGATATTGTCGACAACGTGCGCGACATGACGACGATCGGTGGGCTAGTTAAACATTTCACCGAGAACTACATAAACAAGTCTGAAAAGAAAAAGAAAGCCAAAAAGGAGGATAAATAAATGGCAGACAAGAAAAAAGCAGTAAAAAAGGCTGAGAAGAAAAGCAGCGGCGCTGGCAAGTTCTTCTTGGGTGCAGCGCTAGGCGCAATCGGTGGCGCTATCGCAGGTATCCTAACCGCTCCAAAGTCCGGCAAGGAAACTCGCAAGGATATCGCTGAGGGTAGCAAGAAGGTTGCAAGCAAAGCAAAGGCGACCGTCAAAAAAGCTACTTCCGGCAAGAAGCCAGCCGCTAAAAAAGCAGCAAAGAAATAGTTAGCTATAAAAAGAAGCCCTTTAACGGGCTTCTTTTTGTTCTAGCGGAATAGTCCTTTTTTCGCGGACTTGAACTGTTCGATAAGTTCTTTTTGCCTCTTCGTGAGATTCTTTGGAATTTCAACGTTAACTGTGACAATATGCGGGCCGCGCTGATCGGAGCCGAGGCGAGGGGCACCATGGCCGGAAAGCTTGAAGTTAGTGCCTGGCTGAGTACCGGCAGGGACCTTCATGCGAATCTTGCCATCGACAGTCTCGACATCAATTTCGGTACCAAGTACGGCATCGACCATTGGGATAGTGACTTCGGAGAGAATCAGTTCGCCTTCGCGAGTGAGATGCTTGTGGGCACGAACGCGAATCTCAACATAGAGATCGCCGCGCTGGCCATCGGCAGTCGGTGCTGCCCCGCCCTTGCCGTTCAGGCGAATGGACTGGCCATCGTAAATACCGGCCGGGATTTTGAGTTTGACCTGCTGGCCTTCAATAGCGATGGTCTTAGTCGTACCAAAAATCGCGTCTTCAAAATCAATCGTAATGCTAGTGCGGAAATCTTGACCTCGACGAGCGCCGCGAAAGCCGCCGCCGAAACCGAAGATGCTACCGAGAATATCCTCGAAACCGCCTGCACCACCAAAATCAAAATTAAAAGATTGGCCATTGGCGCCGCGGAAACCAGCAAATGGGTCGCCGCCACCATCGCCACCAACACCGGCATGGCCGAATTGATCGTAACGGCTGCGTTTGGTCTTGTCGCTCAAAACGGAATAGGCTTCGTTTGCCTCTTTAAACTTTTCTTCAGCTGCTTTGTCGCCAGGGTTTTTATCAGGATGGTATTTAATAGCGAGCTTGCGAAAAGCCTTCTTAATTTCGTCATCAGATGCGTCTTTTTTGACGCCTAGAACTTCGTAGTAATCACGTTTGCTCATACCATAAAAGTATAGCACTTAGCACTCTACTAGGCAAGAGTGCTAATTCATGATCATGATACCGGCTACGATGAAGATAGACGAGATGAGATAACGAACGAGGATGGCCTTCGTAAGGCGTTTGCCATGAATAAACTTCGGGAAGATTTTGCCCAAAAAGACCGTAAAGAAGAATGAGGCGAAGAGATTTGTCACCTTGCTCACGACCGTCATCATGGCGACGACCGGGACGATGAGAAGGCCGTACTTGAAGAGGAGCTCTCCGAGAAGGAAGGAGAGGTTATCGGCAACGAGGCAGAGCCAGTTGCGGTTGCGGTTCTTGCTTTTTACGAAGACCGATCGAATCGCCTTGCGCCATTTACCGAGGCAAATAAATAGAACGAGGACGGTGACAGCGGAACCGAGCGAGAAGAAAAAGAAGCTCTGCGCATAGAGCGTGGTATCCGCGAGGATGTCGCGCGCGAAATAGACGAAGACAATATCGGACAAAATCGAGAAGAAGGCGGAGATGAGCGTGAGACGAATTACTTTAAAATTTGGGTTGGTGCGTTCTTTTTTTGTAGTACTTCCGGTCACAACTACAGCAATCGCAGCCATGATAAAGAGGAAACCGAGCCCCTGCGCGGTCGTGATTATTTCGCCAAGGACCATCACGCCGAGACCAAGAGAGATGAGTGGGCTTAACTGGCCAAAGATAATAACATCAGCAGCGTCGCCCTCTTGGAGCGCTTTAAAGCAGAAGACTGAGCCAAATACATTGATGACGCCAGCCGCAATGAAGCCGAGCGCCGTAACGAGCGGGAGGACAAGAACGATGCGGCCAAAAACCGCATACATCAAAAGCATACTTATGATGAAGCACGGGAGGCGCGCAATAATAAGCGCGCCGGCGCGACCCTTAGGGAAAGCCGTATCCGCCAAAAAGTTCTGGACATAACTGCCGCTAGTGTAGAATAATTGCGCGAAAATAGGAAAGACTGCCCACAACATACTATTATTATACCTTATTCGTCGTCGCGGCGGTTAGCGACAGCACTCGAGGAAGTGTCGTTATCGAAATCGTCTTTGATTTCGCGGTTAAAGAGGACCGAAATTAGCGTGCCGAGTTCGGCGTAGCCAAGAAGTTTTTCTTTGTCGTCGATGATCAAAACGTAGTCCGTGCGATTCCTTAAGAAGACAGCGAGGAGCTGCTCGAGCGTGTAGTCGTAGCGCGCGAAAGCAACGCCAGTTTCCATGAGTTTCGCAACCGGCTCGGTCTTACCAATATGCAGCAAGTCAAGTTTGTCTGTGCGAAGAAGCCCACAAACTTTCTCGTTGCGGTTAAGAACTGGGAAAACCGTATCGCCAGTCTTATAAAGCTTATCGAGAGCAAGCGGGCCGAGATTGTCTTTTTCGTTCAGGAAAGTAATGTCGTCTTTTGGCATCATAATGAGCGAGGCCTTGCGCGACTTGAAAGACATGGCGCCAGAAATCAGATTGCGGTCGCGAATGCTAAGCGCCTCAGTCGGAGTGCGACGAATAATCTCCACGAGATCTTTTTCGGACTGCGGCGTGTAGTTCTTGTGCTCTTCTTTAATAGCAGTTTTGAGCTTTTTCTCGTATTCTGATTCGAGCTTCGCCTGGGCAGCTTCCCTAGCGGCCTTACCCTTCGCAATCGGGACAGCACGGAAACGGTCGAAGTGCCGGTCGAAAAAACCGACAAGTTTGGTCATTAACTTTTTCAGAAATGACTTCATGTCTTAATTATAGCAGAAAGTCAGCGATGGCCTGGGCGACCGCTTCTGGCTGCTCATAATTGATGAGGTGACCAGAACGATCGAGCTCCGTGAGGCTAGCGCCCTGCTCGGCAGCACGATTCTTCGCAAGCTTCGCCTTCGTTAGGCGATCGCGGTTACCGATAACATAAAGAACTTCCTTGTCCTTGGCCGCAATTGTCTGCTCTTTCATGGAAATTTTCATATCAGCGAGGAGACTTTTCGCCGAGGCAAAGCGACCGGAATACGTGTAGTGAAGGTCGTCAATGCGGCGCTGCTGCGTTTTATCAATCGTGAGGAAATGCGAAATGCAGAAGGATACCGGCTTGCTCTTCATGAAGCGATAGCGGGGTTTTTGCGGGAGGAGATGGAGCGCGCCGCTCGCGAGCGCATAGGCGATGTTGCTCGTGAACTGGCCAAATTTATTGCGGAAAATTGGCGACAAAAGAACGACCTTTTTCTGGACATCGTCAGGGTATTTTTCCAGATAGTGCGACACGACAATCGAGCCCATCGAGTGGCCAATAATATAGGGTTTCGTCTTGGTATCCTTGACGTAGGCGTGGAGCCACTTAGCGTAGCCATCGAGAGTTTTTTCGTCGAGCTCCGGGCGATCGCCGGAACCCGGAAGATCTGGCGTCAGAGTCTTGAAACCCTTCGCATCAAGCGCGGAAGCGATGTCTAGAAGACCGTGATGGGTGCCACGAAGGCCGTGTAGTAAAATAATAGTTTTTTTCATAGTTGATCGATTAGCTCCCTCGCTTCAGCGATTGTTTTTGTTTGCATTAGTTTGGCGCGCAGATTTGAGGCGCCCGGGAAATTGTTGACGTAAATCTTGTAGAAATGCTTGAGCGGATCGTACGGATGGAGCTCATATTTCTCATAGAGGTCGAGATGGTAACGCATGAGATCGAGAAGCTCTTCACGAGTATGCTCCTGCGGCGTTTTTTCAAAGCAATACGGGTTTTGGAAGACGCCACGGCCAATCATGATGCCGTCAACGCCCTGCTCTACGAATTTTTGTGCTTCGGCGGCTGACTTGATATCGCCATTAATGATAAGCTTCGTATCTGGAGAAAGCTGGTTTTTTAACTCAACAATCTCGGGAATTAGCTCATAATGCGCGTCGACTTTGGACATTTCTTTCTTCGTGCGGAGATGGACCGTGAGGGCGGCTGGGTGCTCCTCGAGGAGATTCGTGAGCCAAGCCTTCCATTCGTCGGTTTTTGTATAACCGAGGCGGGTTTTAACAGATACGGTGATGCCGTCGACCTCTTTAGCGGCTCTCAAGATTTCCTTCGCTAGTTCAGGGGTGCGGATAAGGCCAGAACCGCCGCCAGTTGCGACGACATGGCGCTCTGGGCAGCCCATATTGATATCCACCGCTTGGAAACCGAGATTTTTGACCGCTTCGACGGTTTCTCTGAACATTTCTGGGTTTTTACCCCATATTTGAGCAACAATTGGCTGTTCTCCCGGTTCAAATCTCAGACGCTCGAGGGCATTCGGGCGGCCCTTCTCGCTAGAGTAGCTATTTACGTTCGTAAACTCCGTAAAAAAGATATCCGGGCGGGCGGCTCGGGCGATCACTTGGCGAAAGGCTATATCTGTTACGCCCTCCATTGGAGCGAGGCAGGTGAAGCCTTTTTCGAACTGGGACCAGAAATTCATCAGGAATATTATATAACAGGTTGACTTTTTTCGCTATTAGTGGTATAATGAAGTCATATACATCGCACCTTAACGTCTAACTACTATTTAGTTACTGTTTTGGTGCGACTTCATATTCTTCAAACAAAAAATATTTCATAAGGGGGTAAAGACCATGAAGAACATGATAAAGATAGGTTGCATACTGGTGGTCTTAGCACTTGGTGCTGGCCTCCTCGCTGGATGCACTGAACCTACAAATACAACAGCGAAGAACGATAGAGAGACATCCGTAAGCGGCGAAACAATAAACACCGTTAACCCGGATATCTCTGAGCCCAATCAGAGCATCGCTTCAGGTGCTTTGATTCCCGACCAGACGACATCCGAAACAACTACTGAAACACCAAGCGGTAACACCTATAACCTCCGCGGTAAAGATTTCACTCTCTCCGTACATCTTGAAGATTATATCTACACGATGGATGGAACAGATTATGAATACTTCAACCTCGAGGGGCTCATGAGCCAGTATGGCTATTCTCACGAAGACGATTGGCCGTATCTGTGTTACAATTGCGTCTACGGCAATAGTGACCTTATGGTGTCATTCCCCTATGATTCTCAACCTGATGGCACGAACGCGAAGAGCAATCATGCTATCTGCGGGTACATAGACATCAAATATAGGTCGTCCTACGATGGACACCTTGGGGTAGGTTGCCTTACTGGCGCCGGAAACACCGATAGGCTTTTCGAAATCAATGGAGTCCCAAAGGATGGCAAAAGCATCTCCAAGTGGTGCCTTACTTGGGAGCAGATAGTGCTGCTCTGTGTAGTCCTCGACGACTACGCAAATAACGGTACTACCGCCGCAGCAAAAGACTCTATATGCAAAGTATTTGAGTCTGGAGGAGGAGCCGGACATGGTTCCGCTATAAGATTGAATTAGTGGTTGACAAAAAAATAATTCCCCGCGTGAGCGGGGATTATTTTGTTGTTAAGCTATGCTATACTCCCTACGAGTGATAAATATTGGGCGTTTATTGACAATGCCATTAAGTAATAGATCGGCGTTCTCATCTTCCTCCAGGTCAACCGGGGCGTCTTCTTCGTGGACCGCTATGTATGGATAGTAGTTTTCCGGCTCATAATCGTTTACGAAATAGGCGAGCTTGATAAAGTTGAGCGCGGTAACGACATTCTCCTTTGTCATGCCAGTCTTGCGCGCAAGGACGCCTTCAACACTGTTGTCGAGCGGATGCTCCTCATAATACTTCTCGAGAGCTGCCGTGACGGCGCTCTTCTTTATAATACCCATGGCCTCAAAAATGCGCTGATCTCTAATAAAGCTGGCGTAGGCATCTACTTTCTTCGTATCCGCAACGTCGATTCCTAATTCCGTTCCGTCATTCCCTATAACGCCAGCACGGCCGCTAATATAGCCAAGGTTATTTCGCGCGGTGACGTTATCATATATGTCCACAGTACTACCAATGACCGGCAATGCACCAACGATTGTGCTCGCGGTGTTGTTTTCAATTAGAGCAAGCGAGTTTACGAGATTCTGGTCTGGGACGCCAGGTTCAGACTGGCGTTCTGGGAAGGATAGGATGTACCTCATCAAGTCGGAGTCCTGTTTGATGATCGGCATGCCATCCTCGTTTTCTCCGTCTTCGAAATTGCTATTGTTATCCCCATCGGTTGATGCCCTATAAATAACTTCGAGGGGATCGTCGTCATATGTTGACGGGGTATCTCCATATACTGGGGCGCAGAATGCGTCCCCACCGAGAGCGCCAATGCCGGTAAGATGAGGACAATACTTTTCCGTAAATTTTTCTAAGTAGTCGGCTTTATCGGCGATAGAGACTGCCGAAGCATGAGGAAGTAGCTTGCCTGCCGACGACAGCGCAGTCGAGCCCAAAGAAACCAGAGCCGATACCGGCGAAGAAATGCCGCCAGACAATAGCCCAAACTTTGTAACCAAGCTACCCACAAATGTGTATTCCGACGTCGGATCGAATGGGCTGCGTTTTTGTCTTTCATAATGCGCTTTTTCTGCAAGATACTCTTCTTCGCTCTTTTGGAATGTAGAGTATGACTCCTTCGTCAACAAGCGCCCGCCGCCTACGCGGAAATTATCAAGTTGCATCGACAGAGCCGCCGCAAAGAGCCCATTTCCAGTATCGTGCCCACCGCTCAAATACGCAGAGACGTCTCGAATAAACATGTTCGCAACCTTCGGTACGAGCCAAGACGTAACTGCCTGAACGGCGGCAGAAAATGCGATAGACCCAGCAATGCTACCTACTGCGCTCACCACAATATGCCCAACGAGCGGTGCGCAAGATGCGCCATACGACACGGCGGCACCACCAACACAGGCCACTATTTCCGCAACTTTCATTCCAATATCTACGCCATCGCCTACTGCGTCAATTACGGCTGCCGCCAGCTTTATTGAGGCACACGTGGCAAAAGCTTCCATGGACGACGCCGAACGACCAAGTGTTTGCCAGAATGAGCTTAGCCCGGACATCGGGTTGAGGGTTTCCACGCTAGCGTCTGGAGCCTGTGGCTTATCCTCGTAAGTCGAGCGTGCAAGATTGGACTGAGACACGCTGCCGGTTAATTCTGTAGTTTTTTCGTTTCCATATGAGCCGGTTTTATAGGTAGTAGTTACGACCTTCCCAAGAATACCGGCAACCGTATTGAATAGCTCGTTCGTGTTATCGCCGATTTGAGCTTTTTGGACAACTTCAAGGATAGTTGAGGCTACTTGACGCAGCTGATCCATCTGAAGAACGCGCATCATTGACGTAATCGAGCTCGCAATGTTTATTGCAAGACACGAGCCGTTTGCGACCATTTCTCCTAGATTAGCAATACCACTAACTTTACTTAACTTCCCCGATTTTGCTTCCACTTCGGTTTCGATTTTTTGATGCATGGTTGCTTCGCTGTCGCCGGCATCAATATCGAATTCAAGGGTTTGACCCGGCTTCGTTTTTTTCGTGACGACTTCATTTTCATCGGTCTCCGTATCCAACTCATCCGAAGCCTTGACTCTCGACATTTCAAGCTCATCGGCAACCGTAAGGCGCTTTACCTCCTCCGTATCGCCATCTGCGGAATTTTTCGTTTTGTTTCGAGATACGCGTAGTTTTAATAGCAGCTCGCCAACTTTTGTGTCAAACCAATATCTGACCTTCCCTCGCCACGTCGCCGTCCCCTCAATGAATGTATATGGGAAATCGCCCCCCTCGGCGATAGCAGCCTTAAGAGTCTTCGAGCCCGGGAACGAATCGACTAGACTGTCGTCCGAAACAATAGTTTGGCCCTTGTATTTCATCACTTTTACACCATCGACTTCTTCGAACGTAATACCTTTGTCGGCAAGCTTCGCCTGCTGGCGCTTAGTTGGCGCAAACTGCTTCGGGTGTAGCCGACTATAAATACTCTTCACTTCGTAGCCACCAATATTCGTCTTCCTTGAAAGAGGATTCATTTGGTAGCGAAGAATATGATCCGATCGGCGCGAAATACTCGTTTCCATAGGAGTGCTTCCTGCGCCGATTGCATGCGAGACGAGGCTAAACGGCATCAGGGCGTCACTAGCATACATCATCATACCGAACGTAATGATACCAACAATAATTCCCAGGACTGGGCCAGCCTTCTTCGCACTACTCAGCGCTTTGCCATAATTGCCGGTCTGAGCGGCGGCAATACCCTGGACTGCGTTGGTTATCTTAGCGGCGTTCTCTTTTGTTTTGCTGGCGGAATCGGCGATGACATTTTTTTCTCCTTCACGAACAGAACTATTATTCTCAGCCTCGTCCTCAATCGCCGCATCTTCGTTTCGTCTCAAAAAGGCCGGGCTAATGCTCTGCCTGATGCTCTGGGCATAGTCTTTTGCCTTGTCAGCAGCGTCTTTGGCCCTGTCTCGCCAGTCATCAAAGGACCAAGAGCCACCGCTGGCGCCAGCGCCGCCCAATGCGAGACTACCGTCCATCGCTATCCCGATCCACCTTATTCATATTGCTTTTATTATAGCACAATTGCGCTTATGCTCTTGATTTTTCTTCTCTCTTATGCCTATAATATTTACAGGAGTTATACCTATGGCAAAAAACAAAAAGAAAAGCAAACATATTTCTGACATTTTAACCTTTGTAGTTGCCGCCATTTTGGTGGCTGTTGTCGTCTTTGGCATCGTTGTCATGATTCGCCAGAATTCACCAACTGAAAGCGAGCAGCCAAAAGAAGCACGTAACATCAACACCGCATCCGACACTCTGAAAACCGAGGAAGACTTAAAGGACGAGGACAAAGTTGCCGAGTCTAGTAATGATTCAAAAGACCGCGCCGAGGCGCAAGCGCGCAACGAAGAAGAAGACAAAAAGACTGTCGCGCAGACCGAATCGGGACTAAAGGTCGCAAAGCCAAACATTAATTACATTGCCCAAGAGGGCGACTTCATTGTTGTCGGCGGCGACGTTAGTAACATCAACGAAACAGGCGGTAAGTGCACAATTGTTTTCTCCCAAGGCTCGAAGGCAGAGTCCGTTACTACCGATACCCTACCAAATCCTAGCTACGTTTCCTGCGAAGCAGGACGCATCGAAAAAAGTAAGCTTTCTGCCGGTGAGTGGAAAGTAAAGATCCAATACAAATCTAACTACGCGGAGGGCGAGAGTGAGGCGCAGAACTACACGATTCAATAAGCTCGGTATTCTAGCGGGTGTCGCATTCGCTTCAGCATTTTTTGGTGCTGCCGTAGCGAATACGCCAGACAGCAACGCCGCTCCAATCACGGACTTCAAGGCCGGGAATATTATTGACGATGCAGTTTTCTATAACAAAAACACGATGACCGTTTCGCAAATTCAGGCGCATCTAAACAAATACATGCCTGCTTGCGATACGTGGGGCACCGGCGCAGTTGGCAATGGTCGTTCGATCAATGGGCAGGCCGTACCGGCGACTACGACGCGCGCAGAATACGCACGCCAAAAACGCGCTGCGGGCGACAAAAAATACCACGAGCCGCCATATATTTGCGTTCAGAATTATTACGAAAATCCAGAAACACATCGCACGCTTTATGATTCGAATAATAAGATTGAGGACGGGATGATTTCTGCTGCGCAGATTATTTATAATGCCGCGCAACAATACAACGTGAACCCGCAAGTTTTGCTTGTTCTTCTGAAGAAGGAGAGTTATGTTTGGGGCGATAACTGGCCACTCAAATGGGAATACGAAACTGTGATGGGTTATGGCTGTCCAGACAATGCACCATGCGACACGCAGTATTTCGGTTTTTATAACCAGGTCATGAAATCGGCTTGGCAGCTAAACTATTACCGCGAGCATATTTATAGCTACAACTATCGCCCATATGCAACGAACTCGATTCTCTACTCCCCTACCGCGAGCTGCGGACGTAAATCAGTTTACCTCGAAAACATTGCAACTACTTCGCTTTATATTTACACGCCGTACACGCCAAACGATGCAGCGCTCAAAGCATATCCAGGCACGGCAACTTGTGGCTCATATGGCAACCGCAACTTCTATATGTATTTCAAAGAATGGTTCGGCGACACTCATAATATTAATGCGACGAAGGCGACCTTGCAAAGCGGCAAATATTATCTCTACGATAACGCCACGGTCTTTGAAGCGACAAAGAATTCTGACGGCACTTACTACTTCAAAAATACAAAGACTGGCTTGATGCTAGCTGCGTCAACCGAAGCAGTGAATGTCGATACGACTGTTGCGGAAGCAGCCGCAAATACGTCAACGAAGGCGCAGAAATGGTACGTCTATGCCCTCGGCAATGGTCTATATAATCTTGCATCGGCAGCAAATCCGTCCTTTGTTATTTCAACAAATAGTAATCAAATGATGCTGAATACCTACGGCAGCGCAGACGCAAAAGCGATGAAGATTTTGCCGGTCAACGAAAGCGGCATTGCGGACGGAGACTATCGCTTACCAAGCATGGCTAACAAATCATTCGCGCTCGATCTAAATAAGAGCGAGAACAAAAATGGCGCTAACATTCAACTCTGGCAAGCCAATACTTCCGCGGCACAAGTCTTTAATATCAGCTACGACAAAACGAGTGGTTTCTATAAGATCATCCACAAGGGTTCCGGCAAGGCTCTTGACGTTTCTGGCGCAACGATGAAGAA
>JAEEGK010021483.1_pt1 | contig 13635 bp, 10 predicted proteins | sample 8958771 | NCBI WGS metagenome assembly JAEEGK01 (sample SAMN16246547, study PRJNA631951) | gut metagenome | biome: gut microbiome; feature: rumen; material: SC-attached | host: Bos | place: Iran: Karaj | collected 2018-10 | reverse complement strand
TACTCATTTTGCCGTTTCTGACAGTCTTGAAAAAGCAAATCAGGATTTTACAAAAGAACAGTTTTCACAGTTTAAAACGGCAGTAGAAAATGTAAAAAAAGAAGGAATAGAACCCGGAATCTGTTCTTGCGGAAGCAGTGCTGCACTTTTAAATAATCCGGAAATGCATTTTGACATGGTTAGGCCTGGAATTATTACTTACGGCTATTATCCGGATCAGATTACAAGAGAATATATTAAATCTCAGAATAAGAATTTTGACGTAAAACCGGTTCTTGCTTTGGAAACAAAGGTTGTAGCCATAAGGCATTTTCCAAAAGGAAAATCGGTATCTTATGGTCGTACCTGGACTGCACAGCAGGATACAGACATTGCAGTTTTACCAATAGGCTATGCAGACGGATTGTTAAGACGTTTTTCTCCGGGGCTTGAAGTGACCATAAACGGGAAAAACTATCCTGTTCGCGGACGAATCTGCATGGATCAGTGTATGGTCGAAATTGGTAAAGATAACAAGAATGTTCACCTTTGGGATAAGGCAATTATCTTTGGCCCAAAAGAATGCGGGGCTTTAAATACGGCAGAAGATCTTGCAAAAATTGGTAATACAATTTCTTATGAAGTTTTAACTGCAATTACAAAGCGTGTTCAAAGGGTTATAGAATAGTGCGTTCTCAGAGCCTGTCAAAGGACTGATTAAATCATCATCAGTTTACGAACTTCGGCAATAAGATAGAATGAGCCGGTTACCAGAAGAATGTCTCCCTTTTCTGAAGAATCACTAAAGGCTTTTTGTATCATTTTTTTGTAGTCCGGATCTGCTGTAAAATCTACTTCTGCTTTTGTAAAAGCTTCGATTTCGGCCTTGATGTTTGATTGCTTTTTGTTTCCAGGACGAGTAACATATACATGTTCAAAGCGGTATTTAAATTGCATAGAAATATCTTTAATATCTTTGTCGGCAGCGCATGCAAATAGAAGCCGAACCTTTTTATCATCGTACATTCGTCCAAGAGTTTCCAAAGTGAGTTTAATACTGTTTAAGGTATGTGCTCCATCAAGTACAAGATGAGGAATGCCAGGATAGCCCGGAACATAATCAATAATTTCAAAGCGTCCCGGAAGTTTAGCTTTAGCAAGTCCACGTTCAATAATTGCTTCATCAAGATTTGGTAAAACTTTTCTGATAGCAATTGCAGCTTGAGCCGCATTCAATACCTGACACTTTCCAAGCATGCTAAGCTTAGTCTTAATTGGCCGACTGAATATATCACTTTCGAGCATAAGACTCATTGTTTTTTCATTTTCATTAAAACAATAGGTTGCCTTCTTGATAATTTCGTCAACAAAATAACAGGGAGCGTGACGGGTAAAGGCTTTTTCGCGCAGGATTATTTTAACGTTTTCTGTCTGCTGTCTTGCAATTACTACAGGTGTACAGTTTTTAATTATTCCACCTTTTTCTGCAGCAATTTTTTCGAGTGTATCACCAAGAAATTCAGTATGTTCAAGTTCAATCCCTGTAATACAGCAAAGCTTTGGACGGATTACATTTGTTGCATCAAGTCTGCCACCCATGCCAACTTCAAAAACAGACCAGTCTACATTTGCTTTACGGAAGCACAAAAAGGCATAGAGGGTTACAAGTTCAAACCAGGTAATTGGACGGTCTGCAGGAAGATTGATTATAGAATCTATATTGGGCATTATTTCTTTAACTGCAGCTTCATAAATTTTTTCATCAAAGAAGCTGGTTGGTTTAGAAATTCGTTCCCTAAAATCTGTGATGTGTGGGGAAGAGTAGAGTCCTACATTATATCCTGCTTCTTCAAGAATACACGCAATCATACGGCTTACAGAACCTTTGCCTTTAGAACCTGCAACATGAATACAGGGCGCAAAATCCTGAGGGTTATCAAAACGTTTACAGAGAAAATCTATAGTATCAAGCCAGAAAATATCTTTTTTAGGATTGTTTTCGAAGTTTAAATAATCGTCGAGCCAATCCTGAAAGATGTCGATTGCATTCACGATTATATTATTATAATTGATTTGTATGATTCTGTCATTAGAATTAGATATATAAAAAAATTATAATTGGTTTTATAAGAAATTATATGCTCCCAGTCGCAAAACGGGTGTCAAAAGCGCGGCCTAGGCCGCTTGACGCTGAGTGTTGCATAGGAACTATTAAATGCCGCTCCCGCGGCATCAACACTCAGAGTCATTTTGCCCCCCGTTTTGCTTCTTCGCGCATATAATTTTAATTGTTTCATATATAACTATTTTTTTCTCTTGTTATTGTTATTTACACATTTTTTTTTTATAATTACTCAACTATCATAATAAAAGGACAAAGAATATGAGTGATGAAATTCAATACACTGACATAAATAAAAGCTTTGAGGCTGCGCTTGAACGTAGTAAGAAAATTGAAGAGGATTTGACAAAAAATCCTGGTAAATACCGCGTTTTAACTGGTGACCGTCCTACAGGCTTGCTCCATATCGGTCACTATTTTGGTTCACTGCAGAACCGTGTACGCCTTGCAAAAATGGGCGTTCCAACCATGATTCTTATTGCAGACTATCAGGTTTTAACAGATCACGATGCTTTTGATAAAATCAGCCAGAATACAAAACAGCTTGTAATTGATTATCTTGCTGCCGGAATTGACCCAGGTAAGCAGGATGTCATTATTTATCCTCACAGTTATGTTCCTGAATGCAATCAGCTTATGATTCCATTTTTGACACTTGTTTCAAATGCCGAGTTGTCACGTAACCCGACTGTAAAAGAAGAAATTGAAAGTGCCGGTCTTAAAAATGTAAATGCCGGAATGTATACATACCCTGTACACCAGGCCTGTGATATTCTTTTCTGCAAAGGAAACGTAGTACCGGTTGGAAAAGATCAGCTTCCACACCTGGAAATGACACGTACAATTGCAAGCCGCTTTAATAAAAAGTTCTGTACCGACATGGGAAAAGAACCTGTGTTCCCTGAGCCACAGGCTTTGCTTTCTAAAACACCAATGATTCTTGGCCTTGACGGAAGCCAGAAAATGTCTAAGAGCCGCGGTAACGCAATCATGCTCAGTGCTACAGAAGACGAAACTGCAGCCCTCATTAAAAAAGCAAAGACAGACCAGGACCGCAATATTACTTATGATCCTGTTAATCGTCCTGAAGTTTCGAACCTTCTTATGCTCATTTCTCTTTGTACGGGCGAAGAACCAACAGCCATTGCTTCCCGCATTGGAGATGGTGGCGGCGGAATGCTTAAAGCAACTTTAACAGAAGCTTTGAACGAAAAGCTCCGTCCATTACGCGCAGAACGAGCCCGTCTGGAAAAAGACCCTGAATATATCCGAAAAGTCCTTCTTGACGGTGCTAACCGCGCAAGAGAGATTGGTATTAAGACACTTGAAGAAGTACGTTCTGTAATGAATATGGTAATATAATTTTGAATTGAAAATAAATATGAGCCAGTATTTTTATTGTGGCGCGCAAACTTCATTTTCGCCCTGTTTGCGCGATGCAAGAAAAATGCTGGCTCTATTAGTTTAAATGTCTTATAAGTTTTTTGCTATTTCAATCAGTTTTTCCCGCGTATTCATCTGTGGATCTTCAATAACACAATCAAGCAGCTGGTTTAAAATGAGTCCCAGCTGCCTTCCTTTTTCAAAGCCTGCATCCATTAAATCATTTCCGTTTATGGCAAGATCTTTAAGACTCAGTGCATTCTTTTTTTCAAGTTCCCGGTCAATTCTGTCTTTTAATTCAATCATTAAATCAATTGCCTGACTGAAGCGGAATTCAACCTTTTGATTATGCATGCCGTACATATCTGCAAGCCTTAAATCAAATAGATCTTCAATGTTTTCCTGACCCACGCGAATAATAAAACGCCTTATTGCAGCTACAGTCCAGTTTGGTTCATAATGGAACATGTGTTCTTTAATAAGATGACATACATTATCTATCACAGCATTCGGAAATTTTAATCTGGTCAAAATCTTTCTTGTCTGCTTTTCACCTTCAGCTTCGTGATTATAAAAAGTAATTTTATTATCAATAATCTTTTTTACAGCAGGTTTTCCAACATCATGAAAAAGGGCAGCAAGGCGGACATTCATTTTTTCTTTTGGTGAACCGTCACATGAATAATAAAGATGATCCAGGACATCAAAATCATGCATCCCTCGTTCATCAGACTGAACACAGCTACGACCTGAAAGAAGCTCCGGAATAAAAATTTTCATAAGTCCGGTTTCTTCCAAAAGCTTAAGACCAACCGAAGGCTTTTCAGAAGTAAGGATTTTTTCAAACTCATCTCTAAAGCGCTCAATTGAAATTGACTTAATCTTTTCATGTACAGCACTATCGAAAATTTCTGAATATGTATACTTTTCTATACTAAATCCCAGTTTAGAAGCAAACCTTATGCATCTGACTGGACGCAATCCGTCTTCCATAAATCTGAGGTGAGCATCTCCAACGGTACGGAGAATCTTTTTCTTGATATCTTTACGCCCATTAAAAGGGTCAATAATTTTTCCATTTTTAAGATCTGCAGCAATGGCATTTATAGTAAAATCACGTCGGGAAAGGTCTTCTTCAATTGTTGCAGCATAATTTACACTGTCGGGATGTCTTCCGTCTGAATAACCGCTTTCAGTTCGGAACGTTGTAACTTCAATTTCTGCACCCTTATAATGTACGGTAACCGTTCCATGCTCAAAGCCTGTTGGAATAACTGTTTTAAATAATTTCATTACATCCTGAGGCGTTGCATTTGTAGCAACATCCCAGTCAGAGGCTTTCTTTTTAAGAAAAATATCGCGTACGGCACCGCCAACAAGGTATGCCTTAAAGCCAGCCTTATCAAATTGAGAATAAAAATCCTTGAGTACAGACGCAATTTTAATTTTCATAACAAGCTAAATCCCAAGTGATAATCTGTGAATTACAGACGAAAAGGAAATAAAAAAGATTCCCAGAACAAATGTAAACAAAAAGAATAAAATCGAAAATATTGTACCCGTTTTTCTTTTTTTCGTAAATAAAAATACAATTTCCTGCACAAAGGACAAAAAAGACATTAAACAAAGCACAATCGAAGTAAAAGAGAGAATAGAAAGTATTAAAAGTTGTGTTTCATCAACAAAGCCCTGATAATTCCCAATACAATAAAGCAGCAGCAAAAAAACGCATGCAATCAGGAGAAAGAATGTGGAATTTCGGGTGAGCTTACTTAGGAAAACAAAAGGGTAAGTAAATTTTTTTTTAACGTTCTTTTGTTTCTCTGTTACTTGAGTCATAAACTTCCTATATGTTATAATATACAATAAATCCTAAAGATTTACAAACAGGATAATCCGTATGAAAAATTTTATATGTTTTCTTATAGTTCTGATTTTTGCAGCTGTAGTTTTTGCCATTGGATGGACACAAATAAGAGTAAAACCTGGATATATTGGAATTGTAGAATCCAAAACCGGTGGTGTTGATAAGGATATTATTATTCCGGGGAATTTTTCGTGGCACAAGGAATTTCTTCTTCCTACAAATGCTCGTATAAACATTTTTGAAAACAAACCTTATACAACAACAAAGACTATCAGCGCAAAACGATCTGCAGAGCTTGAGTATTCGTTTTCTTTTCAGATTACGCTTTCATATATTCCGGAACTCATTGTAGACCTGATGCAGGATAATACAATATCAAATCAGGAAGATTTAACAAATTATGTGGACGGAATCTGCACTTACATAGCACAGCGTTGTTCTGAATACTATCTTTTAAAATTTCAGCAGGATTCAATGTTTATTCCAGAAAGCGTAACAATTTCGGAGCTTACAAATTTTATTACACTTTACAAGGAATATCCGGATTTTGAAGTTGATTTGATTGCTCTTACAGGCTATACATATTCTTATACAGGCGATAAGGGAGCTTTGTAATTTATGAAAATCTGGGTTGTAAGTCGTGAATGTGCCGGTATAGCCGAAGCAGGCGGTGTAAAAAATGTTACATTTTCTTTGTGCAAGGAGCTTTCTCTTTTAAATCATCAGGTAACTCTTTTTATTCCAATTTACAAAACCACTTCGTTTGAACTTATCAAAGATGTTAAGGAGATTTCTGACAAACCTGTAATGATAAATATCTGCGGAAAACCGGAAAAAGTTACTTTCAGTACTGCAATATGTACCGAAGGAAATTTTAATGTTGTTTTTATAAATCATCCTTCGTTTGAAGAAAAAGAAGGGGTTTATACTTATACAGCTTCGGAACAGGAAAAAAATCCGGATTTTGTTAAAGGCTTTGGACATAAAGACACTCTTTTTATGGATTCACTTTTTTCTAAGGCTGTGTGTGAATATTCTTTTATAACCGAAAAAGAAGCTTTACCGGATATAATTCACTGTCAGGACGCATCTACAGCTTTAGTTTCTGTTTTTGCTCAGAAAAATCCTGCCTTTGAAAAAACGGCAACTGTAGTTACAATTCATAATGCAGGACCGGCCTATCATCATAATTTTTCCAGCATTGGAGAAGCTGCCTGGTATACAGGCTTAAACGAAGCAGAACTTTCGGGTGCCCTTAATGATGAAAAGGTTGAACCTTTCCTGCTTGCTGCAAATGCTGGTGCTCATATTACTACAGTATCTGAATATTATGCCAAAGAGCTCATAGATCCTTTTAATATTGATGTTACAGAAGGTCTTTCTCCAATATTCTTTAAGCGTTATACAAATATTAAAGGAATCACCAACGGAATTGATTTTGAACGTTATAATCCTGCCGATAAAAATGAATCTCTTTTGCCTTACGAATTTAATCCAGAAACCGGTGATCTGGATGGAAAATATAAGTGCCGCGACTATTGTGTAAACGAAGTTCAGTACATGAAGATTCCCGGAGTAAAAACCTATGGTTGTATAAATGTTCGTCCTCAGGAAAAGGATAAGCAGATATTTATTTCTTATCATGGACGAATTACAAATCAGAAAGGAATTTCGGTGCTTATAAATGCAATTCCTGCAATTCTAAATAATTTTGAAACTGTAAAATTTATTGTTGCAGGGCAGGGTGAAATTGCACTCGAACAGCAGCTTATTGAACTTTCACAGCGCTTTAACGGAAAAGTAATTTTCTTAAACGGCTACAACCGCGAAAGTGCTCGTCTTGTAAATGCAATAGGAGATTTTATTGTTCTTCCAAGTAATTTTGAACCATGCGGACTAGAAGATTTTATCTCTCAGATTTACGGAACCTTACCGGTAGCAAATGCAACCGGCGGTCTCAACAAAATTCTTGATTACGAAACCGGCTTTTTATACCACAACAACAGCCCCGAAAACCTCATAGCCAAGCTTAGCGAAGTAATTTCCATCAAACTCTACAAACCCGACCTTATAGAAAAAATAATAAAAAACGCCGCCACCCACGTCCACCAAAAGTATCTATGGCGAAATGTTATCAACAATGAATATATCCCATTTTTCAACAGTATTATGAAAAAATAGACTTGAAAAAAGATAAATTACGGAGTACAAAAAGACTGACGACAACATCATTCCCGTTGGCGGAAGGCTTTTTGTACGGGAGTAATTTATCTTTTTTCTATTTGTTTACACTTTTTACTATTCATACTCTTGACACAACTCCATATATTCATTATTGTATAACAACATTTGCTGCTTTAGCTCAGCTGGTAGAGCACGTGATTTGTAATCTCGGGGTCGTGGGTCCAAATCCTACAAGCAGCTTTCTGGGGAGTTCGCATAGCGGCAATTGCAAGGGACTGTAAATCCCTCGGTTCACACCTCCAGAGGTTCGAGTCCTCTACTCCCCATGACAAAGACTTGGTTTTTACCAGGTCTTTTTTTATGCCCTGCCGGTAATTTCAGGTTTGACAAATCCCCGTCTATCACTTAAAATATTAAGACTAATATATAAAAGACAAAGAGGGGAAAAGTGCTTATCCATTTCTGGGGTGTGCGAGGTTCTTTACCAACACCATTAACACCTCAACAGGTTCAATCAAAAATTATGGCCGCCGTCCAGAGAGTCACTGCAGATGACATTAAGGATGAAGAAGCGCGCGCACGCTTTGTTTCTTCGCTTCCTTCCTGGATATTCGGAACAGCCGGTGGTAACACAACCTGTGTAGAAGTAAAATCCCTGGGAAACGAGCTTATTTTTGATGCAGGTACAGGCTTAAGACTTTTTGGTAAATCGCAGAACCTTCCTAAAGACAAAAAATATAATTTCTTTTTTACACATTTTCACTGGGATCATATTCAGGGCTTTCCGTTTTTTGATGCAGCTTATGACCCCGAAAGTGAATTCAATATTTATTCCGCACTTGAAAATACAAAGGCAGTTTTAGAAGAACAGATGAACCAACCGTATTATCCGGTTCCTTTTACAGCCCTTACAAAAAAAATGAACTTTATGACACTCAATCCTGGCGCTCCAATTAATATTGGAGACACACAGATTGTATGCTGTCCAATGTCTCATCCGGGTACTTCCTACAGCTATGCAGTTATAGAAGGCAACAAAAAATTTGTTTTTGCTACAGACGTTGAGCTTCGTTCCAAGGATTTTGACAGTTCACCAATTATGGAAAGGGTATTTAAGGGTGCAGACTGCATTGTAATAGATTCGCAGTACACCGCAGAAGAAGCTTACCGCAAACAGAACTGGGGTCATTCAGCCTTTTGTTATGCAGTAGATTTTGCAGTTCATTGGGGAATCAAAAACGTATATCTTTTCCATCATGAACCTACCTATGATGATAAAAAGCTCTATTCAATTCTTCAGGCAGCAAGATGGTATGCACAGTACATTGCTCATGAAGATATAAATATTCAGCTTGCAAAAGAAGATATGGAAATACAGCTATGATCCCTATGCCTCAGCCTCCAAAAAAGCAGTTTTCTCTTTCTTATAATTTTAATTCTACAGAAGTAGCGGCTCTTGCCCGTTTTTTACGCGATAACGAAGAAAAGCTTCCTCCCGGACTGGAATTATTCTGCAAAGCACTTGAAGATTCGGTCTATAAATCGTTATCCTTAGATGAGGTTAAAAAATTTTACTCATGAAAACAAAGGGAAAAATATTTCTTGCAATTCTGCTGCTGATTATTACATGTATTCTGGTAGCAGGAATATTCTGCTATTCTCAAATTACTCCAACTGCTTCGAACGAGGATTCTGTAAGGTTTGAAGTAGCCAACGGAGATTCTGTACGAAAAATTGCCGGTAAATTAGAGGAGCTCGAACTCATAAAAAATCAGGACTTTTTTTATTATTTTGTACGAACTCCAAAGCTTTTACAGATCTTTTTTCCAAATACTCCTGTTCCTGAACCTATTGTCTTAAAAAGCGGTATATATTATCTGCATTCCGGAATGAACTATGCTCAGATTATAAATGAGCTTTCTTCCGGTCAGCAGGAATATATAAAGGTTTCTATTCCGGAAGGAAAAACTATTACACAAACCGCCAGGCTCATGGAAGAAGCAGGAATCTGTTCACTCCAGGAATTTAAAGATGTCTGCTATGATCAAAAGCTTTTACAGGCCTATAATATCACCGGTGAAAGTGCCGAAGGCTTTTTGTTCCCCGATACATATTTTTTAACTGCAGGAATGACAGCACGCCAGGTTGTAGAATTAATGCTTGATACATTTTTTGAAAAAGCAAAGGAAATACCGGGCTTTCTTGATAAAACTCCCGAAGAAATGTACGAAACAGTAATTCTTGCTTCAATTGTAGAGCGTGAATACCGGGTTGCAGACGAAGCACCGCTTATTGCAAGTGTATTTACAAACCGTCTTAGCCAGAACATAGGCTTATATTCATGTGCAACAATTGTATACATCTTAACAGAAATTGAAGGACGTCCGCATCCAGACAGAGTTTTACTCGAAGATACCAAAATAGACAGTCCGTACAATACATATAAATGGGCAGGACTTACACCGGGGCCAATTTCAAATCCTGGAATGGTTGCACTGCAGGCTGCTGCAAATCCTCCAAAAACAAATTATTACTTTTTTCAGGTTGCAGATGCAAACGAAGGCCGTCATGTGTTTACATCTACCTTTGATGAACACAAGGCAAGTCATAATTTAAGTACTAAGAATTAGGAATACGGGGGAATTACGGGTTATATGGCAGGCTTTATTTCTCCTGAGACAATAGACGCAATTCACAATACTGTAGATATAGTATCTGTAATCGGGGACTATACTACGTTAAAATCCCGTGGTGCTAACGATTACTGGGGCTGCTGTCCTTTTCACGGAGAAAAAACACCTTCTTTCCATGTAGATTCGGAGAAAAAGTTCTATCACTGCTTTGGCTGTAACGTTTCGGGTGACGTAATAAAGTTTATCATGGAAATGGAAAAGACCGGATATGTCGAAGCAATTGAACTGCTTGCCAAAAAGAATGGAATTGCAATCAAATATAAGGATGGAGGAGTTCCTGCAGACTATAAACGCGACGATACCGCCGAAAAAAACATAGAACTTTATGAACGTCTTGCTTCTACCTTCCATTATTTTTTGATGGAAACTCCGCAGGGAAAAAAAGCCCTGGATTATATTACTGCACGTGGACTTACAAAAGAGACAATACAGAAGTTTAAGCTTGGTTATGCACCCGCAGACCGAAAATGGCTTTATAAGTTTCTGATTGGAAAAAACTATACAAAAGAGCTGCTTGCTAAATCAGGCCTTTTCAGTTCCAAATATCCTGAATTTTCGTTTTTTTCCGACAGACTCATGTTCCCGATTTTTAACCGTAAAGGTCAGGTAGTTGCTTTTGGAGGACGTGTTATTCCTCCTGCAGATGAATCTCAGAGAAAATACCTTAATTCCGGGGACCTCCCGCAGTTTAAAAAGCGCGAAACCTTATTTGGCTTTAGCTTTGCAAAAAACTCAATCCGCGAAAAAAAAGCGATTATCTTTTGCGAAGGAAACATGGATGTAATTGCCTATCATCAATGCGGACTTGATTATGCCGTTGCAACGCTTGGAACAGCTTTAACTCAAGATCATATCAAAATGATTTCGGGCTTTGTTTCTTCCGGAGTGGTTTATCTTTCTTTTGATTCAGATGGAGCAGGTCAGGAAGCCACCTGGAAGGCAATTAAGCTTTGCCGCGAAAACGGACTTACAGTAAAGGTAATACAGCTTCAGGGTGGAAAAGACCCTGCCGAAATCATGCTCAAATATGGAAAAAATAACTTGACTGCTCAGGTAAACAGTGCTATATTAGATAGCGACTATCTTTTGAATAAAGTAGGGAAAAAATACCCTGTTGACACGCCTGAAGGTAAAACCAAGGCTGCTCTGGAGTTTTTTGCTTATGTAGATGCATTGCAATCTGATATTCAGAAGGAGTCGAGCCTTGAGCAATTGTCTCAAGTCTTTAATCTGAATCCGGAGGCTGTAAAGAGGGATTTTTTAAATCGTAATCAAGCCCGTGAACGTATAACTATCCGGCAGACTAATAATGAAACAAGTAAACCGCAGATAAACCTTGATGCAGAAATGCGTGGTTTGATTGCCGTAACAGCCGATTTAGATCAATTCAAAACTTTACGTTCCAGCCTAAAAGAAGATGACTTTAAAAATCCTGATGCCAGAAGATTATTCAGATTATTTGAAGAATGCTATCAGAAGGGAGTATTGACCATACCAGGCATTATCGAAAGTTGTAATGGAACAGGTTTTGACCAGTTCATAACCAATGCTTTATCAACCGGTGTTTATAAAAAAGAGGAATGCGGTACCTATATTCAGGATACCATAAGATTCATTAAAAAGAACAAAATCGAAGAACAACGGGAACAACTCATAAAGCGAATACAAAATTTCGTTATTGTTACTGAGGATGATAAAAACCAGCTCAATAGTCTTCTTACTCAAAAAATGGAGCTTGATAAACAGGCTCAATTATTATCAAAGTAGGTGAAAAATCTTATGGAAGAAATAAGCAATAATACTGCTGTTAAAAAACTTCTGGATTTTGCAAAAGATAAGCCTTTTGTAACTTGGGACGAAGCAACAGATATCCTTGGACAGGATTTTGTTAATTCTCCCGAAATGGAAAATGTACTAAAATTTTTAAGTGAAAAAAATATTCAGCTCATTGAACCGGACAATATTTCTGATGAAGATGACGCTGAGCTTGGAATGCCTGACCCTCAGGATAGTGATGTTGACGTTGAAGATGACGAAGACGACATTATGCTGGAGCAGGATGACGATGAACTTGCTTCAAATGACGAAATAAAAGACATTGAAAACCTTGAAAAGCTTGAAGGTTCAAAATCTAGACTCGTAAATAGCGATAAAGACTCAAGTGTTGATGATCCTATCCGCCTTTACCTCCGCGAAATTGGTAAAGAAAACCTTCTTACTGCAGAACAGGAAGTAGAGCTTTCTAAGCAGATGGAAGATGGAAACAACATAATTAAGGAAGTTATTAAAGGTTCCGGCATTATGATTCCTGAATTCTTTGCAATTGCTCAAAAAGCCTTTACACGCATTGATTTACATGAACCTGGAAAAACCCGCAAGGAACTCAATGAAGAAATGGCAGATAAGCGCCGTCTTAAGAGTGCTTATGGTGAACACATAAAACCGGTTCTTGCCGAAATGAAGCAGTATATTGCAATTAAAAAGCAGCTTTTTGAATCTGAACAGTCAAGTTCAATTTTTGAAAATGACCAGCTGGTTGCACTTCGTAAAAAGATTATTCCTGAACTTCGCAAAATTGACATTCAGACAGAAGAGCTTGATAAATTCACACAAAAATATCGTGAAGCTACAATAAAGATTGAAGAATATCATCAGAAGCAGGAAAAAAAGATGCGTGAGCTTAGAATTTCCAATCCTTCTGAACTTCGCCGTCTTGGAAAAAAGATTTCTATCCGCTCACAGGCTGTAAAGCTGGAAGAAGAATTGAATATGAGTGCCGACGAAATCCGTCAGATTTACACTCAGATTCAGAAAATTGACCGCAAGCTTCACAGACTTGAATACGATTACGAAAATAACGTCGAAGAAATCATCAAAATGGCTCAGGAAATTGAAAACGGCCGTCTGATGATGGAAAAAGCAAAGAACAAGCTTATTAATGCAAACCTTCGTCTTGTAGTTTCTATTGCAAAAAAATATACAAACCGCGGTCTTCACTTCTTTGATCTTGTTCAGGAAGGAAACATTGGTCTTATAAAAGCCGTAGAAAAATTTGAATACCGTAAGGGCTTTAAGTTTTCTACTTATGCAACATGGTGGATTCGCCAGGCAATTACAAGATCAATTTCTGACCAGGCAAGAACAATCCGTGTCCCTGTTCATATGATTGAGCAGATTAACAAGGTTGTACGCGAAAGCCGCCAGCTTATGCAAAAGCTTGGACGTGAACCTACAGATGACGAAATTGCACAGCAGCTGGGATGGCCGCTCAGCCGTGTAAAGCAGGTAAAGAACGTTGCAAGAGAACCTATTTCGCTTGATACTCCAATTGGAGAAGAAGAAGATTCACTTTTGGGAGACTTAATAGAAGACAAGCAAGTAGAAAATCCGGCAACTCAGACAGCCTT
>JAEEGK010021482.1_pt1 | contig 13635 bp, 9 predicted proteins | sample 8958771 | NCBI WGS metagenome assembly JAEEGK01 (sample SAMN16246547, study PRJNA631951) | gut metagenome | biome: gut microbiome; feature: rumen; material: SC-attached | host: Bos | place: Iran: Karaj | collected 2018-10 | reverse complement strand
ATATGCGTGTTAAATTTTTTGATATTTTTGAAGAATTAAATGACTTTCAATTAAGTAATAATATTTTTGTTGAAAAAGCAATTAGAGCCTATACGGGTGAAAGTGCATTTTGTTATATGTTTAATAGGGCAATGAGAGATTTTTCCCAAGGATTAACTTTAATTGCATATTTTATGGGTCCTTTTTTATTTGGGTTGAATAAATATGTTAAAGATAATCCAAGCTTTGCATTTTCAAAAAATATGACTTTATATAGAAACATAAGATGCAAAACAATAGATTTTTATTTATATAAATTAAATTTAAATCATATTGTATGTTTTCCTTCAATTACTTCAACAAGTTCAAAACCAAAAGAATTTGAACCTTCAAAATTGACTAATAAAATTAATAACATTAATACAGATGATAACGAAATTATTAAAATAAAAATGATATTTAATTATAAACATAAAAGTGAAAATAAATCTCCTGGAATTATTATTGAAGATAAAAAAGGATATGATGGAAAATATATTTCGAAATGTCCTCAAGAAAATGAAGTTATATTATTTCCGTTTACTTTTGCTAAAATTGTCAAAATTGTATCAGTCATAGAAAAAGGAAAAGAAATTAAAATTATATATTTTGATATTATTAACAGAGAAACTTATATTGAATATGCATTAAGAGATAAAGTTAAAGCAAGGGTTTTATTTAATAAATTAGAGGATTGAATAATATAAAAAATTTGTTATTTTTCTTAGACGTTTTAAAATTGAATTTCTGGAAAAACGAATATTAACATATTATATTAAATAATTAATTAATTAAGTTTTTAATTTTTTGAATAAAATAATTTTTTATTATTTTTTTTTTTTTTGTATTTATATTTATTATATAAATTAATATTAAAAAAAAATCTTATTTTAAATAAAAATAAAATAAAACAAATTACGTCAAAATAAAAAAAAATATTTTTAAAAATGGAAAATACCCTAATAATAGAAAATCCTTTAATATTCATGAATAATCAATATATAAAAAAAAAGGTATTAATAGACGAATTTAAAACAGGAGAACAAAAAATATTTTTCAATTACGATATTCCAATATCAATTTTAATAACATTTAAAGACAATCCATCATTAACAGAAAAATTCATATCAAAATACAACGATTCTTTCTTTGAAGAAAATTACGATTACAAATTAAAAATATCAAAATTTACAACAACTCCAGAATCAGAAGAAGAAAAAGTAAAAAAAATACAAGAAACCGAAAATTTAAAACCAATAAAATATGACATAGTATATGAAAAACAATTAGAAACAGATTACGAAAATTCATTATATGCAAATGGTTTAATATATAAAAATGAAGAAGGAAAAAAAGTAATGTACGAAGGAATAAAATGGTTAATAAAAAAATTTGGAGCAAATTTAATTCAAGGTAAAAGTGTATTAACAATATCACTTCCTGTAATATTATTTGATAAGAGAACACTTCATGAATGTTTAGCTTATGAAATAAGAGCAGCACCATATTTTTTAACTCATGCAGCATATTGTAATGATTCATTTGAGAGATTAAAATGGGTAACTTGTTTTTTAATATCAACATGTCCAATTGATTTAATTCAAATAAAACCATTTAATCCAATAATAGGAGAAACATTTCAATGTCGTATAGGTAATATGGATTTTTATGTTGAACATACAAGAAATCATCCAATAACAGCAAATTTTTATGGTATATCAGATGATAAAATGTATAAAATTTTTGGTTATATGATGACAGAAGCATCAATTGGTGCTAATACAATTAATGCAACTAAATTAGGAAGATTTTTTATTCAATTTAAAGATGGTTCAAGATATGAAATTAGATTACCTGGTGTTTTAGTTCAAGGTACTACATTTGGTGAAAGATTATTTAATTATGTTGATAAATGTTTAGCTATTGATCATACTAATGGTTATTGTTCTTATATTGTTATGAATCCTGATGCTATTGGTTTTTTTAAAAGTATTTTTACTTCTAAACAAGATACTACTCCTGATACTTTTAAAGGGAAAATTGTTAAATTGAAAGATGTTAATGTTAATTTAAATAATTGTCTTCATACTATTAAAGATGATGCTACTGCTTTAGTTAATATTGAAGGTGGATGGACTAGGGATTGTCTTTTTGATGGAGATGAATATTGGAATATTGATGATTATCCTTTACTTCAAGAATTTGATTTTTCTTATATTATACCTAGTGATGGTAGGTTTAGAAATGATAGGCTTGAATTTATTAAAGGGAATATTGAGAAAGCTCAGGAAGAAAAGGAATTTTTGGAAAATTTACAAAGGAAAGATAGGAAGTTAAGAGCTGATTATGCTAAAAGTGTTAAGAAATAAGGGTTTTTTTATGGGTTTTTTTTGCATAAGTTATAATAAGGTTTTTATAAAAAATTTTTTTTTAAAAAAAAAATGGAATAATATTTTTATATTATATGTTATTATTAAAATATTTAAAAATTGAAATTTTTTATTTTTTGTGAAATAATAATTAAGATATATATTAATTTAAAATTTAGAAAAATAAAAAATATTTTTTGAAAACAAAATATTGTAATATCAATCATAATAAAATTTAAAGATAATTAATTATTAATTAATTAATTCATATCAAATAAATACATATCTTTTTTGAATAAAAATTTATTATATAAATTAATCTTTTCTAATATTGAAAATTAATATTAAATTTATTTACAATATTATAAATGTTTAGATTTCAAAATTATTGATTTCATTTATTTCATTTATTTCATTTACATTTATTATTTTATATCTGATTTCTGATTATCTACACTTAATTTAATTTCAAAAGAGTGATCATAAATATCTTCATTTATATCTTTACAAGCTATATCAATCATTTCTTTTTTAATAATATATGTACCTTTCTTTGGTAAAAAATAAGTATTAACCCAAAATTTAAAAACACATTCATTTTTCATAATAAATTTATGATAAAAACAAAATTTAACATCTCCACAAACTTCCAAATTTTCCATAACAAACTCACAATAAAATTCATTTTTATTAAAATATTTATTATAATTATAATTATATTCCCTTACAACTTTCCCATTATCATCATAATTTTGAATAATTAAACTAGGAGAAAAATTTTTAATTTTGGGAACAGAATTTAATTCAATATTACAAATATAAAGAGTAGGAAATTTAATAGGAAGTTGAATAATATTTTCATCTTTTAAAATCTTTTCCCAATAATAAACATATCTAATTTGAGAAGGAACAGTTAAACCTTTTCCATCATCAGTTCTTCTTATTCCATAATATTTAATACAATCATAAGCATTATTAAAATATTTTAAATACAATAATAAACAACAAGTAAAACAACCAGTTCTTCCTTTACCAGCTTTACAATGAATTGCAACAACATTTAATTCATTTTGAAGTAAAAAATTTTTAGCATCATTACAAAATTTATATATTAAATTTAAAGGAGGTGATTCATGATCTTGAAAAGGAAAAGATTCTTGTTTATAAAATATATTATTATCATATTTTTTATCATCACATAAATTATAAACTTTATGATGTAGATTATGTCTTTTTTTAAAAAAATTTTGAACGTCTGTTATATTATTTCTATATAATGATTCTATTGATTGTGATGGTAATCCCATTGCTATTATTTTTTTTGTTATGTAGGTTAAATCTAAATCAAATCCATCTATTTTAATACGATTTTTATTTTGAGATACTAATTTTTTTATAAAATTTGAAAATGCTGATTTTTTCTCTTCTGTTTTATATAAAGAGTTTGTTTCGTCATTTAATTTTTTTATTTCTGGATTTTCCGATTTTTCATTTTCTAAATTTTGAAATAATGGAATTTCTTTTATTGTTAAATTTGGATTTTTATATTCTTCTATTATTATTTCATTCATTTGTTCCATTTTATTTTTTTTTATTTTGTTTTAATTTAACTTTATTAAAAAAAAAAGAAATTTTTTTTATAATATAATCTTTTTTATATGATTATTTTATTATTTTTTTTATGATTTTTTATTATTTTTTTATATTATTTTTTTTAAAAATAAAATAAAACACTTATTATAATTTATTCATTAGGATGCATTTCTTGAATTCTTTGAAGATAAAATATTTCTCTACTAATTCTTCTAACATTATTAACTGCATCTTTGAAAGAAATTGTTTTTTTTTCTAAAGCTCTTTTAATTTCCCTTATTAAATCTTGATTTACAATTTCCATAACATGTCTTTTTACAGTTTTAGGATTATAAATCATTAACATTGATTCGCATTTATCTAAAATAGTATAATCTCCAATTCTCATATTTTTATATAAATTATTAAAATCATTTTCAGCTTTTTTTTCAAAAGACGTAATCATATTTAAATTTTTATTAACTTGATCAAATAAAATTAATTTTTTATTTAAAATATTTTTAATTTGATTTAATTCTAAATTAATATTTCTAAATTCATTTTGTTTTTGAACAATTAAATCAAATAATTTTTCTTTCAATTTTGGAATAATTGGATTTTTTAAATCATCATCACTAAAAATATCATTACTACTACTATTATCAAAACTTACACCTGGAGTTATCACATTATCATATTCACCTGGAGTCATACTTTCTTTTTGACTTATATTTCCTTTTGGAGTTCCTGATGAAGATTCATTTGTATATTTTTTCTTCACAAAATTTTCCATTTTTGTTATTGGAATACAACTATTTATATTTAATTGACATAAACCTTTTACTAATAATTTATTTTTACTTTGAAAAATTGGGAAATTTTTACTAAAAATTTTTTCTAAAGTTTCAAATAATTTTATTATTGATTCTATTGTTTTATTCCAATTAAATATTATTTCAAAATGTATTCTTAATGTGTTTCTATCTATGAAATTTGGAGGAATTTTTTTATTTATTTCTAAATGATCTGACCTTTTTTCTAAATAAATTTCAGGGGGAGTTGTTGGAAAATGTTCAGTAAAATATATTAATATTGGTACTTCATATGTTCTTTTTGGATATGTTACTTTTAATTTTTTTTCCATTAGAAATATTTTTTTATTTTCATTATTTGTAAATAAGAAAAATCTATTTGAATTGTTATCATCTAAAAAATGTTCTGTTAAAAAATCTGCTAAAATATTTTTATAATATTCCATATAACATGTTTGTGGAAATGCTTCTTCAAATGAAATTTCTTGATATCCACCTTTCATTATTTAATTTTAAAAATAATAAAAAAAAATGTCTATTTCTTTTTATTTAATTATAATTAAATAAAATTAAAAAAAAACTAAAAAAAATAAAAATTAAAATTAATATAAACAAACAAAAAAGAAAAATTTAATTTAATAAACAAAAATAAAAATTTAAAAAAAAAAAATTTGAAAATGGGACCAAAAAATTCATCACAACAAAACAAAATAGAAAACACATTTTTAAACAATGAATCAACAATAATACAAGAAGACGAAGAAAGAGTATCAAAAAATTCTTTCGAATACTTAACAGTAATAGGAAGAGGAGGATTTGGAAAAGTATGGAAAGTATTTCAAAAAAAATACAAAAAAACATATGCAATGAAAGAAATGTCAAAAACAAAAATAATAGATAAAAATAGTGTATCATCAATAAAAAGTGAAAGAGAACTTTTATCAAAAATGTTTCATCCATTCATAATAAATATGCATTATGCATTTCAAGACAAAGAAAATTTATATTTAATAATGGATTATTTAACAGGAGGAGATTTAAGATATCATTTATGTTTAAAAAAAAATTACACAGAAGAACAAGGAAAATTTTTCATAGCATGTATAATATTATCATTAGAATATATACATAATAATAATATAATTCATAGAGATTTAAAACCAGAAAATTTAATATTAGATAATAAAGGTTATGTTAAATTAACTGATTTTGGAATAGCTAAAATTTATAATAGAAATATAGATAATTCAAAAGATACAAGTGGAACTCCTGGTTATATGAGTCCTGAAGTTTTATGTGGTTTAAATCATAATTTTTGTGTTGATTATTATGCTTTAGGAATTATTGGTTATGAAATTTTAGTTGGTAATAGACCTTATAAAGGAAGATATAGAAGAGAAATTAAAGAACAAGTTATGAGTAAACAAATTTTTGTTAATAAGAAAAATTTAGTTAAAAAAAATTGGAGTAATGATAGTGCTGATTTTATTAATAAATTAATTCAAAGAAAACCTTGTAATAGATTAGGTTATGTTGGTATTAAACAAATTAAAGAACATCCTTGGTTGAAATATTTTAATTGGAAAGATTTATATGTTGAAAAAATGAAAGCTCCTTTTATTCCTCAAGTTAATGAAGAAAATTTTGATGAGAAATTTTGTAATTATGTATATAAACCTGGTGTTGAGACTTTAGATAGATATAAGAGAATTGAAATGAGTGATAAATATAAAATTAGTTTTATTGATTATTTTTATTATGATAGAAGGAAAGATGATAATATTAAAAATATATTAGAAGAAGAAAATATATTAAATAATTATAATAATAATGGAAATAATAATAATAACATTAATAATAATAATAATGATAATAGTACTTGTGATGTTAGTATTGTTAGTGGGAAATCTAAAAAGAAAAGTAGAAATATTATTATTCAATCTAGGAATAGTCAAAGATCTGTTGAAGATTTAAATTCTTTGATTTTAAATAATAAAAAAAAATTTCAAACTTATGTTAATCCTCATTTAATTTATAAAGTACTTGATGAAAAAGAAAAAGATGCTTTTACGACTTTTAATGATGAAAATATAAGAAATAATAGAATTACTGTTAATAGTATTTCAAGGAATAAACATTTAGGAAAATCTGAAATATTAAATTATAATTCAGATAATTATTCTTCTAAAAATAAAAATGATAATAAAGAAAATAATAATAATAAAAAAATAATTGTTAATAAAAAAAACAATTAAAAAATAAAAAATATATTTTAGGTTTATGTATATTATTTTATTATTTTTGGTACTTCTTTTTCATTATATATGAAAAAATTTGATCTTATTATATAAATATAATTATAAATTGCTATTTAAAAAATTTTTAAAAAAAAAATCATTTAAAAAAAAAAAAATTAAAAATAAAAAAAATTAATTAATAAATATCTTGTTCATCACCTTCAATATCACTTTGAACAGAACAAGGAAAAACTCTATTTCTTAAAATAAAACTAAGAATAAAATGAATAAGAAAATAGATAGGAATAAAAAAATAAATATATTGAATCCAAGCTTCTTTAATAGTTTCAGCAACAGAAGCATAATATAAAACATCTTGACTTTTAGGAATATAAACATTTAAAATAATATCAACTTTATTATTATTATTATTATTAGGAGACAAAAATACATCACCTTCAAATTTAGTTGTAATATTCTTACTAGAATATTTATTATATAATGCAAGCATATCATAAGGAGATTCTCTATCATCTCCAAATAAATATTTATCTTTTAGTACTTTTGGTATACTCATTTGAGCAATTGGAGATTTTTGTTTTAATACTAATTCACCATTCATTACTATTCTATTTTCACCTTTTGGTGTATCTATATCTAAATACATCATTGATTCTGTATAAAAACGAGCTTTTTTTATTAAATAATAATCAAAGAAAAACATCATTTTTATATTTAATAATTTTGTTGTTGGGATAAAAGATAATTTTATTTCTATTTTATCATTGTATGAATCACCATTTTCATCTATGTTTGATATTCCTATTGTTACCCCTTTTAATAAATAATCATTTTCATTATCTGCTAATGACAATAATTGGGAATTTATTTCATTGGATGAGGTATAAAATTTTGAGCTATTTACTTTTGAGTTTTCTTCTAATTCTAATGTTGATATGAAAAATTTCTTGTTTAATTTTACATATGGTTGTTCTTGGCATATTTTTAGTCTTTGCCAAAAATCTTCTGTTGAATATGCAATAAATAAAGGAATAAAAATTAGAAGAAATAAAAAAACTAAAGATACTATTGTTGATAATGATAATATATCTGATGTAAATATTTTTCCATATGAATTATAAAAAAGAATCATTTAACTTAATATTAATTTAAAAAATTATATTTTTTGAAATTAAATTTTTTAAAAAAATAAAAAACTTCATTAAATCATTTAATTAAATATAAATTAAATATAAATAAGCATAAATAAAATAATAAAGCAATCACAAACCAAATATAAGATTTGTTTATTTTATAATACCAAAAATAATAAATACAAATAATCATTGGAAATAAATTAATCAAACTTATCCACATAAAAGGATGTATTAAAATACCTTGAATAATGATTATTATATTATGAAATATTACTAATAAAAAAAATAAAATAAATGATACATTTTCACCTAATATACTTATGGATGTATTTAAATCTAAATTTCTTTCTTTTTTAATTCTTTTAAAAGTATATAATAAACAATGACAAATTGATAATATGTAAAAAGGAGAATGTATAAATGCTAATTCATAAAATACAATTTTGTTTTTTTTTCCTGTATTTTTAATTGGGTCTGTTAAAACAATTAATAAAATATTTAATATATAAACACAATTTACAATTTTTAACATATCACTAATTAATCCACCGTTATGAAATGTTGAAATAATTTTTAAACAGTTTAAAAAAAAAAATAAATATTTTTCAATTGTATAGGTGATATAATAATTTGTAACAATAATATGATTAAAAAGAATTATTTGTATTATAAATAATAATATAGGTAAAAAAAAATCATATAGAATAATATCATCTTTTAAATATTTTGTTGTAATTGATTTTTTCTTTGTTATTACTAAAAATAAATCTGTTAAAAATAAAGTTATAGTTAATATTTGTATAATATCAATTTTAAATTTATTATTTATTTCACAATGTTTAATCCATTTTTGATAGAAAAAAGTTTCAATGTACATTGCAATTAATTCAAAAATTGTAAGAGGTAAATCACTATTTTTAATATAATATTTTAGACTAATTGACATATTTATTTTTTTACTTTAATAACACTTCAAAAAATATTTGAATTATATTGAACAAAATATTTAATATCTATTGTATTTATATCATTATTATTTTAAAAATATTATTTATCAAATAATATCTAAACAATAATTTAAAGATAAATTAAATTTTTCGATTTTATAATTTAAATTTAAATACTTTTAGAATTATAAAATTAATTTCAAAGAAATTAAATAAAAATAAGAATTAATCAATTTTTTCGATAATAAAACTTATATTCAAATATTTTAAACCATATTTTCAAAATTTAATTAATTAAATTTAAGAAATAAATTAATTGAATTTAAATTAAATTATTTTTTTCTTTTTTATATCTAAATAACAAAAAAATATTATCTAGTAATTTACTTTTTATAATAATATTAATTATTTATATATCTTTATAATTAATATATATATCAGAATAATAAATATTATTTTTTATAACATTTATTTTTTATCCATTCCTTCAAATAGCATTTTTGATTTAGAATAAAAAATAAAATAATTCATAGTAAAACTATAATTAAAACTTTCAAATATATTTTTAGATCTCATCTCAATAAATTTATTTTGACTAGGTTCAATAAATAAAGAAATTTCATTTAAATTATCAACATTAATATTATCTTTACCATAAAGCATATCACTAGTAATACCAAATTTAAGATTTTTCATTTCTTTAAAAATTATATTAATTCTAACACACATATCTTTAGTTTTATTTTTATAATAAAAAACAACACCAGAACTATGTTCCATAATACATTCATAAATTTCAATTTCATTATTATTATATTTTAATCTTGTTTTAGTAGAATTAGTTTTAGTTTCTTTTAAAATAACATATAAAGGATATCTAAAAGTAATTTGACTTCTTATATCAATTGCAGCATATTCATCACATTTTTCAAATATTAATATACAAGTACTTTTACTTCCAATTTTTAATAATATTTCAAATGGATTTTCTTCATTTAAAATCTTGTTTTTATCTGGATAATTTATTGGTGTTATTTTACTTTCTTCATATTGATTTATATATTTATTTTGTGTTAAAATTTCTATAAATTTTCTTGTGTTTATATCATCTATTAAATTATCTTGTGTTTCAATTAAATTTTTATTATCAATATTTTTTTCTTTTCCTTTTTTATTTTGAGATAAAATAAAAGATATTAAATTCACATTTTCATATTCACATAAATTAATACTTTCAAATAATGTTGCATCACTTTTATTATCTAATACTAGATATCCAAAAGATCCTTTTTCATTTTCAAAATTTATACTTCTTAAAGTATCATTTTCTCTTTCTTTATCAAAATAATATAAATGTGAATTTAATTTTGCTTTTTCAAAAATATTTTTTATTATTATTTTTTCATATTTTTCTGATGAATATTCTTCAATTAAAACATTATTTAAATCTAAATAAGAATAAAATCCAATTGTAATTGAATTTGGTCTTGATGGATTTATAGAAAATTTTTTTCCAATTTCATATATATTATTATTTAAAACAGGAAAATTAACAGAAATAATATATTCACCATCACTTATATCATTAACAGAAATAAAAATTCTTTCTTCTCTACCACAAACACTATCAATATATTTAAAATTATCATTTTCTTTTTTTACTAAAGTTACATTGACAAATATATTTTCATAATCTTCTTTTTTTTTATAATTTTGCATAAATCTCTTATTTTTTAAATTAACAATAAAATAACTCATTTTAGAATTAATATTCATTTTATTATTTGTACTATTTTTTCTTTTAGTATCAATTTTATTAGAATCATTATCATTATCATTATTATTAGAATTATTATTTTGGTTTAAATTTGAATCTTTAATGGTAATTTTAGCACAAGTAAAAATATTATTAATTCCCCCAATAGAAATCTTTTTAGAAATATAATTACAATCATCTTGATAATAACAAATATAAGTAGTAGTATAAAATTTTAAATAATCATTCATTTCAATCCAATAAACATTTTTTTCTTTATCAGGATTATATTTTAAATGTTTTAAATATTCATTAGTCCAAATAGAAGAATAAGGAGACCAATTTCCAGTCCAAGTAGTAGTATGAAAAGGATTATAAATTTTTAATAAATTATAAGTTTTTCCTTTTGAATCTCTAATTGTACCATGTGATAAAATTTTATATGCATGATTACTAATAACTCCCAATTTCCTTAATAAAATATTATCATTTGAACTTGTAATATCACAACAAATAATATATTTTTCATCAATTGCTTTTGAAATTTTTAAAAATAAATTATCATATTGTATATCATGATAATATTTTTTAATTGGACAAGGAGTTAAAAATTCAAAAGCATCACTAATACAACCACTAATTGTATCTTCATATGAAGAATTAATTTTTGCCCAAATTTTTTCTAAAATCATTGGCCAAATATTTTTTGTTACTTCATTAATTTGACAAAAATTAAATTTATTATTTTCTATTGAATATGGAAAATAATCATCAATTATTATTTTATTTTCAATACCATTTATATAAATATTTCCTTCAAAAGAATTATTTTCATTTTTTTCATTTTGTTGTATTATATTTGAAATTCTTGAAGGAACTTCACTTAAAAATTTCATTGCTGAAATAAAATAACAATTACCAATTTCACCTGGAATTATATCTTCTGATAAACTTAATAAACCATTATTTTTTATTATGTTATATTCTATTTTTAAATCTGATAATTTTGACCAAGTAAATTTTTTGTCTTTTGGTAAACATGAAAATTGAGATATTAAAAATGTTTCTTCTATTGGAAAATATGATTGAGGTGCTTTTGGATTTCTATTTTTATATAATTGATTTGTACTAAATATACTTGAGTCATCTGGAGGAAATAAATTGTCTATAAATATTTTTTTTTCTTCTTTTTGTTTATATTGGTTTATTAATGTTTTTAATGAAGTATTTTTTTGATTCATTGTTTTTTTTTAATTTTTTTTTTAAATTTTAAATTTTTTTATATTTTAATATTTTAATATTAAGTTTTTTATTTTAAAAATAAGTTTATTATTTATATTTTGCTGAAATAAATATATTATATGTGTTTTAATATTTCAAAAACAACAAAATCTTCGTTTTTTATTTGCATATATTGTAAAATTAAATTTATAAAATTTTACATCTTCATTATTATCATTTCGATTTATTGAATTATTATTATTTTTAGTTTCTGAATTTGAAATAGAACGAAAATGAATTTTGCTTATATTATTTTTTTCATTATTTTCTTCTTCATTATAATTACTATAATTTGAATTCTGATTTTTATTTGGAGTAAAATCAATATTATTATTTGTATTTTCTTCTTTTTTTGTAGGAGTTTTATTTAAATTATTATTATAATCATCGTTATTACTTTTCGATTGATTTTCATTTAAACTATTATTACTTTTTTTATTATTTTGTTTTGAATCAATAGATATACTCGATAAACTATTTTCATTCAATTTTACTTCTTTAATATTTTCTTCTAAATTTAAAATCTTATTATTGACTATATCTTTTTTTTCTTTTATTTCTTCTATTTCTTTAATTTCTTGACTTTTTTTTTTACTACTCATCTTTATTTTTTCTAAATCAATATTTTTCTTATTTGATTTTTCATTAACATTATTATAATTTTTAATATTTAAATTATTTTCTTTATTTTCATTATCTTTTTTCTCTTCAAAATTATTTTTCTCATTTTCAAAACATTCTTTATTTTTACTATTTTCACTAAAATTTTTATTAACATCAGGATTTAAATCATTATTATTTTTATCACATTCTTGTTTTTCAACTTTTTCAATATTATTATTAGATGATTCTTTCCTTTTTTTAGTTTTAAAATAACTATTTATCTTAATAATATTTTTTGTAGTTAATTTAGTTTTACCATTTCTTTTAAATAAAGAATTTGGAGTTGATTCACTATTTAAATCAGAAAATTTTGCTTCATTAATTTCCATTTTTTTTTGCTTATAATTTGAATTTTCTATATTATTATCCATTATTCTATCTAAAATCTTTTCATATGAATTTTCTTCATTATTAAAATCAAAAAGATTTCTTTGATTTATAAATGTAGTTTTTCCATTTTTATTATTCTTATTTTGAGAAGTTTTATATTTTTTATTTCTTCTATTTGGTTGCATTTGAATAATATTTGCAAATTGATTTGATGCATTAATCATTGTTACTTTCATTTATTCACAGAAAAATAAATCATTCAATAAATGGACAATAATTAATTATTTATTTAAAAAAATGAAAAATGGAAACAAAAAATAATATCTCATAATTTAACAAAGTTTTAATTTTTTGATAACATTTATTCAATTATATAAGTTTTTATTCTTTATTTGAATTATATTTGTTTTTTTTAATATAAATTAAAAAATCTATTTATTATAAATTAAATGATAAAAAAAATTAATTTTAAAAATAATTTAAATTATTCGGA
>JAEEGK010021480.1_pt1 | contig 13637 bp, 14 predicted proteins | sample 8958771 | NCBI WGS metagenome assembly JAEEGK01 (sample SAMN16246547, study PRJNA631951) | gut metagenome | biome: gut microbiome; feature: rumen; material: SC-attached | host: Bos | place: Iran: Karaj | collected 2018-10 | reverse complement strand
GTTCACCGCGATCGCCGAGGGTATGCCCATCTGCGACATCAAGGCCGAGACGCAGGAAGGCCGGCCGGTGCGTCAGAACGTGTGCCCGGTCAAATCGGAGGACGGCAGGGTGCTGGGCGTGCTCATCCGGGAAAAGGATATCAGCGAGGAACTGATCCGCACCGAGAAGTACGAGCAGCTGGCCAAACGCTTCGCCCAGGACGACCCGATGCTCCGCTCGGACGATCTGAACGGCAGCATCGAACTGCGGGAGGTGCACCACCGCATCAAAAACAACCTGCAGCTCGTGGCGAGCATCCTGAACCTGCAGGCCCGCACCGTGTCAGACGAAGAGATGCGCGACATCCTGAAGGAAAACGTGGGCCGCGTGCAGTCCATCGCGTCCATCCACGACATCCTGACCCACAGTTCCGAAGACATGAAGGCCGTGGACAGCCTCGTGCTGATGGAGCGCCTGCGCAGCAACCTGACGGCGCTGATGCCCGCGGGCAGATCCATCGCGATCACGGTGGAGGGCGATTCCATCCTGCTGCCGCCGGATACGGCGTCTTCCGTCGCCCTCGTCACGACCGAACTGGTGACGAACGCCTACCGCCACGCGTTCCCGGAAAAAAAGTCGGGCAACGTGACAATTACCGTTTGCCAAGGGTCGCTGATCCATACTATAATAGTGAGTGACGACGGATGCGGTTTCGATCCCGCAAAGGCGCGGGAGGGAAGCCTCGGCCTCTCCATCGTGAAGGCCACCGTGCAGGACAAGCTGAAAGGCAAACTGCGCATCGTTTCGTCGCCGGAAGGGACGAAAGTCTCCTTCGACTTTAAACTCGCATAACAAGGCCGCCTTACAACAGCGTAGGGCGCATCAGACAACAAAGTCTGGACGATCGGAGGATCGTCAGGTTTTGTTGTTTTTTTATACCGATGGCACAGATCTTAAGCGTAGGAATCGATATCGGAACGTCGACGACCCAGGTGGTGTTCAGCCGCATCGAAATGGACAACACCGCAGGGTACTTCACCGCGCCCCGCATCGCGATCACCGGCAAGGAGATCCTGTACAAGAGCAAGGTGTACTTTACGCCGCTCAAGACTCAGACCCGGATCGACGCGGACGCCGTGCGGGACATCGTGGCGCAGGAATTCCGCTCAGCCGGGTATTCCCCCGCGGATACGCAGACCGGCGCGGTCATCATCACCGGCGAATCCGCGCGCAAGGAGAACGCGGCCTCCGTGCTGCAGGCGCTGTCGGATTTCGCGGGCGAGTTCGTCGTCTCCACCGCAGGTCCGGATCTGGAATCCATCATCGCGGGCAAGGGCAGCGGCGCCTGGCAGTACTCGATCGACAACGACTGCACCGTCGTGAACCTGGACATCGGCGGGGGTACGTCGAACATCGTGTTCTTCAACGCGGGCGACACCCAGGGCAAGATCTGCCTGGACGTGGGCGGACGGCTGATCCGCCTGGACGGCGGAGACAGCCCGAGGATCACCTACGTCAGCTACGCGGCGGCAGCCGCGGCAAAGCTGGCAGGCGTAAGGGCGGAAACGGGCCAGACCATCTCCCACAGCGATCTGCGCAGGATCTGCGACGTGTTCGCGGACTGCCTGGCTGGCGCCGTCGGCATCGCGCCGAAGAGCCCTCTGCAGGACCAGATCCTCACCCCGGGCAGCGACGTGTACGCGCCGGCGAGGCCTTCGCGGCGCATCTGCTTCTCCGGCGGCGTGGCGGACTGCATCTACAGCCAGAGCGGCGAAGACGACCTGCGCTACGGCGATATCGGCCCCATCCTGGGCCGCGCCATCGCGGAAAACAGATATTTTAAGGAACAGAAGATCATTCAGGGCGGCGAGACCATACGGGCGACCGTGGTCGGCGCCGGCACCTATACCACAAATCTCTCGGGCAGCACGATCTTTTACAGCGAAGGCATCTTCCCGGTCAAGAACGTGCCGGCCCTCAAACTGACGAAGGATGAACAATGGGCTGTCATCGGCGGCGACGCGCAGCTGCTGGCGGATAAGATCCGCTGGTTCCTGCAGCAGAGCGATTCTCCCCGCATGCTGCTGGCGCTGCAGGGTCTGCCGGACCCGGACTTCGCGACGCTCAAGAAATTGGCCGCGGCCATCGCAGGCGCGCTGGACGCTTCGCTGGCGCCGGGCGAGCCCATCATCGTCGTCGTGGAGCGCGATATCGCCAAGGCGCTGGGCATCGCGCTTCAGCAGACCGGGTGCCAACGGAAGATGGCGTCCATCGACAGCGTCAAGATCGAAGCAGGCGACTACGTGGACATCGGCAGGCCCCTCATGGACGGCCTCGTGGTGCCCGTCGTGGTCAAAACGCTGCTGTTCGGATAGAAGAAGGGTGGAAAGACAAAATGAACCTATCGGCAACCTTATCCGGAAAAACCTACACGTTCCGGGACGTCAAGGACGTCTTAGCCAAGGCGAGCGAACAGAAGTCCGGCGACGTGCTGGCCGGGATCGCGGCGGAAACCGCTCTGGAACGCGTCGCCGCCAAGTACGTGCTGGCGAATCTGCTGGTCAGGGATCTGCGCGAGAACCCGGTCGTTCCCTACGAGGACGACGAGGTGACCCGCATCAACCAGGACGGCCTGGACGAAGCGATGTATGAGCGAATCAAGAACATGACGATGGCGGAGCTGCGCGAGCACATCCTGGATTACGGCATGAGCGAAGCGAACCTCAAGGCGCTCGGCAAGGCACTCACCGCCGAGACTGTCGCGGGCGTCTGCAAACTCATGACGAACCTGGACCTGATCTACGGAGCGAACAAAGTGCGCGTCGAAGCGACGTGCAACACCACGATCGGAAAGCGCGGCTGCCTGTCCACGAGACTGCAGCCCAACCACTCCACCGATAACGTGGAAGGCATCACCGCGTCCCTGTTCGAAGGCCTGTCCTACGGCTGCGGCGACGCGCTGCTGGGGCTCAACCCGGTCAACGACACCGTTTCGAGCCTGGCGGAGGTCCTGAAGCGCTTCGACGAGGTGAAGAACCGCTTCGAGATCCCCACGCAGATCTGCGTGCTCGGCCACATCACGACCCAGATCGAGGCCGTGAAGAGAGGCGCTCCCTGCGACATGATCTTCCAGTCCATCGCGGGCAGCCAGAAGGGCAACACCGCCTTCGGCTTCTCGGCGGCGACCGTGGAAGAAGCCATGGCGCTGCTGAAGGAAAAGGGAACGGCCAAGGGTCCGGACGTCATGTACTTCGAGACCGGCCAGGGCAGCGAACTGTCGTCCGACGCCCACTACGGCGCGGACCAGGTGACCATGGAAGCCCGCTGCTACGCGTTCGCCCGTCAGTATCACCCGTTCATGGTGAACACGGTCGTCGGCTTCATCGGGCCCGAGTACCTGTACGACAGCAAGCAGGTGATCCGGGCGGGCCTGGAGGACCACTTCATGGGCAAGCTGTCCGGCATTCCCATGGGCTGCGACTGCTGCTACACGAACCACATGATGGCGGATCAGAACGACATCGAAAACCTCGCCCTGCTGCTGGGCAGCGCGGGCGTCAACTATATCCTGGGCGTACCCGCCAGCGACGACATCATGCTGAATTATCAGACGAACGCGTACCACGACGTCAACGCCGTGCGCGAAGTGCTGGGTCTGCGCCCCATCGCGGAATTCGAGCGCTGGCTCGAGAAGATGGGCATCATGGAGAACGGTCATCTGACGGCCCGCGCCGGAGACCCCACCATCTTCACGACGCGCAGCAATTTCTAGGAGGGGAGGAAGAGACATGCTCGACGAAAAACTCATCGCCCTCATCACAGAAGAAGTCGTACGGCAGCTGACGGCGAACGGCAGAGTCGTTTTACCGGACCGCGCGCCGGGACAGGAAGCCCCCGCGGATCCGCAGAACGTCGTAGGCAACGACCGCCTGCTGGAAGACCCGCTGGACCCCGAAGCGCTGGAGCGCATGAAGAGGCGCACGACGGCCCGCATCGGCGTCGGCAAGGCCGGCGCCCGTCTGAAGACCCAGACCATGCTGTCGCTGCGCGCGGATCACGCCAGAGCGCAGGATTCGGTCTTCGCGGACGTGGACCCCGCCTTCATCGAAAAACTGGGGCTGCTGTCCATCGAATCGCAGGCGGGCGACCGCAACACGCACATCACGCGGCCGGATCTGGGCAGGAAGATCTGCCCGAAGGGAGTCGAGGCGCTGCGGCAGCACTGCGAAATGTCTCCGGACGTGCAGATCTACGCGTCCGACGGCCTGTCGAGCGCGGCGATCGAAGCGAATCTGGAAAAGATCCTGCCCGTGCTGACGGAAGGCCTGCAGGCGAAGGGCCTGAAGGTCGGAACCCCGTTCTACATGCGCTTCGGGCGCGTGGCGGCGGAAGACCAGGTGGCCGAGGTGCTGGGCGCCAAGGTCGTGTGCGTGCTCATCGGCGAACGCCCGGGCCTGGCTACGGCGGAATCCATGAGCGCCTACATCGTGTATAACGCATACGTGGGCATCCCCGAAGCCAAGCGCACGGTCGTCTCCAACATCCATAAGGACGGCCTGACCGCGGTCGAGGCGGGCGCCTATATCACGGAAGTCATCCAGCAGATCCTGGACCGCAAGGCGAGCGGCGTGGATCTGGTGAAATAAAGGAGGGATGCGAATGACCGGAGAAAGACTCCAGACAACTGTCTTAAGCGTTCAGATGCTTCCCAACGCGGATCCTCTGCTGCTGAAGAATCTGAAGGCTCCGAAGGCGCACCACAGCCTGGGCATCTTCACGACGGACTGCGACGACGTGTCTTACGCGGCGCTGGACGAGGCCACGAAGAAGGCGGACGTGCAGGTGGTCTACGCCAGGAGCATGTACGCAGGAAGCGGAAACGCCAGCACGAAACTGGCCGGCGAATTCATCGGCATCCTGTCCGGACCCGACCCCGCGGAAGTGCGCAGCGGTCTGGAAGCGGCGATCCGCTACATCGAGAACGACGCGGCGTTCTACACGGCCAACGACGAAGGAAGCGTCGTGTATTTCGCCCAGCTGATCTCCCGCACCGGCAGCTATCTGTCGAAGGCTGCGGGGGTGCCCGAAGGAACGTCCATGGCGTATCTGATCGCGCCACCCATGGAAGCGATCATGGGACTGGACGCGGCGGTCAAATCCTCCGGCGCGCAGATCGCGCTGTTCTACGGACCGCCGACAGAGACGAACTTCGCGGGAGGCCTTCTGGTGGGAGAACAGTCCCAGTGCCAGGACGCCTGCGAAACGTTCGCGGCAACCGTCAGGAAAATCGCGGCTTCGCCGCTGGAATATTAGTGAAACCACAAGGAGAAAGGAGGAACCAGACCCTTGGAATTCGATAAAGATCTGCGATCCATACAGGAAGTGCGGGACATCGTTGCGGCAGCCAAGGCAGCCCAGGCCGAGTACGCGGAATATACCCAGGAGCAGATGGACAAGATCTGCCTTGCGGTCACCCGCGCGTGCGAACAGAACCTGGAAAAGCTGGCGAAGATGGCCAACGAAGAGACCGGCTACGGCGTATGGCAGGACAAGGTGCTGAAGAACAGGCTCGGCAGCACCATGACCTACGACAGCTTCAAGGACATGAAGTGCGTAGGCATCCTGAAGGAAGACAAAGAAAAGAAACTCATCGAGGTGGGTGTGCCCATGGGCGTCGTAGCGGCTCTCATTCCGTCCACGAACCCCACGTCCACCGTCATGTACAAGAGCCTCATCTGCCTGAAGTCGGGCAACGCGATCATCATCAGCCCGCATCCCGGCGCCCTGAAGTGCATTCTGGAGACCTATAAGATCATAGCCCAGGCGGCGAAGTCCGCAGGCGCTCCGGACAAGATCGTCCAGTGCATCTCCCTTCCCACCATGCAGGGAACGGACGCGCTGCTCAAACACAAGGACATCGGCATCATCCTGGCGACCGGCGGCGAAGCGATGGTCAAGGCGGCCTACTCTTCCGGCAATCCGGCGCTGGGCGTAGGTCCCGGCAACGGCCCGTCCTTCATCGAAAAGAGCGCGGATATCCCCAAGGCCATCCAGAGGATCTTCGACTCCAAGACCTTCGACAACGGCACGATCTGCGCGTCCGAGCAGAGCATCGTCACCGAGCGCTGCATCAAGGACAAGGTGATCGACGAGGCGAAGCGCCAGGGCGGCTACTTCCTCAGTCCCGAGGAATCCGACAAGGTCGGACGCTTCATCATGAGAGCCAACGGCACCATGAACCCGAAGATCGTCGGCAGAAGCGCCCAGGCGATCGCGGACATGGCAGGCATCTCCATCCCGGCAGGAACGAAGGTCCTGATCTCCCCGCAGACGACGGTGGGCAAGGACAATCCGTATTCGAGAGAAAAGCTCTGCCCGATCCTGGCGTTCTACGTGGAAGAAAGCTGGCAGGACGCCTGCAAGAGGAGCATCGAGATCCTGTTCAACGAAGGCAAGGGCCACACGATGACCATCCACAGCCAGGACGAGAGCGTCATCCGCGAATTCGCCCTGAAGAAGCCCGTATCCAGACTGCTGGTGAATTGCCCCGGCGCTCTGGGCGGCACCGGCGCAGCCACTTCCCTGGCTCCGGCCCTCACCCTGGGCTGCGGCGCGGTGGGCGGTTCCGCCACTTCCAACAACGTGGGACCCATGGATCTCATCAACATCCGCAGAGTGGCTTACGGCATCTGCGAACTGGCGGATCTGAGAGCGGCGAACCCCGTCTCTTCCGGATCTGCGACCGGCTACAGCTACAACTCTGACGCGCCCGGCGAGGCGGCCAGAGCGGCGACATACACAAGAGAAGACGTAGAAAGTATTACCCGCGCGGTGCTTGCACGGCTCGGCAGACAGTAGTTTAAGATTCAGGAGGAACAAAAATGGCAACTTTACAGGCATTAGGAATGATCGAAACCAAGGGACTCGTCGCTTCCATCGAAGCAGCGGACGCGATGGTCAAGGCGGCTAACGTCAAGCTCATCGGCAAGGTGCACGTAGGCGGCGGCCTCGTCACCGTCATGGTCAGAGGAGACGTCGGCGCGGTCAAGGCGGCGACGGACGCAGGCGCGGCGGCAGCCGGCAGAGTCGGCGATCTCGTTTCCGTACACGTCATCCCCAGACCCCACGACGACGTGGAATACATCCTGCCCACTCTGGAAGGCAGCGACAAGTAGTTCCCCCGCCGGGGCGGAGGGAAGACTTCCCTGCCCCGGCACAGAAAGGAATAGCTTATGGATTTTAACGAAAAAGACATACGCGACATGGTGGAGAGCGTGCTGAACAATCTGGGCGCCGTAAAAAGCGCGGGACAGGGAACTGTCCCCGCAGCCCAGTGCGGCACGTGCTGCTGCGATCCGTTCCCTGTGGAAGTCTCCGCGCGGCACGTGCATCTCACCCGCGAAGCGGTGGACGTCCTGTTCGGGGCGGGTCATCAGCTGGGCAAGAAAAAGATGCTCAGCCAGCCCGGCGAGTTCCTGTCTGAAGAGAGAGTCAAACTCGTGACCCCGAAGGGGCAGATCGACAACGTGGCGGTGCTGGGTCCGGAACGCAAAGCCGTGCAGGTGGAGCTGTCCGCGACCGACGCGAAGAGCCTGGGCCTGAAGGCCCCGGTCAATCTGTCGGGCGATCTGAGCGGCGCCGCGGACGTGGTGATCATCGGACCGAACGGCATCCTGAAAGCTGACGGCACCGTCATCATCGCGAAGGCGCATCTGCACCTGACCCCGGCGGACGCGCAGCACTACGGGCTGCGCGACGGGCAGATCATCAGCGTGCGCATCGATTCGCCCCGGCCCATCACGCTGAACGGCGTCGTGGTCCGGGTCAGGAGCGACATGGCTCTGGCCATGCACATCGACTTCGACGAAGCGAATGCGGGCATGGTGGGTCCGGATGCGACCGGCACCCTCTGCGGCATCGAAAGCTGCTGCAGTCCCGCTCCCGCCGCACAGGCTGTCTGCCAGCCGGCTGCGCCGCAGCCTTTCCTGGTCACGAAGAAGCTGATCACGGAAGAGGACGCCAAGCAGCTGAAGGAAGGCGTAGGCAGCGGCGGATGCATCACCATCCCGAAAGGGACGCTCGTGACCCCCGCAGCCAGAGACGTCTTCAACGGCAGCAGGATCACCGTAAACATCGCGAAATAATAAGGAGACGCACATGATTATCTGCAAAGTGATCGGACACGTCTGGGCTACGAAAAAAGAGCCCAACCTGGAAGGCCTGAAGTTAATGGTCGTCCAGGAAGATGAACCCAAAACGGACAAGACTTACGTGGCGGCCGACGTCGTCGGCGCCGGCATCGGCGAACGCGTGATCGTCGTCTCCGGCAGCACGGCCCGCAAGGCGTTCGGCAACGACGACATTCCGGCGGACATGGCCATCGTAGGCATCATCGACAGCGTTGAGATCAACAGAAAGGCAAAATAGCGCCATGAACCTGATCGAAAAGATCGAGGCAGCGGGCGTCGTGGGATGCGGAGGCGCAGGCTTTCCGACCCACCGCAAGCTGTCCGGCACATTTGAATACCTGATCGCCAACGGCGCGGAATGCGAGCCATGCCTTCGCCACGACCGCTGGCTGATGCGAAACAAGGCAAAAGAGATCGTGCAGGCGATGGACGCCATCGCGGCGGAACTGAACATCCCCAACGCCGTCGTGGCCCTGAAAGGCCATTACGAGGCGGAGGCGGAAGCGATCGAGGCTGCCGCGAAGGAACTCGGCTCCAAAGTGCGCGTCCACAGGATGGAGAGTTTCTATCCTGCCGGCGACGAGCAGACCATGGTCTATGAAGTGACCGGCAGAGTCGTCCCGCCCGCAGGCATCCCCGCGGCTGTCGGCGCCGTCGTGGACAACGTGGCGACGCTGTACGCGGTGTGGGAGGCCATGCAGGGCATCCCGTTCACAAAGAAGTTTCTGACGGTCACCGGCGAGGTGAACGAGCCCTCCGTGCTGCACGTTCCCGTGGGAACGCCCTTCACGAAGTGCATCGAACTGGCCGGCGGCGCGAAGCGAAGCGAGTATTTCGTGGTCACCGGCGGCCCCATGATGGGAAAGCCCGTGCCCCCGGAAGAACTGGCGGACGCCGTCGTCACGAAGACAACGGGAGGCATCCTCGTGCTGCCCGCGGACGGCTATCACGCCAGGGTAAGCCAGCTGAATGTCAAGCGCATGCTCAGCCGGTCGAAATCCGCCTGCATCCAGTGCACGAGCTGCAGCCAGCTCTGCCCGCGGCATATGCTGGGGCATCCGCTGCAGCCGCATATGATCATGCGGAAGATGGCCATGGGCGGCGAACCCAAGGATATGCTGGACGATCCCGTCATCCGCAGCGCGGCGCTGTGCTGCGAATGCGGCATCTGCGAAGTCTATGCGTGCCCCATGGGGCTCAACCCGAGAAAGATCAACGCGATCATCAAGGGCGAGCTGCGCGAGGCAGGCATACGCTACGAACGCACGGGAGACAGCTGGACGCCCAGCCCCGAACGGGAAGTGCGCAAGGCTCCCACGGATAAAGTGGCGGCCCGCGCGGGCGTGTACCGCTACAACAAACTGGAAGTCGGCAATTTCGTCGAGTACGACGGCAGGTGAAGAACATGAAGCGAGCAATAGGATTTATCGAACTGAACAGCATAGCCAAGGGCGTGGAGACCGCCGATATCGTGCTGAAGACGGCGGCGGTGCGGCTCCTGTTCTCCAAGGCCAGCTGCCCGGGCAAGTATTATATCTTCTTTACCGGCGACGTGGCGGCGGTGCAGGCTTCCGTGGACAGCGGTCTCGTGATCGCGGGTGACCACGCGGTGGACTCCTGCGTCATCCCGAACATCGACGAGAAGGTCGTGCAGGCCGTGAACATGACGAACATTCCCGAGGAGATGGCCGCGATCGGCGTCATGGAGTACTTCTCCGTGACCGCGTCGGTCTACAGCGCGGACGCGGCAGTCAAGGCCGCGGACGTGGACCTGGTGGACGTCCGTCTGGGCACAGGCATCGGCGGCAAGTCGTTCGTCGTGGTCACCGGCGAGGTGGCGGCGGTCCGCGCCGCTATCGAGGCGGGCATCCATACCCCGGCGGCGGAGGGCATGCTGATCTCTTCCGTGGTCATTCCCAGCCCGCATCCGGAGCTGCTGGAGAGCCTGCTGTAAAGGAGCTGACCCATGGACTTCGATAACGAAAACAAACAGAGGATCATACAGGAATTCGTACCGGGCAAACAGGTGACGCTTGCGCACCTGATCGCGAACCCGGATACGAGCCTGTATAAAAAACTGGGCGTCATCGGCACGCCGGAGGGCGCGCTGGGCATCATGACCATTACGCCTTCGGAAGGCGCGATCATCGCAGCGGACGTGGCGACGAAGGCCGCGAGCGTCGAGGTCGTGTTCGTGGACCGCTTTAACGGCACGCTGATCGTCAACGGCGACGTGGCGTCCGTGGAGGCGGCCCTGAAGGACGTGCTGGACGTGCTCCACAACCTGATCGGCTTTACCCCGACCGTCATCACGAGGACCTAGCGTATGAAAAAAGTGCTGATGGTCGGTACGGTAGCCTGCGGCAAGACGACGCTGCTGCAGGCGCTGGCAGGACAGTCGCTGGAATACAAAAAGACCCAATCCATCGAGATCGTAGCCGGGCATATCGATTCGCCGGGCGAGTATCTGGAGCGCCGCGTGAACCTGCAGAATCTGCTGGTCACCTCGGTCGACACGGACCTCGTCCTGTTTCTGATGGACCCGACGCAGGACCGCTACATGTACTCGGGCGGCCAGGCGATGGCGTTCCCGGTGCCGGTAGCCGGCGTCATCACCAAGGCGGATCTGGCTTCGGAGGAGCTGCTGCAGCAGGCGAAGGAACTGCTGGAACTCACCGGCGCGGACCCGATCTTTGTCGTGAGCAGCTACACAGGACAGGGGCTGGACGAGCTGAGGGCGTTCCTGGAAGAGGACTAGCGTCCTGCAATACAACTGTAATTTGCTAAAATCTCTCTGCAGTATATAATCTAGGTATGCTGCAGAGTTTTTCTTTGGGGATCTGCAGGGGAGGAGAGAGTATGTCTGAAGTATTGGAATTCAGCGAAAGCGTCGGGTCGAACGCGGCGGTCAATTCGCACTTCGGCCTGATCGTGGATATCGCGGTCGCCCTGATCTTCCTGCTGTTCGCGGTCTGGCACGCGCGGAAGGGTTTCTATAAGACGTTCGCCGGCATCATCGCCGTCGTGGTCGCCATCGCGATCGGCATCATCGGCGCGGGGTACCTGACCCCGCCGGTCATGGAAAAGGCGTGGCCGAAGGTGGAAGAGACGGTCGTGGAAAACTATGACTCCAGCGTGGGCCACACTGTCGCGGAACTGCACGACCTGGTGGGCAGCGGCGCGGAAAAGCTGCTGAAGATCACCCACCTGGAAGAGAAAGCGGAAAATATCCTGGACGAGAGCAAAGCGGTCTCCTGGACGGAGGCGCCGAAGGCGAAACTGCTGGAGCTGGTGCACAAGGCGCTGCGCGAAGTGGTGCACGCGGCGCTGTTCATCGTCATCACGCTCCTGGGGCTGCTCCTGTTCAAACCGATCAACGCCCTGGTCGACAAGATCAACGACGCGCCGGTGCTGAAGCAGCTGGACTGGCTGGGCGGATTCGTCATCGGCCTGCTGGAGTGTCTGGCGGTCTTCTTCATCGTCATCAAGATCTGCGAGATGCGGGACGTCAGCTTCTTCCGGGACATCCAGGAAGGCAGCTGGTTCATCACGAAACTGTTAGGACTTTAGTTTCCCGAAGCGGCGCGGCAACGCGCCGCTTTTGTGATATAATATTCTGTACGGCAAAACGTAACATTCTCAGAAGAAGAGGTGAATCATATGACAAAAATTGATATCTACTCCGGTTTCCTCGGAGCAGGTAAGACGACACTGATCAAGAAACTGGTCGCGGAAGCATATGCGGGCCAGAAGATCATGATCATCGAAAACGAGTTCGGCGAGATCGGCATCGACGGCGGCTTCCTGCAGGATGCGGGCGTACAGGTGCGCGAGATGAACTCCGGCTGCATCTGCTGCAGCCTGACGGGCGATTTCAAGGTCGCGCTGAAGATGGCGCTGGAAGAATACGCGCCCGACCGCATCGTGATCGAACCCTCCGGCGTCGGCAAACTGTCCGAAGTCGCGGCGGCGGTCATGGCGACCGGCGACGAACGCCTGGAACTGGGCGGCCTGACGACCGTCGTGGACGCGTCCAAGTGCAAGATGTATCTGAAGAACTTCGGCGAATTCTTCAAGGACCAGGTTGGAACAGCCCACACCATCGTGCTGAGCCGCACCGGCAGGATCTCCGCGGAAAAGGTCGAAGAAGCTGTTAGACTGCTGCGCGAACTGAACGACAAGGCGCAGATCGTCACGGCAGACTGGGACGATCTGGACGGCAAGGAGATGCTGGCCATCATCGACGGCAGAGACGCGCTTTCCGAAGAACTGGCAGAGCTCATTCGCCAGCACGTGGAAGAAGACGCCAAGTGGGAGGCCGAAGATGCCGAGCACGAAGAGCACGAACATGAGCACGAGCATCACCATCATCACCATCACGATCATGATGACGATGACGATGACGACGATCACGACCACGAGGAGCATGAGCACCACCATCACCACGATCATGACGATGACGACGAATGCGAATGCGGCCACCATCATCACCACCATCACCATCACCATCATCACGACGGCGAGCACGACGCGGACGAGGTGTTCACGAGCTGGGGCGAAACGACTGCTGCCCGGTTCACCGAAGACGAGATCCGCGAGAAACTGGCCGCGCTGGACGATACCTGGACCTACGGTTTCGTGCTCAGAGCCAAGGGCATCGTACAGGACAAGACCGAAGGCTGGATCCACTTCGACTACACGCCGGGTGAGATCAACGTGCGCAAGGGCCCCGCGGCCGCCACAGGCATGCTGTGCGTCATCGGCGCCCAGATGAAGGAAGACGAAGTCAAGCATCTGTTTGGAGTAGCGTAACATGGCAAAAGAGATGCCCGTCTACCTGTTTACCGGTTTTCTGGAAGCAGGCAAGACCCAGTTTATACAGACGACCCTGGAAGACCCGAATTTCAACGCGGGGGAGAAGACCCTCGTCATCCAGTGCGAAGAGGGGATCGAGGAGTTCCGCCACGAGCGTTTCTGGGAAGATAACGTCGTGGTCGAAGTGCTGGACGAACCGGAACAGATCAACAACGCGTTCCTGAAGTCCCTCGAGAAAAAGCACAAGCCCGAGCGGGTCATGATCGAGTACAACGGCATGTGGATGCTGGACCAGCTGTTCCAGGAGATGCCCGAGAACTGGATCATTTACCAGGAATACAGTTTTTACGACGCGAACACGTTCCTGACGTACAATCAGAACATGCGCCAGCTGGTCTACGACAAGCTGAAGAGCGCGGACTGCGTCGTGTTCAACCGCTACCGGGAAGGCATGGACCGCATGCCGCTGCACAAGGTCGTGCGGGGCGTGTCCCGCCGGCCGGACATCTTCTACGAGCTGCCCTCCGGCGACGCCATCGTGGACGATATCGAAGACCCGCTGCCGTTCGATAAGGAGGCGCCTGTCATCGAGATCAAAGACGAGGAGTTCGCGCTGTGGTACCGCGACCTGTCGGACGATATTACCGGTTACG
>JAEEGK010021478.1_pt1 | contig 13637 bp, 9 predicted proteins | sample 8958771 | NCBI WGS metagenome assembly JAEEGK01 (sample SAMN16246547, study PRJNA631951) | gut metagenome | biome: gut microbiome; feature: rumen; material: SC-attached | host: Bos | place: Iran: Karaj | collected 2018-10 | reverse complement strand
TTTACGTCGTTCAGCAGCTGTGCTGATGCTGCCGTGCTCTGGTCTCCTCCGACTGACATCTACACGATGAACCCCATCAGCATGGGTGGCTCCGGAACAATGGAAGGAAAATTCATTGGCGAGGAACGTGAAGGCAACAAGGACAAGTGGATGGTCGCGAGTTCGCCCTACTATGCGAGCGACGATGATCCGCCGGTTATCATTTTCCACGGAACTGCCGATAAGGTTGTGAACATCGAACAGAGCAAGGAACTTTACGACTCTCTCAAGCATCACAATGTGGTGACGGAATATGTTCAGGTGCCGAACGGCGAACATGGTGGCAACGTGATGAACTCGTCCGAAAACTTGAGCAAGGCTGTCGCCTTCTTGGACAAGGCCCGCGAGGCAAAGGCCGCTAAAGCTTCGACAGATACCACCGCAAAGGATACGACTGCGAAGGACACAACCGCAAAGGATACCGTTGCGAAAGATACGGTCAAAAAGGATACTACTGTAAAGGACACGACTGTAAAGGATTCAACGGACAGCTATGTGCAAAAATTTGCCAAATCCTTTGACCTAGAAATTTACGGAAATCACTTGTCTGTTCACGGCGTAGCCGGTACGTTCCGTTACACGATTATTTCTGTGAACGGATCGCACAAGTTTAGTGGCTATTTCCGCAAGGATCTTGATTTGTCCGTTTTGCCGGTTGGAATTTACACCATCAAGGTGGAGTCTCCTTCGGGTGTGATAAATATCATTCGATTTGCGAAAAAATAGTGCATTGGGTACAGTTGTAACCAGATTGCCCGATAAAAAATGGGCAATCTTTTTTTAAAAAGATAGATTATGATTGGTGATAAATAACAGGAGTGTCTTATGTCCAAGTTCGGCTTGAAACAGTATATTTCAACCGCCGTGGCCGCGTTTTCGTTGGTCTCGTCCGCATTTGCGGCGACGGCCTTTATCAACCAGGTCGGTTATCGTACCTCGGATCCGAAAGAATTTGCGTTGGTTGACGGAACTGGCGATATCGAAATTGTCGATGCGGCAGGGCAGACAGTTCTCAAGGTGACGCCGAAGGCTGCGACTCATTGGCAGCCGAGTGACCAGGATGTCCAACTTGTTGATTTTTCCGAATTGACGAAGGCGGGGACTTACAGCATCAAGCAGGGCGGCGAAGTCTTGCGTTCGGACTTGAAAATTGCGGACAAGGTTTTTGAAGATGTCGCGAAGGCCTCTCTCAAGTGGTACTATTACCAGCGTGCTTCGATGGCCTTGGAAGAACAGTATGCGGGGCAGTGGGCACGAGCTGCGGGACACACGAACGAAACGGTAGATTTTCATAAATCTACGGGGGCAACGGGAACGATGCAGTCGAGCAAGGGGTGGTACGATGCAGGCGACTATGGCCGTTATATCGTGAACTCTGGCGTCACCACATACACGCTCCTTTCGCTATATGAACATTTCCCGGAATATTTTAAGAAACTTAAGTGGAACATCCCTGCCGAAGGGAATTTGCCGGACTTACTTGCCGAAATCAAGTGGAACTTGGACTGGATGCTCACCATGCAGGCCGAAGATGGCATGGTTTATCACAAATTGACGACGCTCCAGTTCCCGGGCGACATCATGCCTGACGAAGACAAGTCGAAGCTTTATGTTGTCGGTAAAGGTACGGCTCCTGCGCTTGACTTTGCCGGTGTGATGGCCGCAGCTTATCGAGTCTATAAGCCCTTTGACGAGGCTTATGCGAACAAGTGCCTCGAAGCAGCCAAGAAGGCTTACGCCTGGGGTGTCAAAAATCCAAAGATGGTGTTCAACAATCCGAGAGATGTTGGCTCGGGCACTTATAGTGATGGCAAGTTGGACGATGAAATGGTATTTGCCAGCATGGAACTTTTCCTCTCTACGGGGGACGAGTCTTACAAGCCGAAACTTAATGCGAACGAAACCAATATCGTTCCGGCGTGGCCGGAAATGTACGGGCTTGCAGTTTATAGTGCTGCGGGACATCCGAACGAAGCAGGCTCTGAAGCCGCTACGGCAAAGAAAATGCTTACGGATTTTGGCAATGAATTTGCGTATGGCGCCACGAAGGGCTTTGGTGTCGTGATGTCGAACGAAGACTTTGTCTGGGGCTCGAACTCTGTTGCTGGAAACCAGGGCGTACTTCTTCTCCACGCCTACTACTTGACTGGCGAACAGAAATATTATGAGGCGGCCAAGAAAGTTGTAGATTATCTGCTTGGCAAGAACCCGCTTGACATGTCCTTTGTGACGGGATTTGGTACAAAGTCTCCGCTTTTGCCGCATCACCGCCCAAGTACGGCTGATGGTGTTGAACCGCCGGTTCCGGGGATGGTTGTAGGTGGGCCGCAGCCGGGTGGCGAAGATATCGGAAAAGAGACTTGGATGTGCAAGGATTACAGGACTGGAAAAAGCGTGGCGACCGCTTATATCGACGATCGTTGCAGCTATGCGACGAACGAAGTGGCTATTAACTGGAACGCCCCGTTTGCTTATCTTGTAGGTGCTCTTGAGGCTTTAAATGCCGGTTATGCACCGTCGTTTGCCGTTGATGGCGTTGCCAGGGACGGAACATCTGCGCTCAAGCCTGTGGTGTCGAGAGCCCGTGTGAATGCGAACGATGGCGTGCGTCTCCGTTTTACAGACCAGAAACTTTACGTCGAGAAGAACGGCAAACGCTTTGACTTGAAGGGTCATCGCTTCCAGTAAGAGAATGTAACAATCAATCCCCAAAAAATCCAAGTTCATAGAATGCAAAACGACGCCCCGCTCCTCCGAGGCGCCGTTTTTTTTATGGTGAAAATTATGGTGAAAATAAACACTTGATACAGTTCTATTTAAAAGACGTCTCCAACGCATGGAATCTTTGCTCGTTCTACTCTATATTTTATACCGGTGATTTTTTGGCGAGGATGTTTGTGAAAAGTTTTGTGTTAAAACCTGTTGCGCTTGCTGCGCTCGTTGCAGTTTCTGCATTTGCGGCGACTGCCTACATCAATCAAATTGGTTATCGTCCAGGCGATTTCAAGGAACTCGCCCTTGTCGATGCTTCTGACAATGTGGATTTCGTGAATTCTGCAGGTCAGGTGGTGCTTTCCGTCACGCCGAAGAGCGCGTCTTATTGGGATGCCAGCGGTCAGAATGTCCAGCTCGTCGATTTCTCGAAACTATCCGAAGCGGGAACGTATAGCGTCAAGGTGAACGGAAACGTGCTCCGTTCCGATCTCGTTGTGAAATTCCAGACTTACGAAGAGGTCTTTAAGGCCGCAATCAAGTGGTTTTACTACCAGCGAGCCTCCATGGCTTTGGAATCGCAATATGCGGGCAAGTGGGCGCGAGCGGCTGGCCATACGAATCCTATCGCTGAACTCCACAATTCTACAGGAGCGTCGGGCACGATCAATTCCAGCAAGGGCTGGTACGATGCGGGTGACTATGGTCGCTATATCGTGAATTCGGGCATCACGACTTATACGCTCCTTTCGCTATATGAACATTTCCCGGAATATTTTAAGAAACTCAAGTGGAATATCCCTGCCGAAGGCTCGCTCCCGGATTTGCTTGCCGAAATCAAGTACAATCTCGACTGGATGCTCACCATGCAGGCCGCAGACGGTGGCGTTTATCACAAGCTCACATCCCTCGGATTCCCGGGTGACGTGATGCCTGCGCAGGATGATTCCAAGATTTATGTTATTGGCAAGAGTACCGCTGCAGCTTTTGAGTTTGCCGCCATTATGGCGATGGCTTCGCGAATTTACGAACCGTTCGATGCTGCTTATGCCTCTAAATGCCTTGACGCCGCTAAACTCGCTTATGCATGGGGTGTGCAGAATCCAAACCGCAATTATCTTGCGAATCCTGCGGGTGTTTCGACTGGTGCTTACGAGAACGACAATCCGAATGATGAAAAACTTTTGGCGGGCACGGAACTTTTCATCACGACGGGGGATGCGACGTATAAGCAGTCCGGTACTTCGGAATATGTTTCTTACTGGGGCGATGTCTCGGGGCTTGCCACTTACGAAAAGGCGACCCACGCGAATTCCTATGGCGGTGATGCTAACGAAGCCAAACAGAAAATCTTGGGAACAGCAGACGACTTTGTCAACCGTGCCGAAAGGGGCTTTGGAGTCGTGATGGCTAAGGATGACTTTGTATGGGGCTCCAATTCGACGGCTGCAAATCAGGGTGTCTGGCTTTTGCATGCTTATTATATTACGGGTGAACAGAAATATTACAAGGCTGCCGTCAAGGCTCTTGACTATTTGCTGGGCAAGAATCCGCTCGATATGTCTTTCGTGACGGGTTACGGCACGAAATCTCCGAAAAAGCCGCACCATCGTCCGAGTACATCGGATAACGTAGAAGAACCGATTCCGGGCATGCTCGTGGGCGGCCCGCAGCCGGGCGGCGAAGACGTTGGCTCTGCTGCCGAATGGAAGTGCGCCGATTATCGTACAGGTCAAGCAGCGACGGCTTACACAGATCAACGTTGCAGCTATGCGACGAACGAAGTCGCTATCAACTGGAACGCCCCGCTGGCTTATCTTGCGGGCGCCATTGAAGCGCTCAATGCCGGCTACGCTCCCGACTTTGCGGTTTCTAGGGTCGCCAAAAAAGATGTTCCCGCATCCAGTTCCTCCGAACAAAAAAGCAGTTCCTCGGTGGCGCCTACTTCGGTAGCTTCGAGTTCTGCAACGGTTCCGACGTCTTCGAGCGTTTCGCAGAGTTCCGCCTCGAATGTCAGCAGCTCTTCTGTGGTGACCGCGAGTTCGTCCTCCTCGATTTCTGGGACTTCTTCCAGTTCGCTTGGCCCGAACTCCATTTACGCACCGAGAGAATACAAGGTGGTGCGTCCACATCAGCCGCGCCTCCGCTTTGAGGACCAGGAACTCTTCGTCGAAAAGAACGGCAAGCGCTTTGACTTGAAAGGTCACAGAATTAAGTAAGTTCTCTCATATTCATAGAATGCAATGCGGCGTTCCCATTTTTAAAATGGGAACGCCATTTTTTGCAGTCATCCCGCACTCCGTTGCGAGATCGGCTTTCGCATAACCATTTCATATTTACTAAATTAGCAGCATGATGTCGAGCATATTGAACAATTTGTTGATGTTTGTTTTGGGGCTTTTGGCCTTGAGTTTTTTGGTGACCATCCACGAATTGGGTCATTTCATTGTGGCCAAGTGGAACAAAGTCAAGGTGAACACGTTCTCGGTGGGCTTTGGCAAAAAACTTTTCCGTTATAAGAAAGGCGAAACGGAATACTGCATTTCGGCGATTCCTTTTGGTGGTTATGTGGCCATGGCGGGTGAAAATCCCGACAAGCTTAAGGAAGGCGAAACTCCGGGCGAAAATGATTTTTTGGGAAAATCGGTGGGAGCGCGTGCCGCCATTGCATTTGCGGGGCCGTTTGTAAATATTGCCTTTGCGTTTGTTCTTTTGATATTCCTTTACATGGTGGGCGTTCAGGAACCTGATAACAAGAGTCTGATTATCGGTTTTGTCGCAAAGAATTCTTCTGCAGAAATTGCGGGTATCCAGCCGGGCGATACAATTACGGCCATCAATGGCAAGGCTACTCAAGGTTGGGACGATTTTCGCGAACAGATCGGTGTAAGTCTCGGCGCTGACGTGAAACTTGAAGTCCACCGTGGTGGTGAACCTCTTACGATAAGTGTCATCCCGCAAGAACTTGTGATTCCGGCTGCGGATTCCGCATCCGAACCCATCAAGATGGGCATTGGCGATATTGGTATTTATCCCCGCAACCGCGTCATCGTGCGTTTGCCGCCCAAAGAAGGTTCCGCTGCCGAAAAAGCGGGAATCATGCGCGGTGATACGATCTTCGAAATCAACGGTGAACATATTTCGCGCTACGAAGACGTTGTTCGCCTTATCGACGGTTCCAAGGGCGCCGAAATCAATGTGACATTGAAGCGTGATGGAAAAAAAGTTGACGTGAAAATGACTCCAGCCTACAGCGAGGAATTCGACCGTTATATTGTCGGAATCCAGATGGGCTACGTGATGTTCAGCGAAACGCATCTCGTGCGTCGCGGTCCGATTGAAGCGTTCGAAAAGACGTGTGCAACCAGCTGGAAAATGACGACGAGCATTTTCCGCTACTTCCAGCGCCTGTTCAAGGGGCAAGTCAAGGTCGAAGCGTTTTCTGGCCCGGTCTCCATTGTCGCTGTAATGGGTAACGTGTGGATGAGCGGTTTTCAGGATTTCCTCATGCTGCTTGCGCTCATCAGCATTAACTTGGGCGTGATGAATCTGCTCCCGCTCGCGATTACCGATGGCGGACTCCTCATGTTCCTTGCCATTGAAAAAGTGCGTGGAAAGCCGTTGAGTCTAAAAACGCAAACAGTGATTCAAAATGTCGCTGCGGCGTTTTTCATCAGCTTCTTCGTATTCATCACGATTCTCGATTTTGGCAAAATCTCGCTGTTCTTAAAATGAGAATCAGCTAGTTTAGCCGTTCACCAAGTACCACAAAAATATTCTCCAGCCGTTGATGGCTGAATTTCGTTCTTCTTCGCTTGCGCCGTTGTAGATGAAACCGAAACTGTTTCGGGCGACTTGATTTAAGATGGCGGCAAGAACGTCTGTAACGACTTTGGGGCTGTATTGCCTAGACGGTTCAGTCGCATTGGGGTATTTGTTTTCTAGCGAGATATTTTTGACGGCGAGTTCCCTTCGGTCGTCCATTTGGCAGATAATCGCTGGAATTGCTTGCGTGCCTAATCTCTCTAGTTTTACGTAAGCCTCTTCTGCTTTGGATGCTGTCAGCATGTCTTCGATAAGGCTTTTTACGGAATCAGAAAGTTGTGCGAATGGGCAAATCTCTGCATAGAGTTTGCTTTCGATAATCTCTTTTTGCATCGCAATTTCTTTTGCGGCTTTGTTTAAGTTTTCTTCGGTTGCTAAGGAAATGGTCTTTACGGAGCTTTTTATAAAAGCGTATTGGCCAGGTTTCGTTTGGCTCTTGACTATAGGTGCTAAAACTTTTTGCCCATTGAATAAAAAGAGGTTGGAATCGTTGCAACGATTTTCTTTCCCGTTCTTGTCGCAAATAAATTTTCTGATGGTGATTTCTTTTTCAGGTAAGTTTCCTTTAAAAACAGAGTCGATAGTAAAAGCGAACTCGATATAATCGGCTTTGCTACTCTTGATTTCATTGATTTTATTTGTATCGATATTCAATGTGCCGGTAACGATATATTGGGCTGCCGCGACATTTTTCCAAAGGTTATCCTTCAAATTTACGGAAGGCTTCTTTTTTTGAGATATTTTGTTGTATAAACCAATAACTTGGGAGGCTTTTTTCCAATTCTCGATGGAATCGTTGAATTTACTCGAAACGTAACTGCTTGCAATGCCGATGTCGTAACCATAAATGATGGTGACAGAAAGAGTCTCGCCATCTTCAAATTTAAAACCTGAATCGAAAATGACTTTTGCAATTTTCAGGGCTAATAAAGTATCGTTTTCATCTTTGTTGATCTTGGCGGCGGTGACTTCTATGAGTTTGACTTGGGTTGTCTCTCCATTTAAACTTGTGGTTGTTGTCTTGTTGCGGTACATTGATATGCTTGAAATTGGCAGTTCGTGGCTTGCAACGCTAATAATCTTTTGCATGTCCGTGACATATATGAGCTTATTTGAAACTGTAGCACTGCCTGCGAGGGTTACAATTAAAATTAAAATCGGCAATGCGGCACCCGCATAGAGAAACACTTTTTGGTTGGTAATGTTGATGTTTCCTTCGCTTTTTACGGAGACGACAAATGTCTTTGCAATCATATCGTGCAAAGACTGTAAGGATTTGTTGTTGACTATGGCAAAGAAACTTTCAAGAACTGGAATGGAAAATAGGATTGTACCGAGAATGAGGCTTGGGTAAAGGTCCGCAGAATCAGAAACCGGCAAACCGTTTAGCAAAATATAAGCGGCAAAAGGCAAGGCTCTCAAGAAACTTTTGGGAACAGAAATTGCTTCGGAACTTTTGTCGACCACGCGGATTTTGAGCAACTTTTTAGCGACTGTCTGACCGTTTAAAATCTTGCTGTTGCCAATTCCGAAGTAAAACAAGACTACGATGAAGCCTACGATTTTTCCGAGATTTCCAAGTTCAATGAAAAAATCTCCGAGTAACAAACCGAGCAGCTTGCCGAATAAAGCGATAATTAAAGAATCTATCAAGAATGCGAAAAATCTTCTCTTTCTTGTCGCAAGATTTACTGTAGTTGTTTCGTCCATTTTCTCTCCTAGATTTGTCGAAAATGCAATCCGTATGAACCCTGTAAATATACATTGTTGACAGAGTTGCCATGAGATTTTATTTTGATGGAACAAATGAAATGAGGTCCATGCAAAGTATGGACTTTTAAAAGTGAGGAAGCTTTTATGAAACGTTTAAGAGATTTCTTTGGATACCTGTTGGGCGGGGTCCTTTTTGTGATGTTTATCCCGACAATCATGTGGCTTGCATCGGGAATGCCTGCGCTGTGGCCAGTTAGCGTCGCTCGCGGTGTTTCCGCTGCGGTGTTGATGCTTGGCGGTCTTGTGCTGAGCGTCTGGACAATCGTCTATATGCGCAGTCGCGGCAAGGGAAACCCGATGGATGCATTCGGCCACGAAGTGGCCCCGCGTACGCAGCACTTGATGGTCGAAGGTCCGTATAAGTTAAACCGCAATCCGATGCTGACCGGGACGTTGATTTACCTCGTTGGCGCTGCTGTATGGCTTTGGAGCTGGCAGGCTTGCGCCGTATTCGTCGCCTTCTTTGCCATTATGATGGTGCAGGTGCTGAGCGAAGAAAAACGCCTCCGCCGCGACTTCGGCGAGGAATACGAAGAATACAGCCGCCATTCCCGCCGGTTCTAATCACGGATGCGTTCCCCTTCGCATATGTCATCCTAGCCTAAGGTCCCTGAGCTAGCCGAAGGGCCGGGGATCTCCTTACACGGCTATTTTGGAACGTTTTTATGTCCACAAGCTCGTGATGAACATCGGGCTTGCGTCGTTTGCTCTTTTGAATCCGCAATGGGCGTAAAAATCCATCTCCTTGTCGTAAGCCACGACAACGATACGCAAGTAGTCCTTGTACGTTTCCTTGATTTTCTCGACGAGTACTTTGCCGATGCCTATTCCTTGATATTCCGGACGCACGAGCAAGTAATGAACGTATGCGTTCATGATGCCATCGTCCATCGCACAAATCATGCCGATGAGCTTGTCGCCGTCCCACGCCGATACGACCGTCTTGAAGTTTTTCATCGCGATAACGAGTTTCTCGGGAAAATGTCCCGAAGACCATTCCACCGAAAGGAACAAGTCCTTCAAGTCTTGTTCCGAAAAATCATGAATTGTTTTATATGCGATTGCCATAAATAAACTAACAGCTATAATTCCGTTCAATTTTTAGTTTGAAACTCGTAGAAACATGTCATGCCCGCCACTGAGCGGACATCTCCTTTAGCATCAAATATAGCATGTCATGGCAACCTCCAATTGATTTTGAATATTTATATCGTCATTGCGAGGGTTGAAGCCCCGTGGCAATCTATGAGTTTTTTAGATTGTAGCAACAAACCATATCGAGATGGGTGTCACATGAACATTCTGATTCTTTCGGGTAGCCCGCGCAAGGGCGGCAATACGGATTTGCTGGTAGATGCGTTTGCCAAAGGAGCTTCGCCAAGGCATCATGTCGAAGTCGTTTCCGTTCACGATTATAAAGTCAATCCTTGCATCGGGTGCAATTCATGCTTTACCCGCGAAGATTACAAATGCTGCCAGAAAGACGACATGCAGATTGTCTATGAGAAAATGGCGAAAGCTGAAATGCTTGTTATCGCGTCGCCGGTGTATTTTTACGGCTTGAGCGCCCAGCTGAAAGTGGTCATCGATCGTTTCCACAATCCGATTCGCGATACATTTCACATCCACAAGATGGCTTTGCTCTTGGTGGGGGCGGCTTCGCTCCCGGAACTGTTCGATAGCATCCTTACGCAGTATGAACTTTGCCTCAAGTTCTTCAAGCTAGAAGATATGGGACGCGTACTCGTGCGTGGGGCAAAGGACAAAGGCGATGTCAAGAACGGCGACGCTCTAAAGCTGGCCCAAGAATTAGGACAACGTATCTGATAAAAATGGTTTAGCGTTTCTTTTTTCGTTTTTTTATCATTGTTTTATCAATTTTTTCATTATGGAGTCCAAGTCCATAGCGCTAGTAAGATTACATCTTTTTAAAGTGTCAGATTTGAATTCGAATAAGGAATATCCTAGAGTAGGGGCAATATCTTTGCGTTGAATTGCTTGAGTTACTTTTGCATATTTTTTATCTTTTGAAAAGCAAATGATTCCTTTCTTTGAGAGTGTCTTGGCATCTTGCAGAAAAAGTGTTCTTTCTTGAATAACAAGGTGGTTCCCGTTGATTTCAAATGGTAAGGATTCGTCCTTCCATTCAATAGAATCAAGTGCTTTGGTGTCGAATGTACAAACGGAATCCTCTATTTCCTTGGCATCGTAAAAATCTTTTTTTGTTCCAAACTGTCGTTAGCGGCGTGCCATAAATAAGTTCTCCAGCCACGAATGGTGTTTGCTCGTTCTTCTTCAGTACCGCCATTTTCAATGAAACCGAAACTTTGACCGGTTATCTGGTTCAAAATAGCTTCAAGAACATCAACGACTACTTTGGGGCTATAATGTCTATATGCTTCCCAGGCTTTGGGATTTTTGTTTTCTAGAGAAATGTGCTTTTGTGCAAGTTCGCGTCGGTCGTCCATTTGGCAAATCATACCGGGGACGGCGTCGAATCCCATTTTTTCAAGTTCGATATATGCGTCATTGGCTTTTGCCCCGTTGTGCATATCTGCAATGAGCTCTTTTACTCTAGCTGAATTCTTGTCGTTCGGGCAGATTGTGAAAAATTTATTGCTGTCGGTGAAATCTTCCTGCTGTTTTATCTCGCTTATTACGGATTTTCTAATTTCTTCTGTTCCAGGCAGTAATGCTTTGTTTATAATTTGTCCCGATATAAAGAATGTACTTGTGTCAGCGGAACTTTTAACTAGAAATAGGATTGATTTTTTACCGTTGAGTAAAAATAAGTTTGTGTCTTTGGAAAAGTCCGGTTTCTCTTTTTTACTGTAAATGTATTTTGTAACGTTGATTTCTTTTGACGGAATATCCCCTTTTAAAACGGAGCCGATGGAAAAATCGAATTTGATATAGTCGGATTCCGTTTTCCGGATTTCTTTTATTTTGTTTGTATCAACTTGGTATGTTCCCTCGACGATAAATTGACTTTTGGCAATGTCCAACCACGGGGCACTTTGGTGGATCGCGTCAAAATTGTATTTTATTGGCTTGGCAGGGGTGTCTTCGGTTTTTCCGCAAGAGGTCAGGCTCGCTATTGCGACAAACAAGGTGACTGCGGAGAAAAGATGTGTAATTTTCAAAATGTTTGAAGACTTTTCTATCATAAAATTTTAAAGTGATTAGACTTTTTAAATATACAATGTTGACGGTTTCGGGATGTAATCATCTTTTCGGAAATTCGATAGGCAATTTTAATATGGTTATGTTTTTCTTCTCGGTATTTTCAATATGCCAGCTTAAAATAGCATCTTCTATAGCCTTGTCAAAATCTTCATTCCCGGAAGTTGAGGATAGCTTTTTTAGCCGGCTGATATTTCCGTCAGGGGCAATGGTAAATTCTACGTAAAGAACAATGCTTAGTTCCGCATCGGGGTGTTCCTTGTTTTTGACATCTTTCAAGCGAGGCAATTTGTTCTGAAACTTCTTGTAAATGGATGAAAACGTCGCTTTTTTCCTGTTGATGTTAGCCATAATTTTTTTTACAAGTGGTCCAGAATCTAAATCGATATCGTACATTTTAAGAATTGTGCCTGTTCTGTAAGAAAGGGTCGAGTCCGATATATGTAGCCAAACTCTGTTGCATTCGTATTTTGTGCTTTCCCATGATTCCATCTGTTTTGCACTGAATTTTGTTATTTGAAGTTTCTTATAGACTTCTTTGCTGAATTGTTTTTTATTGCCGAGAAGTCTTATTTTGGTGAAGCCCGCATTTTTAAGTTTCTTCAAAAAGTTTTTGTAACTGTAAATGCTTTCGTCCTGGTATGGGAATGAAACGCTTATTTCGTCTCGGTCTATCTTTCCTACGCCCATCTTGTGCGTTTCATAGAGAATCTGGATCATGGAATCTTGCGATGCTTGGATGATATCATATTTTTTTGCCCAAGCGGGAATCTCGCGGGTAGTGTCTTCTGTGTAGACGCGTGTGGTGTGTGTGTTGCATTCGATGCTGGCGATTCTGCCGTTAGGATGGGCGTCGATGACGTAGTAGCCATCTAGAATAAGCAGGTTCAACCCCATCGAATTTTCTTTGCAGAATTTTATGCTTTCTTGGTCTTTTGCAAAAAGTTCGTTAATGTAATTGAACGAGTCTTCAAAAGTTCCGTTGGATTGAGAGCTTGAAGACTGGGCGTACAGCGTGCCAATTGCCGTTAGGAAGAATGTCAGAAAGACCGAACGCATGATATTATTAAATATAAATTTTTCATTCAATGGATATTTGTAAACATCTTAGTGGATTATGTTGACGGCATTGATGTGAAATTTCGCCTTGAAATCTAAATGAAAATTGAAATATCGTCTTTGAAAAATCAAAAAATGATGATTTTTACGTCAATTTTGCCCTAATTTTTTAGTTTTTTACGTAAAATTTTAACGTTGTCTGTAGAAATTTTTGCGATTTAGCTGTTTTTTGTATTTGTGAATGCTTTGATATGCTGATTTTAGGCGCTTTTTAGATGAAAAACCTGTCTTTTTTGCAGATTTTCGCTTTGCTTGTATAGAATTTTGCTTAGTTTGTTCGGAAAATTACGTAAAAAAGTGCGAAAATATGCAATAATGACGTAAAAATGGGGCGAAATTGAAAATTTGGGTTGTGGTCGCATCTTTTGTCAGCGGCTGTAATCGACTTTTTCAAGAGCTTTAGGCTCATTGTTTTCGAGCACCCATTTCACCGTCAACTCGGTCAATTGATAGAGCGTATCTTTGTCGCTCTTGTTGCTTATCGTTTCAGCGAGAGTGCAGGCTTTTTCCGCAGTTTCTCCGTCGGCTGTCTTGAAATACGCTGGTAGCGAGGCCGCCATTTTCCTGTAGTCTTCGTCCCAGTTGACGCTACCGTTATCGAGAATCTCGTTCGTGATACGCCCTATCACGCGAATGACTTCGCCCTGCACCGTGTCCGCATGGCCGCTGCCAGGGACAAGGAGTTCCCAAAGCTCGTCAAACTGTTTTTGCCATGTCGAACTTTTCACGGTTATCGGCTTTTTCTCGTTGTGGAGTTCTCGTCTCGGCACTGGCGTCACGTTGAAAATTTTGTACAGTTCGTCAAGAGCGTCGCTGAACTCTTCTACACGGTCACGTGCAAATTTTGAACGGTAGAATTCAAAACTTTCGCCGATTTTCGTGACAAAACTTTTGGTCTTGTCGGAAGTCTTTGCGCCTGCTGCAAGCAGAGATTTGGCTATGTGTACCATGCTTACGATGTTCGCATTGTTGCATGAGCGGAGTGA
>JAEEGK010021472.1_pt1 | contig 13638 bp, 4 predicted proteins | sample 8958771 | NCBI WGS metagenome assembly JAEEGK01 (sample SAMN16246547, study PRJNA631951) | gut metagenome | biome: gut microbiome; feature: rumen; material: SC-attached | host: Bos | place: Iran: Karaj | collected 2018-10 | reverse complement strand
ATTATATATTTAATTTAAAAAATAATGAAACTAATATCAAGGAAATAATTTTTTCTTTAATTCAAGGAAATTTAATTACATCAAAAGAAAAATATATTATTAAAAATCAAAAATTTAAATTAAATAATTCAAGTCAATTATCTTTAGAAAAAATAGATTTTGATGATTTTGAATTTCTATTATATGATTTTATAATTTTTTTCAATGATTATGAAAAGGAAATATCATATAGAATTTATTGTATATACAAAAATTATGAACAAGTATTAAATATTTTATCAATTAATAAAAAAGAGAAAGAATTAAATACTTTAGTTGAAAAAATTAATCTATTCCTTAAATTTGAAGATGAAATATTAAATAAATTAAATCAAATACCTTTAATAAAAGAAGAAAATTTAAATGATATAGAAAATTATAAAAATGAATGTATTGAATATTATAGTGAAATATTAAATAAAATTGAAAAATTAAAAGATGAGTTATCTAAAGGAAACAGTGATCTTCAAACTAAATTTGATTTATTTTTAAAAGAGCAATCAAAATTTAAAAATCTTTTAAAAAATAAAAATGAAAAAGAAATTAATATATATAAAAATTTGATAGATTATTATAATCTAAAAGAAAAAAATTTAAATCATACAAATGAAGATTATAAAGATTTAAAAAATATTATTTCTAAATTTAATGAAACAAATAATGAAATCATTACAATTTTAAAAGATAAAAATTTTTTAAATAAAGAAATATTTAAAGTTCCAAATTTAAATGAAAATGAAGAATTAAAAAAAAATCAAACTAATATTCTTGAAACAAGATTAAAACAAAAAGAATCTCAAATAATAAATAATTCAAAGCTATCAAAAAAAAGTTCAATAAAAAATAAATATTCCAAAATTTATGAAAGAAGCTGTTCGATTGAAAAAAAAAAAGGATTTAAAAATAAAGAAATAAATAATCTACAATTACAATTATTAAATAAAGATAAAGAAATTACAAATTTGAAACAACAATTATTCAAGATTGAAAAAGAAATAAAAATAATGAAAAATAAGAAATATGAATTTGGGAAAATTAAAAATTCAGATTCAAAAATGAATACCAAAAATATTTATATTAATAACAAAATAGGAATTACAAATTTTAATTTTTCAATATTAAATAAAATAAATGAAATTAATAGAATAAATTTGGGAAAATTAAAAAAAAAAGATTATAAATTTAAATCAGATGATTTCTCAAATAAAATAAAAGTAAATAAAAATAACTCCTCAAATTCTGCAGTTAATTATGATTCAATTATTATATTGAAAAAAATAATAAAAGAAAATAATAAAATAAGAAAAGGACTTAATTTTTTTAAATGCCAAAATAATAAATTAGAAAATGAAATAACTAAAATAAAAAAAATGAATTATTCATTTAATTTAACTGAAAATTCACAAAATCATACTCAAAAAAATATTCATAAAAAGTTATTTCTTAAATCAATTAATCATAGAAAAAATTGGAAATCAATCTCATCATCTAAAGATGAAAAATAAAAAATTAATTATTTGTACAATATTAATTTAATTTTCACCATAAAAATAAATTATAAATAATAATAATTTATATAAACATAATTTTTATGATTATATTGAAATCTTAAAAAAACTGTAATTTAAAAAATTTTTTATAAAAAATAATAAAAAAAATTTTTTTCATAATATGAGTTCTATAATTGATGATACAAAATCAAATACTCCAAATAATGAAAATTTTGTTGAAATGAGGAATAATTTAAAAAAAGAAGATCTAATCAATGATAATTCAATATTGAATCATAAATTAAATTCTTTAATTTCAATTAATCTACTTCATAAAATTTCAAAAAATAAATTAAAAGGAAATTATAAAACCCTTTTAAAAAAACAAAAAAATAATATTTTTAATATACAAAAACTACCAAAATTAAGTATTGGAGATTTTTTATATAGAATTACATATTATATTAAAGTTTCAGAAGAAACTTTAATATCATCTTTAATATTAATGGAAAGATTTTGTATAAAGAATAATATTATTTTAACTTTGTATAATATTCATAGGTTATTATTTATAAGTATTATGGTTAATACTAAATTTATGGAAGATAAATATTTTTTAAATTCTTTTTACGCTATGATATGTGATGTAAAATTATCATATTTAAATAAAATGGAATATGAATTTTTATGTGGGAGTCAATTTCAATTATTTATAAATAAAAATACTTATAATAAATATTACAACTTATTATTAAATCAAGAATAATATTGATATTTATTTCTTGATTCAAATGTTAATAAAAATATTGATATATGAAATTTAAAATATATAAAATTTATTTTATTTGAATAATTTAATTAGTTAATATATAGGTAATCTGTAATGGAAGTTTTAAAGTTATTATAATATTTTAATTATAGGTAAAACTTTTGGGAATAATTTTATTTTTTGTAAAATTAAATTTAACCAATAAACATTAAAAATATTTAATTAAAATATATTAAATATTATTGAATTTTTCAAAAAAATTATATAATTAATCTATCATTTTAGACTTACTTATTATAATAATATGATTCAATAATATAATTACAAATTATATATATTTTAATTTAAAAATGAATCATTTTTTTTCTTTATTTATTCATCTATATCATCATTAATAAATAAACTTTGAATATTATCAGCAAAAAGAAGTATAAATGAAATTAAACATAAAATTCCTTGAATATAGTGATTTGAATTGTTAATAAGATTATCCAATTTTAATTGTGTTATTAATCCTGCCAAAAACAAAAACACTAATCCACTTAATATAAAAAAATCACTAAATTCTTTGATAAAGTTATTATTTTTAATTTTATCTGAAAAATCATTAAAACATTTAAAAACTGAGTAAATTAAATGTGAAAAAAGAGCAAAATAAAAAGTAATAAAACAATGAAAATAATTTAATTTATTATTTTTATTTAAATTAATGCTTGAATTGAATTTTACACATATTAAGCAAATAAAAAATAAACAAGAAATTAAATCAATAAAATATAATATTATTTCAATATATAAACCATTTGAAAAAAATGAAGGAGAAATAAATATACAAAATAATAGTCCCAGTCCTAAAGAAACATATAAAGGAATCATAATTAAATTTAAATCATTATTAACTAATATTTTCATATCTAATCTTAACATTAAAATAATAAAAAAAATTGATAAGAATAATCCAATTAAATTACCTATAATAAATGTAAATATAGTTCCAAAATTATTTGAATTTGTATTATTATCAATTTTATCTATCAAATTTTTTAAATGAAGAAAACAATTTAATAATGTAATAAAACTTAATAAAATGAAAAAATATGGAAATGATAAATATAACCAATTAAAATTTCCCTTTGATGAAAGTTTAACAATCAAAATAATAAAAAATAAAAAACTTGATAAATAGATAAATGTTTGACTATATTTAATTATTTTTGATATGTTTTCAAATTTATCATAATTTTCTTCATATATTCTTGTTAAGATTTCATCATTATCAAAGGCTGCTGTTGTTGTTCCATTTTCTAATGAATATATATCATTTATGTAGATTTTCTCTGAATTTAAACTATTTTGTTTCATTGAGTTTGTTAATAAATGTTTATTTTTAAATTTTTTATTAATTAGTTCGTTTTAACTCAAATTATTTGAAATTAAAAACGATTTAATTAATATTTATAAAAAAATTAAATATTTGTTATTATTTATTAAATATTATCCTATATTGTTAATCATTATATAATAATTAAATAAAATAAAAAATAATATATATATTAAAATTATAAGATCTATAAAAATGAATAATTAATAAACATTTTGATATTTCAACTGTAATAATTTTGAAAAATAAAAAAGCAAATTTTCAATAAATTAATATTTTATACATATAATTAAAGCTATTTTAATAAAGTAATTATATTTTATCTATTTGTAAAAAAAATTTCATCTCTTAATATTTTGTATTCCAACTTTCCATTGACTATATTAATAATAATAGAGAAATCAAAATAATTTTATAAAATAAAAGATTGAATGAAAAAACGAAATAGAATTTTATTAGATGAAGAGAATTTAGAAAATATGAATGAAAAAAATAACTCAATTTCAGATGAAGATCAGAAAGAAAATTTGCACATATCACATAAAGAAAAACAACATAGACGTTCAAGACATTGTAAAGAAGGAAGAAAGTATGCTTGTGAAACTTGTTATAAATCATATTTAAGCCAATCTTCACTTTTAAATCATATATTTAAAAAACATCCTGATTTAGTAAAAGAAAATAGAATTTATAGAAGGAAAAAAGGAAGACCAAATAAATATGAAACTATACAAAAATTACTTGAAGAAAAAAAAATGAGGATTTATAATTCTTTTTTTAATGATGAAAAAAGAAGAAAATATTTTTATGAAGTTACCACTGATAATTATGAAAAATTAGTAAATATTGTTTTTTTTTTAATTTATCAAGATAATTCTCCAAAAAAATTTTTTAAATGTTTAAAAGAACCAAAAGAAAATCCAATATTAAATAATTTAATTAATAAAAAAAGGTTTTTTTTCCCAATCTGTGATGATATTTTTTCTGAATATTTAATGAATATTCGTAAATTTACAAATGAAAAATATTTTATTTTTGCTTTACAATTTATTTTAATATTTAGAGAATTTATAAATTTAAAAATGATTAAAGAATCAAAATACTCAAATATAGAATATACATCTTTAGAAAATGCTAATTATATTCCAGATTTTTGTAATGATTTTTTTTCTAATTATTTAACTGAAAACTATTTTGGTTATAATAATGGAGATATTTTAGAGTTGATTGAATTAATTCAACATTTTTGTAGATGGCTTTTAATAAAGCATTATTCTTTCATAAAAATTGAATTGAATCCTTAATTATATTTAATTGTATCATGTAAATATAAATATCAAATTTATTTTGTATAAAAGTGATAATTTTACTTGGTTATTTAAAAATAAATAGATCTCTAAGTATCTCTTTTATTAATATTATTTCTTTATATTTTTAATTTTAAAATTAAATTGGAACTAATTAAATAATTTTTAAATACTTATATAAATTTATACATTAATAAAATAAATGGCATTTGTATATAGATCAGAAAGAAATATGAAATTAGATTTAATGGAAGAAAACGATTCAGCTCCAGGATTATATGAATTAACAACATCATTTCAAAAATCAGAACCAAACGTGGCTCCATTCAATAGTTTAGTTAAAAGAAATAAAAATTCTTTTGTTCCAAAAAATGAAACTCCAGGTCCAGGAACATATGAAAAAGAATATCAATATTTAGAACCACATCAAAGAGAAAAATTAAAAGACAAGAATTTAAATTTAATTCAAACAGTAGAAAAAACAGTACTTCCAAAAAGAATAGTAGAATTATTTAAAGAAAGAGGAAAAATAGCTTTTAATACAAGAGGAGAAAGATTTAATTATACAAATGATTTATTATCAACTGATACTTTTCCAGGTCCTGGTTCATATGAAGTAAGTACAAGTTTTTCATCAATGAATAATTCAAATATAAATAGGAAAAATAATATCAAAAATAGAGAAGTTTTTACAACTGGTTCTATTTATAGAAAAACTACTATTCCTTCTAAAGAAAATTTTGGTTATGAAAGAACCAAAGATGGTATTGAAAAAATGATTGATGATCCTGAGAAAGATATTAAATTTTCAGGTGAAAAAAATGATACTGTTGGTCCTGGACAATATGATATTAATTCAACTTGGTCTGCTAATGTTCTTAAATGGAAAAATTCAGAAGAGAAAAATTCTAAATCATTAAGTAAAGAAAAAGATAAAAAATCATTTGAAACTAATAATAAAAGAGAATATAAACAAAATAATGATAAAAAAGTATTATTAAAATATTATTTAAATAAAAGATATGATACAGTAAGAGCAATAAAAGAAAAAAGAGAACATTCACCAACTGATTTTATATTTAATGCTCCTCCTGGTCCAGGTTATTATACACAGGAAATTGATAATGATTGGAAAGTTAAAAGAAATTCAAATGGTGTTATACAAAGTTTTGATTCAACTTCACCTCGTTTTCAAGAAAAGCAAAAAACAAAAAATGATTTAGGTCCTGGTTTTTATTATAATTTCTCACATCCAAAAGAAATAATAAAACCAAAATATAAAATTGGAAAATTATTAGGAAGTAGTAATAAAGAATTAGAAAAAATTTCTGCTTATAATATTATAATGAATAAAAATGATGATAAAAATAAAATTGGTCCTGGTTCATATGATATTTCTCGTAATTTAATGAAAAAAAAATTTGGTAATTTTGATGGTTTTGGTTTTAAAGAAAAGAGATTTAATTATAAAATAACAGAAGAAAGTCCAGGTCCAGGTTATTATTTAGGAAATAATCATGATAATAATAATAATAAAGAAAATAAAAAAATTCCTCATTTAATAAAAAAAAGTATTGCTTCTGATGAGAAAAATATTAAATATGAACGTTATCAACCACCACCAATTGGTACTTATAATCCTGGATTAGTTTTATCTATGAATTATAAAGTTCAAAGTAGTATTAATACAAATCAAGATAATAAAAAAGTTGGTTTTGGTTCTCAAGAAAGGAGATTTGAATATAAAGAAAAAGGTGATTATATTGGTCCTGGAGTTTATTATAGAAATATTAGTCAAGAAGTTAAACAAAATGCTGCTCCATTTAATGAAAATAATGAAAGGTTTAGTTATAATAAAAATGATAAAATGCCAGTTCCTGGTCCTGGAAGTTATGAATTATCTAATTTAAATGAATGGGATAAAAAATCTTTTAATATTTTATTTGTATAACATTTTCTAAAATAATTTACTTATAAATTATAAAAATATAATATTATAAAAAATAAAAAATTTTAAAATTTAAACACTTATAAAAATTTTTTTAAATAAATAAATAAATAAATAAAAACTCGAATTTATTTTTTCTTTTTTTTTTCTGTAGTTCTAGTAGTTGTTGTAGTTGTGATAGTTGTACTCATAATAATTTCTCCATTTTCACCAGTAGTTGTTTCAACAGTAGTATTTTGAGTATGAGAATTATTGAAGAAGGTAATAACCAAATCAATACTATTAATTAATTTTTCAGCATCTTTTTCATTCTCACAATAAATATTAAATGTTGTACCATGTTCATCTTTCATAGTGAAACAATTTTCTGGATTTGGCATTCCTCCTTTCATTTTTTCAAATACATCATTTTCATTTCCTAATGAAAGTTCAACAACTTCATTAGTTTTCATAGTTAATTTATCATCTAAAGGTTGATCACCAACTTTAATATGAATTTTAGTTAAATCTGGTGAAAACATTAATTGACAATCCAATAAATCACCATTATCTTTTACTAATTTTAAATTTTGTCCTTTAACTAAATATTCTCTAACATCAACTTCAATTGGTGTAACTACTTTAATATCATTCATATCAATATTTTCAACATTTTCAGATTTAATTTGTGCCATATTTATTAAGAATATTAAATATCTTCCTTCATATTCTATCATTTTTTCATACATTCCAGCTTTTTGAATAACAGTATTAATTACATCTGGGACTTTTAAATTTTGCATCATTACTTTATATTCATCTCCTTGATTTGCGAGTGTTGTTAATAATCTTAATAATTCTAAAAGTAAATCTGGATCATCATCTTCTCTTTTTAATGCATCACATATTGTTTCTATTCCTTTATATTGTGTGAATGGTTGAGCACAATATTTATGTTGTAATAATTTATTTAATAATTTTGCTACTTCTAAATTTTCAGCATCGTCATTTTCCGATGAATGTTCTATTTCATGTAAGAGTTCTATCATTAAATCATCTGAAATGTTACTTGCATTTTGTTCATCATCTGAAAGTACTGAAAGTAATGTAATAATTGAATTCTTTAATGAAGTTTTATTCTTGTTGTCATATACACCATTTTCTAATGAATCTTTAATATGTACAAATAATCCAGTATTAATCATTCTATAACTATTTTCTTTATTTTTAGCAAAGAATGCAAGAATTCTATAAATTAAAAGATTAATATATGCATTGTCTTTATATAAATCAAGTAAATTATATAAATTAGGAACTGTATCATCATATACATAATCATTATCTGATAGAGCTTCATGTGTTTTTAATGCTTCTAACATTAATCTTAATGCCATTATTACTAATTTAACATTCCAATCTTGGCATTTTGTACTTTCATTAATTAAAACAAAGAATTTTTCAATGTAACTTTTATCTTTAATATTTTTAATAATTGCACCACAAATATAATTAATATTTGCTAATATATCAGAATTTGCATAATATTTTTTCTGTAAGTTAACTAATAATTCATATAATTCTTCTAATTTTAATTTTTTAATATTATCTCCAGCTTCAAAATATAAATAATTACCAAAAGTATGTAAAGCAATAGTAATATAATAAATCATATGATTTTTATTATTAAGTGTTTGATCAACTGAATCAAAGAATTTAGTTTTACTTAAATAAGTATTTGATTTTTTAGAAATAGTAACTTGATCAAGTGTCTTAATTGAATTATCCATAATTCCTCTAACATAATCAAATTTATCTTCTGTTTTTTTAAAGAAATCAGGATTAACAACTTTAGAATCAGCTAAACTTTTTTTAACAATTTTTCTAAATAATGTAGAAGTATTAAGTTGATTAGTCTCTTTTTTTGGACCAGTAACTTTCTTTAAATTTTTAATAAAAGCACTTTGAGCTAATAAATTCTTTTTAGGTTTAATAGGAATAGCAACAGAAGCAGCTAAAGGATTAACTTCATCTTTTTCTTCTTCTTCTTCATCTTCATATCTACTAAAAGCTTCTAATATATTTTCTTTAACAGTTGCCATTCTTTTAATACCTCCTTTACTTAAAGTAGCAGTTTGTTCTTTTTCATCAGGTGGACTTAATTTATTATTAAAGTTATCTAACCAGAAAATAGTATTATCTACAATACCATTATCACAAAAAGCTTCTATATTTTCCATATTATTTAATACTAATGAATAATATAGTTTTGTTAAATTATATATCATTTTTGTATTATCATCTGGATCTAATTTTGATACTTCATCTTTTAATTTAGTTACTAAACCAGTTGAAACTACTTCTTTACTATAACGAGAATTATCTGCTGTCATTATACTTAAACAATTTAATGTTGAATTTAAATAATCTAAATTATTTTTGAATTTAGGGAAATCTTCATTCATTTTCTTTAATATCTCCATTTTATCAAAATATGGAACTAATTTAGGTAACCATATTAAAGAAATTAATGTGTGTGTTTTTGAAATTAATGATGGTGTTCTTCCATCTAATTCATAACATTTGTTAATTATTGTTAAAACATCTCCCCAGAATGTATCACTTAAATCATTTATATTTTGAATACCTTTTAAATAATTAATTAACATATCAACAATTGCTTCTAATAAAACAACATTTCCAGTTTTTTTACCTAATACAATTAATTGTTCTAAACCAATTGTATTAAAAATAAATTCAAATCCTTTTTGATTTTTACAGCAATTAGAGAAAATAATATTATCATATAAGAAAATTTGTTTAATTCCTTCATCACTTTCAATAACTTCAGGATGATTATATAAAGTAGTAACTTCTTTAATAGTAGATTCTAAAACAGGAGATTCAACAATTAAAGGTACTGCATTATCACTATGGGAACAATCTTGTAAAACTGCTTTAGCATTGACATTAAATGGTAATATTTTCTTTTCTAATTTTAATCCATTTTCATCTGGTGATGCTTTCTCATTTTCTTCTCCTAATTTCTCACAAAATGATAGTAATCCACCTTCTAAAATTGGTCTATGATTATCTGGTGCAAGAGATAAGTTTTTAAGTAATGTTAAACATTTTAATATTATTTGTTTTCTTCTTTCTACTAAAGATTCTTCTTTTGATGTATTTAAATCTGTATATGTTTTTCTTAATATTGCTAATATTTGTTCTAATGTTAATGGTATTTCTTTATTGTTTTTAATACTTAATGGTGATTCTATACTTTCATTTAATTCTTTGTCAAATACTAATGTTCCTGTTACAAATGTCATTTTCTTTTTTAATAATTTTGAAGATTTTTTTAATACATCTTTTTCATCTTTTTCTTTTTCAGGTTTTTGACCTGATGTTAATTTCTTTAATTTATCTGAATGTTCATTAAATGCTTTTGTTACTATTTCTGAATATTTATTTAAGTTTTCTTCATCTTCTTTTACAGCATTTTCTTCTTGATGAGATTTACTTTCAGCAATAATTCGTTTTTTAACTGGATTAAATGCTATTAATAAATCTGGTTTACCACTATAATTCTTTTCTAAAGTATCTAAATCAACTTCAGTAATAATTTTCTTTTCAATAAGAATTTTATAATTATTTGGATCATTAATTAAATAAGTAAAAGCTTCAATTTCATTTTGAGCAACATCATTATCTTTATCTCCAGTAATTGTTTTTAATAAAGCTTTATTCTTTAATAAAATAATAGCTTCTGGATCATTATTAATTAAATATTCTACATTATAAGGTGATTTCATTACATTTCTCATAATAATTGAAATATATCTTCTTTGTGACATTGGAACATTTTCATCTGCATAAATTTCCTTAATATCTTTCCATAATTGTTCATTTTTAATAATTTGTTTTAAAATTGTTGGATTTTGACTTAAATTACTAATAATTTCTAAATCTCTTTTAGCGATTTCAGGATCATTTTTATTCTTTTCATAATCTTCAAGAATAAATTTATAAATTCTTTCAGCAACAGCATCATTACCTTCAGTTTTAGTAGAAATATAATTAATAATCTTTCTAAATTCATTAGTATCAGCACCAGGTAATTTCATAAATTCTTCAATTTTATCAATAATACTAATAATTTCTTCAGTATTTTCAGGATCAGTTAAAAATGTTTCATCAGTTTCCATTGCACCATTAACAACATTCCAAATATATTGAATTCTTTTAATAGTTCTTTTATAATTTTCTCTTATTTCAGGATCTTCATCATCACTATGTTCAGCAATACCATTTTTCTTATATGTATCAGATAAGTCAACTGCTTTCCTTAATATTGTTTTAGGAGCAATTAATGAAGGTTTTCCTTCTTTATCTTCTGTTTCTTTAATTTCTGGATTTGTTTTATAATATGTTACTACATTTGTTAATATTTCATCTAAATTTTCATCTTTTACATCACCTGCAGTTGGGAATGAACCTTGAGGAGTTAATTCTAATTGTTTCTTTTGATAATCAATAAATTCAGATGCTGTATTATAATCTTTATTCAAATTTTCTAATTGTGGTTTTGTTGCTTTTAAAACATATTTTCCTTCTACTAATTCTGGTTCAGTAGCTTCACCATATTTTTTTAATAATTTCTTTGATAATTTATTATATGATTGAACATAATTATAATTATCTGGTTTATAAAAGTATGTTCCCATATCTGTTATTATTTTATAATATTCATCATCTTTATCAATTAATCCTTTTTCCATTAAATTATCTGTTAATGTCATTAATGAAATTACAGTACCTTCATCAAATGGTAAATCTTTTGGATCAGTTTTACCACTTTTTTTAAATTCTTCTACTTGTTTTTTATAAGTAATAACTATTCTCTTATAAAATTTACCAATATCTTCTTTATTTTCATTTTGAATTTCATCAAATCCTTTTGAATTACTAATTAAAGCATAATATGTTAATTTTTTATTTAATTCATCAATATTATCATCTTCACTATTAATTGATTCTTTGAAATATTTTTTGAATTGTTCAGTTTTGAAAGTACTTGGACCTAATTTTTCAACTAAAGTATCAGCAGCTTTATTTACTTCTTCATCATTATAATATTCAGATTTATAATCAAGTGCTAATTTAATTAATTTCATATCTCTTTCAATATCTTCTTCAAGAACAACTTCATTTTTAGTAATAATTTTAACAATTTCAATGAATAAATCTCTATCTGGATAATTTGCTTGAGCTAATTCTAATAAATTCTTAATAACTTTATTATCAATAAATTCTTTTCTACCTTCTTTTATTCCTTGATTATATATTTTTAAACAATGAACGAAATATTCATTTTGTTGTTTAATTGTTGAAATTCCTTCAATTTCATCTTCTTTTCTTTGTTCTGGTGTTTTAGTATTAATTGTTTGTCTAGTTTTTAAAAGTGAACCTTCTTCTTCTTTATTTCCTCCTCTATAAATATTAACTTCATTTTTAACAATATTATTAATTAAATCTACTCCATGTTCAGCAATAAATTTATCCATATTATTTGGATCTTGTAATAATGTACTTAACATTTTTAATGCATTTAATTTAACTTGTTTTGAATATTCATCATTTAAGTTAACTGTTGCTTTTAATTCTTCTAAAATACTTGTTAATCCTCCTCTTTGTACAATATATTCTCCTAATTTTGGATTTCTTAATGAAACATTACATAAAAGATTATTAATTTCTTTTGTAATTTCAGGATTTTCATTATACATTTCTGATATTTCAAATAATTGTTCAATGAATTTTTCATCAAGTTTATTTTCTAAATATTGTTTATATAAATATTCATCTTTAATATATTCATTAAGTGTTCTTATTGGAATAAGTAATGCATCTGAATAAGTTGATTTAGTTAATAAAGTAGTAAGTGAATATTTAACAATTTGTTCATGTTTTGAATCATCTTTTGGTAAATTATCTTTCATTTTTCTTAAAACAGTCATTTCATTAACTAATAATTGACCAATTGTTCTTGAATATAAAGTTTGTTTTAATGTATTATCCATTGTTTTAGTTAAATCTTCCATAAATTGATCATTTGTAATTAAATCAGTTTGTTTTTTATTTGAAGTAAATGCATTAATTATTTCTAATTCATTTAATAATTTTAATTGATTATCAGTATCATTAAAATCTTTTTGACTATCTTCATGGAATTTTGAAATAGTTTGAATTAAAATTTCTTCAGCATTCTTTTCTTGTCCTGGTAATTTCATAATTTCATTTGAAATTAAATCAGCTGATCTTGTAATATTTTCATCACTTGAAAATTTAGCTCTTACTTCAAATAAACTTATTAAAATATTTTGATTAGCAACCATTATTAAATTTTCTTGATTTGATAAAGTGATAGTTTTTAAAAGTTCCATTGCATTATTTGCAATTTGATTATTATTAGTAGCTTCCATAATTTGTAATAATTGTCTTGGACAACCAGCTTTAACTAATAAATTACATGTTTCTGGTTTTTTATTAACTAAAACAATTAAAGTTTTAATTATGCTATCACATAATTTATCATCATCATAACCAGATTTTCTTAAAAGATTCATTAATGAATTAATATATTTTTCTATTATTCCTTCTCCACGAGCAGTTTTTAATTTATCTTCGTTTTCTTTTATAAATGGAATTATTTTTGAAAGATGTTCAAT
>JAEEGK010021468.1_pt1 | contig 13640 bp, 14 predicted proteins | sample 8958771 | NCBI WGS metagenome assembly JAEEGK01 (sample SAMN16246547, study PRJNA631951) | gut metagenome | biome: gut microbiome; feature: rumen; material: SC-attached | host: Bos | place: Iran: Karaj | collected 2018-10 | reverse complement strand
TAAGAGGCACTCCAAACCAGATTAATTTCCACCATTTTTTATTCATAGGAAACTCCTTGCTTTTATTAAACTATGATAATGTATTAATAGTCAATGCTTTTGCTTTTTCAATAATCCCTTCAAAGAAATCACTGTATTCCTCTTCCTTCATCTGAACATAGCCTGCCCTGTTTTCTGTGCCAACCTTTGATAGGATTTCTTCTTTGATTTGATTATACCTGTCCCTTGCTTCGGTATGTTTTCTCAAATAATCCCGAAATAAAATGTGGCGCCTGAATTCTTCATTATCAACAGAGCAAACATAAAGATGATGGGCAACTGAATCCAGAATATCATTGTGAACCTTGCCATTTCGACAAAAAGCCTCACGCCCCTTGATTCCCCTATCCCCTTCATGTTCATAGCCGATTTCTGCAAGGGCCTTTTTTAGCGTTTCAAAATCAGCCCAATTATCCAGGCCTACATCAATATCAATAATTGGCTTTGCCTTCATTCCGGGAATTGAAGTGCTGCCAACGTGTTCGACCTCACATGGTGTAGAAATTACCTTCTGCAACTCCTCTTTTATCTTCAAAAAATCATCAGGCCATTTTTCATCATAATTTACGATAACCATAAAATATCCTTTTTTTATATTATGCCATAATAACGATTTCTTATTAATAAAAAATTCCTTTAAAAAAAAATTGACATATATATCACACTGCGATATATTATATTTAACTTCGCTATAACGAGGTACGATATATCGAAATGCAATATGCAGGAGTTGAAATGGATGCAAAAATTAAGCGTGTTTATGTTCCAATGACAGAAACCGGCTTTTACATTCTCTTTTGCCTTCAAGAAGAAATGCATGGTTACAATATTACTCAAAAAGTAAAAGAAATGACTGAAGGTAAGGTAGAAATTGGGCCAGGCACAATGTACGGATCTTTAGGAAAAATGGAAAAGGATGGTTTAATTGAGTTTGTTCGAGAAGAAGAAAAACGCAAGCTTTATAAAATCACACAACTTGGAAAAGAAGTTTTGCAACTTGAAATTGAACGAATCAAAAGACTTTATCGAAATATTGGAGGAAAATAAAATGAAAAACACTAAGACTTTATATAAATTTTTTACGCTTTTTGAATATGAAGAGGAAGAAGCCTTCCTTGAGACTCAGCATAAAAATGGCTGGAAGGTTGTAAACTTTAAACTTCCTGGTTTTTACAAATTTGAAAAATGTCAACCTGAAGATATGACTTACCGAATAGATTTCACAAATGAAAACGGCTCAAAGAATGCTGAATATCAACAAATGTTTGCAGACAATGGCTGGAACTTTCTCTGGTCTGTAAATGGCTTTTCAATCTTCAGAAAAGAAGGTGCTTCTGCCAGCGAGGGGAATAACGAGATCTTTACTGATAATGAATCAAAACTTCAGATGCTAAAAAAAATCCATCAGCGCAGGCTCCTGCCCCTTATTACAATTTTCCTTTGTGCTGTTCTTCCAAACTTTGTAAAAGGAATTAATGGTGAATTTGGAAATTCCACTGGTGACATGGTAATTACAGCTTTCTTTGGCGTGATGTTTATTCTTTATTCTTATGTTTTTATTAAGAGCTTTATTAAAATCAAAAAACTAAAAGAAAAATTAATGTAAGAATTAGCATCCTTTACTTAGCGCATTTTTTATTTAGCACCCAAAGACAGAGAGCAAAAATCCAGGTAATCAGCAGAATAAGAGGAATCACAAACCAGATTGTATTTAAGCCTGCAAAGAGAAAGCCGTACCAGTCATAATTTGTAGAAACCTTTCCATTATCTAGATGAAGCAAAATATTTGGAATATAATAAAATGCATATAAAATCATAGGACAGATACCTGTAAAGCTTTCAACAAATGAAAGTTTTGCAGGTTCAAAGAAAATAAAACTTATTATACAAAGCAGTGGTGTTATAAGGTGCATAAAAAGATTAGAGTTCATAAAATAAGCAAAATAAGTTGTTGTTGATTTTGGTGCCAGAAAGAATACCGTTACCATCATTGTCAAAGTTACGCCTGTAGCCGCAGCCAGCTTTAAATATGACAGCCATTTTGGCAGCTCCTTGATTTTTCCTTTTGATAAAAGAATTAAATCAATCATATAAATTAAGGCAACTATACCTGCAAATACATTTGAATCCACAGTAAAATATTTGAAGGCCTTAAAACTGGCTGATGAAAGAACCTTAATTTCTCCCATAAACTCAAATCCAATTATCATACTTACAGTTGCAAATACTGTAATAAGAAAAATTAAACTATTTAATACAAAAGAAAGCTTTTGTCTTTTATTCATAATTTACCTCCGCTTATAGCTTATTTATTCTATTCAGATGTTCAATATAAAAATCAGTGATGTTATTTTTGATTGTAAAGCCGCCTTGAAGTGCCATGTGATCTCCCCTGTAAGTTGGCATTATATACCAGACTCCTTTTTTCAATGGAGAGCCTGCTGTATTTTCGGTAAATATTTCTTTAGGCGCAAAATCTGGAGCCATTGCCGAAATTGTATTTACTAGTCCATCATTTTCCTGCCATTCCTTTCCCAAAACTATACCGTCAGGACAAGTGCCTTCAAAACTTCCCATCCTAAGTGAGCTTCTTTCAAACATGTCTTCCATAATTTCTGTAAGGGGCTCCTGACTTCCATCAGCCGACAATTTAGTTGCACTGCAAGGAAATGAAAAATAATAGGCATTATCCAAAGTTTTCAGCCACTTGTTGATTTCCCTTGCATTTTGAATATGCATGTCATAATCAGCATAATCGTAATCTAACCTGCCGTCTTTTTTAGGAGCATTTGCTTTATCCATTGCCTGCTGCATTTTTGTTTTTGGTTGAGGATTTTTATCCGGTACATGATAAGCCGAAGTTCCATTGTGGGGAGCAGCAAGTGCAGTTACGGAATAAATCCAGTCTTTGTGTCCACCTGCAAAAAGTGGATTTAAATCTTCTTGAGCCGTTACCCTTCTTTCTGCTTCCGAGCCTTCTGACATAAGATAGGCCAGTAACCTTACAGTAACTCCACCAAAGGAATGTCCTAAAAGATTAATTTTATTATTGCTATCCCAAACTGGAATAAGAGGCTCTTTTGAAAAATCCCTCCCATACCGTTCATGCCCACAATGTTCTGAATGTTCCTTTCCATAATCAGTTACACTTCCTGTAAGCTGGGCATAAAGTTCACAAGCCCTGTCCCAGGCACTTCCCTGAGGAGCTACAGAAGCATCATAAGCCCTAAAACCTTCCTTACGAAGTTGTTTTATTAATGAGCCGTTTTTTAATCCCCAGTTAGGAAAAAACTTATTCTGAAAATCATAATGTCCCCAGCCAGAAAGGCCGTGTACAAAGACATAAGTATAATTACTATTCCATTTGCCATTTTCTAATTTTGCTTTTTCGATTTTTGTATTTGTTGAAGAACATGAAGAAATAAATGCACTTGAGAAAAGAAAAAGAGCAAAAACAAAAGCTTTAATAGTGATTTGTGATTTTGTCATTTTTATTCTTTTATTCCGCCCCTAGCTACCCCATTTACAATGTATTTTCTTGCGATTATAAAAAGAATAATCATAGGAAGAACAACAATTGTAGAAGCGGCCATAAGTAATTCCTGGTAACTTCCTGCTTCGGTTGTAAAAACCTGCAAGCCATAAGGAAGAGTTCTGGAGCGGCTGTCAGATGTTACGTATAAAGGCCACATAAAGCTGTTCCAGGAAGAAAGGGCATTTAAAAGAATAATTGTAAATAAAGAAGGTTTTGCAATCGGCACCATAATGCGCCACAAATACATCCAGTTGGAAGCTCCATCTATTTTGGCAGAATAATACAAGCTATCCGAAATTGTATCAAAAAAGTTCTTTAGAATATAAGTATAAAAAATGCTGGCCACAAAAGGAAGAACCAATGCAGGAATCGTATTATATAATTTTAATTTTACAATGGTTGTGTAGTTTGTGATAATCAGCATTTCAAATGGAATCATCATCAAACTTAAAAGAATAGAAAAAATAATTTCTTTTCCCGGGAACTTTAATTTAGAAAAGGCAAAAGCTCCTAAGATAGTGGTAGTTGTTGTACATAAGACAGAAAGCAGCATTACAATTACGGAATTAAGAAAATATTTACCAAAAGGCGCCATAGAAAAGGCTTTTTTGTAGTTAGAAAAATTAAAATGCGTTGGAAAAAACTTAGGAGGAATCCTTATAACTTCGGAATAATCTTTAAATGAGCATAAAATCATCCAGATAAAAGGAAAGACCATTATAAGGGCACCAATTGTCAGGAGAAGATAGATTACAATTTTATTAAAGTTTATTTTCATTTCCTTTACCCTTTCTTATTGCTATTTAATTCCTTTTTTTGCCATCCGCTTTTTTAGTTGAAGCTGCAATAAAGTAAAAATCATTACACAAAGAAAAAGAATTACCGCCGCAGCTGCCGCATATCCGTATTTGCGTTTTTCTACCATGGCATAGCGGATATAATAAACAACAGTATAAAGATTAAAATAAGGCCCCGGTTTTCCGTTAAAAAGTGGATATAATTCACTGAAAACCTTAAAGCAGGAAATTGTATTTATAATGCAGACAAGAAAAATTGTAGGTGATAAAAGAGGAACTGTAATTCTAAAAAAGATTTTCGAAGCTTTGGCACCGTCTACCTTTGCCGCAGTATAATACATTTCGTTTATATTCTGTAAGCCGGAAAGCAGTAGTATGATTGTAAAGGGCAATATATTCCAAATCCCGAAAATGATTAATGCCACCAGTGACCATTTTGATTCTACAACCCAGCCAATTTTCTCTATTCCAAACTTTGAAAGTACAAAATTGATTATCCCGTAATTCTGGTTGTACATAAGTCTCCAGATAAGTCCTACAGCTGTTACAGAAGTTACCATTGGCATAAAAAAAGCCGTCTGAAAAATTGCACTGCCCTTGAGTTTTTGATTCAAAAGATTGGCAAATAAAATTGAAATACAGGTACTGATTGGAACTACAAAAATTACATATAAAACTGTATTTCTCATTCCGGAACGAAACTTTTCGTCAGTAAGTACATATTTATAATTTTCAAAATTAAAGCCATCAAAAGTTTTTCTAAGATGACTGTAGTTTTCCTTAAAGGAAATAATAAAAACATTTATTACAGGATAAAGAGTAAAAACGAGGATAAAAATTAAAAAAGGTGCCAGATAAAGCCATGGTTCAATTTTAGTGAATAAATCATGTCTTTTTTGAGAATATTTCACGCCAGCCTCTCTTCAGTTTTACTGTCAAAAATAAAGATTCCCTTATTTTTCAGACTGACTTGTATTTTGTCACCAGCCTTGAGCTCTTCATCAGTATTTAAAATTGCATGAACAGTATTCTCAAAGAAGTTTAAAGTAAGGATTTTTTCCTTGCCCATTTCGCTTACAGAAACTACTTGAGCCGGCAATTCCCCTCCAAAAATAAAACTTTCTGGTCTTACCGCTGCAATTACCTGCTCACATGGATAATCATATTTTTGCCCAAAAATTGCCTTAAAATCATTATCCGAAAGCTTTAGGTTATTTACAGGTGGATTTCCCAAAAAGTCAGCTACAAACTTGCAGTTAGGATTATTATATAAATCCTGGCAAAGCCCTTCCTGAATGAGCATTCCGTTTTTCATTAAAAGAATGCTGTCAGAAATAGACATGGCTTCTTCCTGGTCATGGGTTACAAAAACAGTAGTAACGCCCGTATTCTGCTGGATTCGCCTTATTTCTTCACGCATTTCAAGTCTTAATCTGGCATCAAGATTTGATAATGGTTCATCCATAAGCAAAAGCTTTGGGTTTTTAACCAGGGCTCTGGCAATTGCAACTCTCTGCTGCTGGCCGCCACTTAATTCAGAAGGATATCTTTTTAGGAGGGAATCGACGTGAACTAATTTTGCAATTTCCCCTGCTCTTTCAATTCGTTCAGCTTTACGTACCTTTTGAACTTCCAGAGGAAAAGCAATATTCTCCAAAACTGTCATGTGGGGATAAAGGGCGTAATTTTGAAAAACCATCCCAACATTGCGCAAATCAGGTGGCAGCTTAGTCACGTCCTTATCATCAAAAAATATATGCCCTTGGGTTACAGGTGTAATTCCGCAGAGCATATTAAGAATTGTAGATTTTCCGCAACCGGAAGGCCCCAATAAACAAATCAGGTGACCGTCCGGCAGTTGAGCAGAAAAATCTTTTACGGCCACAGTGTGACCGAAGCTTTTAGTTATATTTTCAAAAACTACTTTCATTTTCCGTTCAAAGCATCGTTACAATTTTTCTCAAGAATTGCAACAGCCTCTTTTGCAGTCATTTTTCCATCAACAACATAGTTCAAGTTTTCTTCCAGAGCACGTCTTACAGCGGCACTTCCTGTAACATTAGGGAAAGAACCTGCAACTTTAAGATTTGCCTGAACATAAGGTAAAGCAGAGCTTGCTGGAAGATTTGCAAGATATTCCTTGTATTCTGGAACATCAGCAGCAATTCCATAAGGACACAAAGCAGAGTTTGCTATTGCCCACTTTACAGCATTTTCAGCAGAAAGGAAGAACTTAATAAACTCATAAGCTCCTCTGTCTACATCATCATTTCTGTGAAGGAAGATAGGACCTCTGTTCCATGCTGTGTAGAAATCACCTGCAATCCATGGAGCCATTCCAAGTTGACCTTTTCCTTCTACCATTTTAATGTACTGATCATTTACACAGGAACCAGAGAAGGAAGCAATATTTGCATTTGCTAAATCTTCAGAAGCATATTTGTTTATTACGTTGAATGAAAAATATCCTGCTTTACAGTTATCTGCATACCACTGATAGATTTCAACCATCTTGTCGCCGCAGAAGGTAACTTTTTTATTAGGAACATCGATATAGCCCAGACCATTGTGCATAATCATTTCCTGAAGATTGTCTACAAGACCGTCTGAATGGAAGCCAGGAATACCTTTCTTTTCATAAATTGTTTTTGAAACAGCAAGGAGCTCGTCCCAATTTGTTGGAGGAACTAAACCAAGCTCATCAAAAATTGTTTTGTTATAAAAATATACTGGACCTGTTGTACAGCCAGGAAGATAGTAGATTCCGCCGTCTTCAAAGCCAAGAACATCAGTTTTCATTGCTTCTGGCAAAGAATCGATGATATCCTGCATTTTTGTATCACCCTTCTTTTTGTCTTCTTCAATATATTTTCTGATATCAATTGCAAGACCTTCGTTTGCGTAATCAACTGCTGTTGTTCCGTAATTGAAGATAATGCTTGGTCCTACTCCATTTGCAACTGCTGTATAAACAGTGTCTGCAAATCCTGAATAATCCTGATTGATTACTTTGATAATATAATCTGTCTGATTCGCATTATAGCGGTCAGCGGCATCATTTAAGGCTGCAGCCTGTTTCCCGTTATATGTATGCCAGATTTCTACAGTTACTGGATTTTTAGTAACTTTTGTTTCTGCTGCATTTGAAGTGCTTGAAGCGTTTGATGCAGCCTGCTTTTTACTACAGCTGGCCAAAAGAATAATTGAAAGACTCAATACAGAAAGTATTGATAATATTTTTTTCATAAAAAACTCCTTTTACAAAAGTGCAATATGCAAAATGTCATATAACAATATATATTTAGCATTATGCAATTTATGCAAACTTTTGCATATAATACTAAATCACTGGAAAATGTGCAATTGTTTTATATAAAACTAATATCTATTTACTGTATAATTCTATAAAAAGGATGAGGGCATAAAAAAAAAGAGTTAGAACTTGTCTAACTCTTGCTTATGGGGAGTTGAGGATTCGAACCTCAGAAGGCTGAGCCAACAGATTTACAGTCTGTCCTATTTGACCACTCTAGAAACTCCCCGAAAGCTGCCTGTAGGATTTGGACCCACGACCCCGAGATTACAAATCACGTGCTCTACCAGCTGAGCTAAGGCAGCATTTATTCGGGCGACAATCAATGTCGTTGAACGTGTTTTAATATAAAGTTATTCAGAAAAATAGTCAATAGCTAAAAACTATTTTTTGATTATTTTTCTAAAATTTTTTTAAAGAAAGGTAAATATTCTTGAAGAATTACACTTTTCCATAGATATTTCTTATGAACATGATTAGCCGCATCTGAAATCATTTTTAACATTTGAGGGTAATCGTCCAATTTTACCGTAATAGCATCGTTTACTCTGCGTGCAAGTTCCGCAGGTGTGTTGATTCTATATAAAAATCCTGTTTGATCATCAAGAATTTTATTCAATCCTCCAGTTTTATGGGCAATTGGAAGAGTTCCGTAAATCTGAGCAATAAAATCTTCAAGACCACAAGGTTCAAATTGGCTTGGAAGAACAATAAAATCACCGCTTACAGTTGTAAGTCTTGCTGCTTTTTTATCATAGCAGTTTATAAAAATTATTTTTCCCTCGAAACGTTTTGTAAGTTCTTTTATCTGACTTTCGAGAAAAACTTCCCCCTGCCCTGTTATTATAAATCGGACATTAGGATTTTGCGTCAAAATTATAGGAATAGCCTGGATTAAAACCGAAATCCCCTTCTGCCCGGCAATTCGTCCATGATAGGAAATAAAAATGTTTTCTCTGTTTTTTGTACAGTCTGCTTCAAAATTACCGTAAATAAGTGGTTTAATTTCTTTATTTTGCAGATATTCATTTATAAAGTAATCTCTGCATTTATATTTTCCTTTAAGATCGCATTGTTCTGGATTAAATACAAATGGCAATTCAGAAACTTCTTTTCTGTTTGGATTATAGTTGTCATAATCAATACCGTTTGTAATTCCTTTGATTTTTATGCATCTTTGATAGAAAATATCCGAAAGTCCGTCTGTTTCGCGTAAATTGTGACTTTTAAAAAGTTCTTCTGCATATTCAACTGAAACTGTAGTAAGGGCTGCACCAGAGATTTGTGCAAGAAGAAAAGGTTCAATACAGAAATTATTGGTGGCACCGCATAATATATCACGCGATAAACCTGTATGCCATTCAGCCTGTGCCATATCTAAAAAACTGTGATGATATGCCGGACCTGCATTATGAATTGTTACAACAGATTTTATTTTCTGAAGTTTAAGATTTGTTTTTGCAGCATCTTTTACAAAAGCTGGAATCATTGCAGTTGAAGCATCCTGACAATGAATTATATTAGGCAAAGAGTCTTCATCAATAAATGTTGCATATTTAGCTACTGCTTTTGCAAATATTGTATCCAAAAACAAGGTATCTGTATGACCAGAACCTTTCCTATGATTAGGATCAAGTGACTGTTCATGTTCTGTATATGTGTAGACTGCTTCTTTTTCAAAAAAAGCCGGATGATAAACAAAGATAATTTTAAAATTTATTGTGCTGTAACGCGCCTTGTAATAGTTTACTGTTTCTGTTTTACCACAAAGGTTTATTTGTACATTATTGATATGATTTCTGTTCAAATCTATAGTATTTTTTAAGTTTGTAAAACTGTAGAAAGGTATAAAGAGAGTGACTTTATTACCAAGGTAGCTTAATTCTTTACAGAAAGAATATGTAACGTTTTTTACTCCACCGGCTTCCGCTATGGAAGCACATTCCATACTTGCAATCCAAATATTCATAATTACTCCCCTGTCTCTTCTTCAAAAGAAGAAGTATATTTCTGTCGATTATAAAGGTTATAATTAGGCAGTTTGAAATCCGTGAGTGAAAAAATAGTAAGGTCTAACTCTGGAAAATCTTTATAAGAAGCAATTGCAGCAACAAGTTCATCTCGCTTGACACTTTGAGGATTAAAACTGGAATCTGCTGCAGAACGTTTTAAAAAGTAATCTGATGCAATTTGAGCAAGAGAAGCAGCTGCATTATCAAGATAAATCTTAAAATCTTCATTATCTGAAATATAATTTTCTTTCAGAAGATGAAGAATTGCTTCTGGTGTATAGGAAAATGAAATTGAATAATCAAAGTAATAATTTAGATAATCGTTGTAGCTTCCGTTTGAATCATAAGACTGAAAATTACCACTTATTTTTTTTGTGGTATTATAAGGCTTCATTTCAAAAACGTTAAGTTTAGCATTTGAAGGAATTAAAAAATCCCAATACCAGGAAAACTCACCTGGAATTACAATCTTGTCATTTATTCCGCCTATTTTTGACTGGACAATTCCACAGGTATCAGGTTTGATTTTTATCTGTGTCCAACCAAAATAAAAAACGCAGCCACCAAAAATTAATAATATTAAAAATGCAATTCTATTTTTCATATCTTTATTCCAATAAAAAATTACTGTATAATATAACTTATAATAACCTCTGTTTTAATAAAATGAAAGACAAAAATAAAGAAAGAAAAAAAATCAGCGTTTTTTTTAATACAAATACTCTGCGCATTTTTAACAAGCTCACAAAAAATTGTGTCTGGCTCTTTTTTTTATTTAATGTCATTTTATTTGTGCTTTATGTAATGGGGAATTTTTATAATTTTCTGGATGAAACTCAACTTTTAATTCTAAAAGTTCTTACTATTTCTTCCATTTTTCAATCAATTTTGTCTTTTATATTATTTGTTGAGAATATAATTTACATTTTTTTTACACATTCAAAAGTTGCCCGTCTTTTGACTTTAACTTTTAGTGTGATTTCTTTACTGATTGGAATTGCTTTTATAATTTATTCGACTGTTGTAAAGCAGCTGTCTGTTGGTTTATAGGGATTTATAGCGGAAATAAGTATGATTATACCTAAGATATTAAAAGAATTTAATGCTGTATTCGAGGATAACGGTTTTAAAGCCTATCTTGTAGGCGGAGCTGTAAGGGACATCTTTTTAAATAAAAAAGAAACTGACTGGGATGTGGCTACAAATGCAACTCCTCAGGATGTTATGAGGATTTTTAAATTTGTTGTTCCTACTGGCTTTGAACATGGAACCGTTACTGTTCATTTTAAAAAGCAGGAGATTGAAGTTACTACTTTTAGAACAGAATCCGGATATTCTGATGGTCGCCATCCTGATAAAGTAAATTACGCGGCAACAATCGAGGAAGATTTAAGTCGCCGTGATTTTACCATGAATGCAATTGCCGTAAATCTAAAAGATGGTTCTGTCGTTGACCCTTTTGACGGCAAAGGTGATATTAAAGGCAGGCTGATAAGGACTGTAGGAAATCCCCATGAACGATTTATGGAAGATGGCTTACGTCCAATAAGGGCCCTCCGCTTTGCTTCCCAACTTGAATTTAAGATAGATGAAGCCACTTTCAAGGAAATTGCAAATCAAGGCGTTCAGAAAAAAATACAATCAATTTCAATAGAGCGTTTTCGCGATGAGTTTGAAAAAATAATGCGTTCTCCCCTGCCTTCTGTAGGTTTAAAACTTATGGAAGAAACTAAAGTTCTTGATTTCTTTATACCGGAGCTTTTGGAATGTAAAAATTGTCTTCAGTCAGATTACAGGGATTTACATAAGTTTGATGTTTTAAATCATCTTTATTATGCCTGTGATGGAGGACCTCAAGATAAGCTCAATGTAAGAATTGCCGCTCTTTTCCATGATATAGGAAAACCAAAAGCAAAAAAAATCATTAAAGAGCTGGTTTTAGATGGGGAAAAAAATGACGGTTCAAAAAAAGAAATAGAAACAATTACCTTTTATAATCACGAAAAATACAGTGCTGAAATTACAGAAAAAATACTGGTGCGTCTTAAGTTTCCAAATCAATTTATAAATAATGTTTGTCTTTTGATTCGGGAGCACATGTTTCATTATGAATCCAACTGGTCAGATGCCGCTGTAAGAAGATTTATTATGCGGGCCGGATACGAAAATCTTGAAGATTTATATGATTTAAGGCTTGCTGATATTTTTGGAATGCGAAATGAAAAGGTAAATCTTTTATACAGTCAGAATATTGAACTTTTGCTGGAACTTAAAAAAAGAATTGCAGAAATTATGGAAAATCAGAATGCTCTTTCTCTAAAAGCATTGGCTGTAAATGGAAAAGATTTAATTGCAATGGGAATTAAACCTGGAAAACATTTAGGAACAATCTTACAGCATTTATTGGATTGTGTTATAGAAGACCCGACCTTAAATAATAAAGAAAGACTGTTAGAAATAGTAGAAAAAATGGACAAATAGATTGTCGGGTCTAAGCCCGACAATGACAGTTTGAACTTGTGTCATTACCGTGCTTGACACGGTAATCTATAGTAAAAAGAAATTAAATTTTCATGTTCATTACTTCGCGAACTTCTTCCAGAGTTTTAATTCCGATTTCGCGAGCTTTAGCAGAACCGTCAAGAAGAACTTTTCTGATATATTCAGGATCCTGTTCAAGTCTTGCACGTTCAGCGCGTAAAGGACGTAATTTTTCGTTCATTGCAGCTGTAAGTTCTGCCTTGAGTTTTCCTCCACCACCATCTCCGATTCTTGCGGCAATTGCTTCCGGGGCTTCTCCTGTACAAAGACTTATAAGCATAAGAAGATTTGAAACTTCCGGACGATTTACAGGATCATAAGTTATGTTTCTGTCCTGGTCAGTTTTTGCTTTTTTAATCAACTTAGCAGTTTCATCTTCTGTAGAAGAAAGCATGATTGCGTTTCCTCTTGATTTACTCATTTTCTGACTGCCGTCCAGACCAAGAATCATAGGTGTTTTTGATAATAAAGCCTGTGGTTCCGGGAAAACAGGTTCTTTTCCCATATCAAGACAGAATTTTTTATTAAAGCGTGAAGCAATAGTTCTTGTCATTTCGAGGTGTGGAAGCTGGTCTTTTCCTACAGGAACAATGTTTCCCTTGCAGAAAAGAATATCAACTGCCTGATGAACAGGATAAGTGTACATTCCGGCATTAACATTTGTTAAACCTGCAGCCTGGATTTCTTCTTTTACAGTCGGATTTCGGCTTAATTCAGAGTTAGAAACTAAAGTTAAAAAAGGAATCATCAACTGATTTGCTTCCGGTACATAACTGTGAGGATAAATAATTACATCCTGTTTTTCAGGATTAATTCCAGCTGCAAGATAATCAATTACAAGCTCTTTTGTATTCTGACTGATTTTATCAAAGGCATCGTGGTCTGTTAAAACCTGATAATCAGCAATTAAAATCATTGTAGGTACGCCAAGATTTGCAAGTCTTACTCTGTTCTGGAGACTTCCAAAATAATGACCAATATGAAGTCTTCCTGTAGGACGGTCACCTGTTAAAACCCTGTATTTCTGGGGATTTTTAAGCAAATCGGCTTCTATTTCCTTGCTTTTCTTTAATGCAGCTTCATAACTTTTATTAATATCTGTGTATTTAATTTCTTCACTCATTTAAAACCTCGATTTATGAATAATTATTAAATTATAAAGATTATATGCTTTTTTTTCAATTCATAGTGCAGTTATTCATAGACTTGTGATATAATATATTTACTATGAATGCGATTGATGTTTTTTTGGACTGGCTTAGCGATTATTTGAATTTTGAACATAATCCCAAAAAAAATATTTTCTGGCTTGATACAATAGATTTTCTCTGCAAGCGTTTTGATAATCCACAGGATTATGCTCCCTGCATTCATGTTGCCGGTTCAAAAGGAAAAGGTTCTGT
>JAEEGK010021462.1_pt1 | contig 13641 bp, 20 predicted proteins | sample 8958771 | NCBI WGS metagenome assembly JAEEGK01 (sample SAMN16246547, study PRJNA631951) | gut metagenome | biome: gut microbiome; feature: rumen; material: SC-attached | host: Bos | place: Iran: Karaj | collected 2018-10 | reverse complement strand
ATTTGGGAAAATCGGAAGGCCTTTAACTAAAACGACCCGCCCGGGGTTCAGGTGGTCGGTGGCTGGTCGTCGTCGGCCTTCGGGATGGTGAAGCGTTGCATCAGGTTGTCAGCCCAGCGGTCTTGCCTTGCCTCGGCTCGCTGGCGGACTATCTTGGCGGTGTTGCTACCCATCTCCTTATGGATGCGGGCATGGCAGGCGAAGCACAAACTTTTCAACCCTTGAAGTCCGCAGTCGATAGCCAACCGCTTCATCTCGTCTTTGGTTCGGGCTGTCTCGATGGGCACCACATGATGCACACACCTGGCACTCGTCACGATGCCTTGCTTCATACACTCCTCGCACAGTCCGTTGGTGCTGCGGAGCTTTGCAATGCGCAACTCCTTCCACTCACGGCTGTTATATATCTCCACCTTGTCCTTGGCTACCCTGTCCGATACGCCTCGCCAGTTCCGCTTCTTGCTCATCGTTTCTTCTTCTTACGTTTGGTTTCGAGAGGTTTCACAGCTCGCTTTATCCAGTTGTATATCTTTCGCTCCAGCGAGCGGTCAGCCTTCAGGTCGTCGGCGCACGGATCGTCGGGGTCTTTTCCGTTCTTGTCTGGTGACACGATACGGAATGACCTATCCGTCATGTATATACGATTCTTCATATCACTTCATCAATCCAGAGTCTAACCAGTTCACGCATATCGTCGAAGGTGATGGGCAGCTGGCGGTGAAAACCTTCCTTATCGGTCGTTGTTATCAGCCAGATGTCTTTCGCCTTGCGGTCTCTCTTTAGTGTTACCATTCTTCAGTAAAAGGTCTGAAGCCGAGCGCCTCCAACTTCTCCACCAGTCCAGGTGTAGGCGGTGGCGGCGATGGCGTCGGCTCAGTTCTTATCATACTTTCATCGTCACTTATCATGTCGCTCGCCCTCCCAATCTTTTAGTGGTTCAGCTGGCGCATCGTGGTCGATGTCGTCGAAGAGGTTGCCTGTGACTGGCATCGTGTCGGGCGTGAAGTGCTTCTTGCGCTTGGTGCGTTTTCCGTAGGCGAGAGACTTGCCGTTTGGTGCGATGTCACCCATCTGCGGCCCTTCGGCTCTGTCGCCTTCCACAGCGTCGATGAAGTCCTGAGCGTCGAGCATGGTCAGCAGTGTGTCGGATATATACTTACAATCGATCTTTTCGCCCATCCGCAGCAGCCGCTTATAGATGCCACGCATCGTCACCTCGGTCACTCTTTCGAGTATGTCATCCACGCACTCGGTCTGTCGCATCGAGGCACCCATGAAGGGTTTGTCAACCATGACGGCCCCAAAGCCTCGGTGGTTCTTCTGCTCCAGGATGAGCACCACTTGCGCCACATTGAGGTCGTCAGGATTGGCGAGATTGAAGGCATTCTGCCAACCGGCATCACTCTCAAGCATGGCCATGAGCTTCTGGATGCGAGGATCGAGGGCGTGCATCGGTGCGCTGGCCTTGACTATCACGTAGCAGAACCACTGAATGAGGTGATAGATGTCAACCTCCAGCGCATCGCAGCAGGCGTTCAGAACCTCGGCCATCGCTGGATCAATCTTTGAACCTATTTGCTCAAATCGGTCTTCTTTATTTTTCTTGGTTGCCATATAGTTTCTTATTAGTTTTGATGTGTCGTAATGTCTCGCGCATCCAGCGCAGTCGCGGGTCGGCCATCTCGTCTTCGGGCATGAACGGCTCGTCGCCTGGATGGATGATTTCATAGTCACCGATGGCCTTCATGATGGCGAGGTGATTGGCCCACTCCTCGTCGGTCACGTTGTCGGGCTTTAGTGGAGTGTCAGGTGTTGGGGCAGAGCAAGCCGCGGTTCTCACCTCGGTCGGGGTCTGCCCGTCACCTGTATCTTTTCTCGGCCCTTCGCCCGTTCGCATCATGCGGATGGCGATGTCGGCCACGTCGGCCTTGTCACCGTCCTCCTCGCGCCAGCATGTATCGAAGAAGTGTGTATATACTCGGCACTTGTCGTAGCCCAGCTTGTCGCACACCTCCTGCCAGTCGTCTCGCCCATCCTTGTCCGGCCACAGCCAGATGGTTCGCCCTTGGTCGATGAGCGGCTGAAGGCTGTCGAGTTGCAAGAACTTCAGACCTCCACACGCCATCCATATTTGACTATCGAAGTCTCCATAATAGTTGGCCATCACGAGGGCTGTCTTCTCCGATTCCACGATGTTGATGACTGCCTTCGGGTATCGGTTCATCAGGTGACTGCCAAACAGCGGCTTGATGATCTCGTGCTTGTCGGGTTCGAGCTGTTGTCGGCATCCGTCTTGGTTGTATATCCAACCTGGGTGTGCCTGCTTGTCGCGGTGTCCGTCGGACAGGTACTTCATCAGCTTGGCTGCTCTCGGTATGCCGTTGTGGTCTATCTGCCAGAACACCACGCGCCCATCTTTCCAACCGCCCACGCAGTACATCCAGAGCGTCTGTTGGAGTCGTGCCCGCTGCTCTTCATCCCACGGCAACTGCTTAAACCATTCGATGAAGATGATGGTCTGCTCGTCGGCGATTTGCATCGTACGCCCTACATACGGCCTCGGTATCTCCAGCACCGGCAGCGGTGCGGGCTTCGGTCGTGGTGGCTGTTGGGTGTAGTTAAGCGGTATGTCATCCACCGGCTCGTTGTACTTCTTTCCAAGCCAACGGATAGCATCAGGGAACGACAGCCGCTCGTGCTCCATGAGGAACTGAACGGGACCGCCTTTATGATCGCAGACGAAGCATCGGTAGGTGTTGCCGTGCCGCGCCTCGGGGATGCTCGATGGCCGCACGATGAAGTTGCCGTCTGTTCTATCATCGTGGAATGGGCAGAGTCCCGTGAGGTTCACGCCAGCCTTGCGGAGCGTCACGAAGTCGCCCACGACATCCTCAATGCGTGCAAGGTCTATGACTCGCTTTACTACTTCGTCAGGTATCTTTGGCATAGGTCGAAAAAATAGATTATCTGTAAAACTATTACGCGCGCGTCGCGTGTGGGACACTTGCCCCTTGCACCAGCCCGCCTACCCTGCGGGCAGGGTGCATGGTGCATGTGGCACACGACGTGAGGGCACTTGCACTTGGTTTAACCCCTCCTACACCTTTAGGTGTAGAGGGTGCGTGGTTTAACCCATCAGAACGGTAATTCATCGTTTGGTGTCAACATATAATAGCCGCCAGACTTCATGGTACTCTCAACAAGCATCTTCGTGTTGATAGCAGCTATGAGGTCGGCTTGCTGCTTTCCATCATTCTTTACACCACCAATCTCACCGAACACCATCTGTTTTATTGACTTGCGGCTCATGGGCCACTGATATTTGTCAACGGCCTCATGTATCCATCTGCGAATATCATCCAGACTGTCTGGCTCTATGGTGCTCGTCTTCGGACTGCCGTTGCTCGTGATTTTCGGAATACCAAGACTACCGGCATCGTCGGTAATCTCAAACTTCCAGTCATCAAGGTCTTTGCCACGGGCATCGACCTGCTTTACCGTGAATGTCACGCCATTCGGCGTCTTGTTCTTTACACTTACCAGCGTGTCACTCACCTTATTGCCAAGCTCTGTGCCCGTCCATCCACGCATCTTGGCATCCTCTCCGTCGCTGTTGGCTTTCGGATTTTGGTGGAGAGCATTCCAGATGCACATCTTCCGCTCTTCTGCCGTGCTGCTCAGATAGTCAAGGATGGTGGTTGCTGATTCTTCGTCGTTGATACTCTGCATCAGGTCGCGCAGACCATCGATGAAAACTATGTCAGGTTCTAATACATCGATACCAACCTTTATCAGCTCAAATCGTTGCTTATAAGCTGGAACTTTCTCATCCTTCGGCATCGTTTTCAACCATAGCACGTTGAATCTGTCATTTGGTATCTTCATATCCCAACCACACAACCAATGCACTCGCCTGAGCACCTTTGCCGAGTTCAATTTCTCCATTTCAGTGTCGATGTAGAGCACTTTCGGCAGATGTCCCAGATAGTCAATCGTTCGCTCCGGCACTCGCAAGCCTGGCAGGAATTGTTCGTTACCACCGAGACATGCGGCCATCAGTTGGGTCAGTACGAATGACTTACCATTCTTTTTCTGACCGCTGATGGCCTGAATACCTCCGAGCGTGGAGAACGGTACACCATTGTACTCCAGCATGTAGTAAGGCTCTGGGTAGTCCTCACGCGGGTCAAGCAAATATGGTCTTATCGCAGCCATTCGCTGCTCCCGCACGTCCATCGCTCCTGGCAGTGGTATTTTGTTGTTTTCTTCGCTCATACTCAATTTTTCGTTTTAGCAGGATTTCATCACGATGGCGCAGATAGAACTCGCGGTCGCGCTCCGCTCTCGTCTTCGTCGGCTTGCGGTCTGGGTTCAGATAGATGCGCTTGAAATCGCGAGCACGTCGAAGTTCCTTCAGATGCTCCTTGTGCGTCTGCCTGTACTCTCGCTGATAGGCCAGTATTTTCTCTCTGTCTCGCTGATAGCGGGCTCGCTGACGGGCTTTCGCGCGGATGGTGCGCTCTTCTTCAGTCAATATCTCGCGATGCTTTCTGAGCCCCTTTTTCGTGTAATTGAAGTAGTAGTCATGACTCGCAGCCTTCATCTCTTCGCGCTTGCGCAGATACCGCTCATGATCTTTCTCTCTTCTGTCGCTGCTCATTTCTTCTTCTCCTTCGGTATATCTTTACGTCCGATGTATGAACCGCCACCATGCTTCGCCAGATATTCTATTTGCGCCTTCTGGTCTTCTGTCTTCTTGCGCAGTTTGTCGCAGTAGTCTTGAAGAGCCTTGTATTCGGTCTGCTGTCGCGTGAGCCGCTGTTCAAGAGTCTCTACCTGAGACTTCATCTTTGCAGCCGCCTCGATAGCCTGCCCCTCCTTGGGATAGGTGGCACAGGCTTCGATTAGGTCGGCAATCACCTGCTTGTCGGCATAGTTCTCGTTCGAAAGTCCGACATGGTAGAGGAATCCCTCGACGAGTTCGGCAACGCTGTAATAGAGGTAGCCTTTGCCATCGACATCGAGCGAATAGTTGCCGCAGGTCATTGTGATGAGTGTGATTTTTGGTTTCTCTTTATTCATACACTAAAATGGTAGATCGTTGTATGTAGGATTGCCGTTGGCATCGACTTGTGGCGGGAATGGTGCGCCCGGTGTCGGGGTGTACTGCGGCTGCTGTGTTCCCGGCTGTTGTGCCTGCTGCTGTGGCTGCTGGGCATTGACAGGCTCGAACTTGTAGATGCGCAACTCGTTGATGGTGGCACGGGTACCATCCTGTCTGTCGAATGAGCGGACTGAATGACTGAAGCCTATCTTACACTTAAACTCGGCCAACAGTACGCACTCGCCATTCTCGATGACCGCCTTACCATCCTGACCTTTCTTCAGGTATGAACCGATTTGCGCCATGATGTTGGTGTCGAACGTCTCGAGCAGCACCTTGTCGCTCCATCGCTGGTCGTCTTTCTCGAAAAACTCAAACACAAACGGCAGAGCCTTCCACTCGCCTCTCTGACTTACTCCACTGCGAACTGGCAGCACGCGCAATATTCTTCCTGTAACTTCCATATTGATTAACTTTTAAATGATTACATACCACTGACCAGATGAGCCACAAGGCCACCGAGATACACAAAACTGAGGAACGCGATGCCGAGAACGGCACCAAAACCGACTTGACGGAGAATAGTTTTCGTCTCTTCGTCTAAATATTTGCTTTTGTTCATAACTATATGATTTTTATGTTAATAGAATCTGTGAAAAAGCATCCAGCACCTCACGGCGGTGGATGCAAAGTATCGAAAATCATAACAAAAAAAATGGAGTCACCAATGACCTCACGGCCACGAAGGAGGCAACAGCTAAGATTTTTAAAAAGTGATTAAACATCTTACAAATACAAAAAACAATATTGTAACTCTAAAGAAAATGAAAATCGTTGCCGTGGCGGGATTCGAACCTGCGACCTCGTGCTTCTTGCATCTGCCCCTCAAGGACCGCGCTCTGCCAACTGAGCTACACGGCAAGCCATATATATTTATCAGAAGTGAGGCTCATGCAGGTGCCAAACCCTGCCTAAGATACTTGGATATTCGCTGATGACATATAGCGAACCTCGCTCCATCTGTTAGTTCTTTTTAATATCCGCATTCCTGCGGCTCATTCGGCTTTCATTCTCTCCCACCCTTCCCTCGGCCTTACACTACTACCTTCCCGCCTTATTGTCTGTGTGTCGGGGCCAACTCGTGGCCGATGCGGGGTTCGGAAATTACCTTGTCGCCTCCAGTTGTACTTACGGGTTTGGATACCGTCTCTTCCACTCCTTCAGTTTTTTGGTCTCTTTCGCTGCCGTTTTGACCAGTGCAACGTACAGGCTTGCGCCCTGGCTGCTTGCACCGCGTCGGTGATCTCAACAAATGATGTTGCCTACTTACCGGGATTATCTCTATACGTCCCTCGGCGTTTGTGGAAGGTGCAGGATTCGAACCTGCGATGTTTAAAGGAACGCTCGCTATTATGATTCACATCATTAAGCATCGCGCCTGCCTTCGTCCTCTCGGCCAACCTTCCAAGTATATCGTGTTTTATGTTAGTTCTTTCTGAAAACCAGCGAACCTCGCGGCGGGCTGGACGATTGATGAGAGATAGATAACTTACAAATTATCCGATTTGATTAGAATTTGTCGCCCGCTGGCGAGGACTTGAAATCGCTGAAAATGTGCAATTTATACGTTTATTTGTCTAACCCTTTAATTCTTTAATCCTTCCATCGGCAACCATTGCCTGAATCTGATGCAACGGGTAGAGATATGATGTTGCGTGCCTTGCGCCTTTCTTGTCGGTCCACTCGATTGGAGTCCTGGGCAGCATGTCGCCATGATCGCGCAGCCATCGCTGAGTCATCACGCTGATGTATTGAGACATCTCCTTGTCGGTGATCCATCGCTCCTGATAGACCTCCATCGCTTCAGCCACCGACCGCTTCACGGTTGCCACTATCTCTGCCTTCAGTTGCTTGTCCATCAGTCGCGCTCTAACATTGGAATGATACCTTGTTTCTTTAACTCTTCGTATAGGAACTTGCGGCCCGCCTGTGTCCATTCGGTGTGGAGCACCACATCCGGGCGACCATCAGCGCGTGTGATGTCGATGGAACGACTCGACACATAGCCGCAATCCTTATATTTTGCGTAGAGAATCCACTGACCATTGATGCTGTACTGGATGCTCATGTCGGCCAGTTTCTTGTTCAGAGCCTTGCCGCTCATGCCGTAGTCCTGTGCAATCTGACTGATGGTGAGCAGAGCCTTCGAGCGCATAATCAGGTCGAGGTAGTTCTTGTCGTGTTTCAGTTCCTGGTTCTCGGCAGCGAGTTGGATGTTCTCTTCTTCGAGTTTCTTGTTCTCGATGGCGAGCACCTTCTTCTCACGATACTCTTTTGCCCATGCCATTGCAGCCTCTGCAGGATCGGTGAAGTCAGGTAACTGGAGCATCTGGGCACGCTGCTTCTGCTCTAACTCTTCCCAACGGAGCACCAGCTTTGCACGGGCCTCGTCGTTGAACTTGGTGGCAACGTAGAGGCATTCGGTCTTGGTCAGTTCAAAACAAGGTCTCATCTCGCCTTTTGCATCTTTGTATTCAACGCGGGAAAAATTTCCCCCGTTGACTTTCTCCCATGCTGGCTCCATCGCACGGATGGCCTTCAGTACGTCATTGTGTGGCTTACCTGTCAGCTTGGCAATCTCCAAACTGCTCATCGTCTGCTTGCTCTCTCCGAATTGAATCAAATCGTTTGCCATAGTTCCTATTGTTTAGTTGTTATTTAACTCTGGTCACACTTATTGCACAAGCATCGTAGTCCTTGCGATGCGTCCACTCTCCCTTCTTTTCGTTCTTCAACTGGTTCAGGGTAGTTGCAACAGATTGCAACTTTGTCTCTTCCATGAGAGTAAAGATGCGCGTCTGACCGATGTGCATCTCTAACAGTTCATTTCGTGTTACCTTTTCCTGTGCCATTTACTTAAACTTTATTAATTTTCTAACACTTTTGTAAGATAATCGGGAAGAAAGCCGTATATTTGCAATCCATACACTCGCCAAAGTGTTGCAAAGTGGCTCGTTCCGCTTTTGCTGAAAAGGTGAACTTCACCTGACGGCTATTCTTATGCCCCGACTATTCTTTATTGATTTCGGGTGCAAATATAATACAAAATTGTAAACTCACAAAAGAAAAGGTTACAAAATAGTAATATTTTAAGAAACATTAATAAATAAAGTGTATTGTTTGTATGATTCCAAGACAGAAAAGATTACACGAAGTGTTTGAACATCTGAGAAATTTCTTCGGTATTCATACACAGATAGATTTCGCTGTTGCACTCAAATATTCACGAGTGTATATATCGTCTGCACTCAACGGAAACGAAAAGAACCTCACGGATAAATTGTTTGAATCCATCTGCGAGGCATACCCTGGTGTCTTCGATTTAAACTACCTTCTGACTGGTGAGGGTCAGCTTCTCACCATCGAAGAGGAGGTTAAGAGTGAAGACATCGAGAAATCGTGCAATCCCCAACAGCCAGAAATCCCCGACTATGTTCAGAGACTATTTGATGAATCCGTTAGGATGTCAACTCGCAATGAACTGCTGGAACGTCAATGTGAAAAACTGATAGGTGAACTCCGTGACTCAAAAGATAAAAATGAGACATTCCTGTCTGAACTCCGAAAATCGAAGGAATACAACGACGCGCTGGTTGCTGAGCTCGTGATTTCTCGCAAACAGAATGAGGTGCTGATAACCGAACTTCGAGAGACGAGAAAAGAAAATGCTGCTTTGAATTCCAAACTCAAAACTGCCATCGATGGCATCGAATCTATGAAAAATCAAGTATCGATGCTTGTCAGCTCATACAGCGTGGTCGCTCCACCATCACCAACATTCGTGAACGACATGCCTGGCAGCATCGAGCCAGTCATAAAAATCCCCATTCCGAATATCATTGCCGGCAAAGGTGCTCACTATGCTGGCATAGTTCCCGAAGGTCTCATACGTGGCCACCAGATTGTTGCAGATGAAGTCGTAAAAAAGGCTCTCAAAGAAATGAATAAGGCAAAATCGAAGAAAAAGAAATAATATGCTTTATACATATATCATAATAACAACCTTAATATCGTGGTGCGCTCGCAATGTTTTACCATTGTTTTACCCGCATCACACTAATACCATCGTGTTAACCTACTATATACAACACTTTTGTCTAACCACAAACGAGTCCCGACGGAATCACTTGGTCAAACAGTCGGGACTGCCCGAAAATAAAGGGCCTCCGCGTATTTACAGGGGATTTGCGATACTTTAAATTTAAAACTAAAAATACAAAATGTGCCGAAATATAACGAAATATAACGAAATGTTTTACCGTTGTTTTACCACAAAACAGCGCAGGGTAAAACATTTGTGGATTTTTGGAATTTAAAAGGTGAAATTTATGATAACAACTAAAATAATATACGACAGGAAGAAAAAAGCAAAGACCGAAGGCACTGGCACTATCGAGGTGCGGGTGACGGTCGCGCGTCGCGCATATTACATTAGTACGGGTGTGCGTGTGCGTGAGAGAGAATGGAAGGCTGGGATGGTTGTCAATCGACCTGATGCGCCCGTGCTTAATGAGCGGTTGGCCATCATCTATGAGATTGTGGATCGGGAGGCGAACCGTTGCATCAGGGATGGCGAGAGCATCAATGCAGACGCGCTGAAAGCGAAGGTGTGGCCGGTGAAAGAGGTTGCATCGGATGAGCCGAAGTTCATGGAATGGGTAGAACGGCAGGTCGAGCAGTTGACGGTGGCCTATGGTACAAAGAAACAATACCGCACACTCGTCACTCGTCTGCATGAGTTCTGTGAAATACAGCGGTGGCAGGATGTGACAGCCGAAAATATCTGCGCCTTCGATGCGTGGTTGCACCAACGGCAAAAGAAGGATGGCTCGACGCTCATAGATTCAGCGGTGTTTAAATACCATCGCTCACTGAAGGCTCTGCTCAATCGAGCCGTGACCTTTCAGAAGATAGAGCGCAACCCCTACGAGCTGTTGCGCGGAAAGTTCAAACGTGGCGATCGTGAGAATGTCGAATATCTGACGGAGAACGAAATGCAAGCCATCGAGCAGTTGGAGATTCCCGACGATGATCTGCTGCGCCAGTCGCGTGACCTCTTCGTGTTCCAGATGTACACGGGCTTGTCTTACTCCGATGCCGAAGCCTTCGACATCAGTCAGTATCGTAAAGATGGAGACACTTATACGCATATCGGCGAACGCATCAAGACGGGCGTGGCTTATGTTTCGCAGTTGTTGCCGCCAGCCATCCGTGTGCTGGAGAAATACGACATGAAGACTCCTCAAATAGAAAACCACATATACAATCGAGCGCTGAAGGCGATTGGCATGAGTGCTGGTATTAAGATTCCGCTGCATTCACACCTCGCCCGCCATACCTTTGCCACTTGGATGTTACGCAATGGGGCCAAGATTGAGAACGTGAGTCGGATGCTGGGACACACTAATATCCGACAGACGCAGCGATACGCAAAGGTGATGGCCGAAAGCGTTCATGAAGAGTTCGCCAAGGTCGCAGAAAAATTGCAAAAACATGTCTAATCCTTAAAATATTAAAACTATGACACTATTTTTAGTAGCTTTGTTGGTGGCAGTAGTCATCACCGTGTTCATCTTCATCAGTGACAAACCATCTGATAAATCTCAGCTTGGGGCAGCTGGGTTAAATGGCGACAATGTAGATGCTATGCTCAGTAACCTTCAGAATGATAAGCGCCGCATCGAGGCTGTCATTCAGGCCGAAATCGTTGGTGACATGCTGACGATGGATTCCGTCAAGCGAAATGATTATCATGGGCCACTCCCTGAGCGTCGCGACGATGGCGGTTGGCTAAGTATCTACGACAATCTTCGCATCCTGAAGATTGCAGGCATCAACCACCGCCAGGGCATCAGCCGCTATGTCGGGCGCGTCGAGTGCGCACTCGTGCCTGAGCCCGACAATGAGTACGATCCAGATGCCATTAAGGTCGTGGCAGAAGACCGTCACCACCTCGGATATATCCAGAGCGGACAGACTGAGATGGTGTGCTGGCTGACTGCCAATGAGTTTCCCTATCGCTGCACAGCATTCATCGAAGCCTATGAGGATGAAAACGACGGTCACAAGTTCTTCGTTGGCTACGTCTATATCAAGCGGCTCGACTGAACGAAAGGACAAAGGTCGGTGAAGTGTTCCGACCTCCCTTAAATATTTACTATAAAAACAACATTACTATGAAAAGATTCGTTTTGGCTTTGTCAGCGGCCTTGATGCTGGCATGTGGAGAACACGAAATGACTGAAGAATTGACAGCAGGGATGACACCGGCTGACTCGATGAAGTCGAAGACCATCACATTTACATTCGGTGAGAAATCCAGCACTCGTGCCACGCTTGCAGAACTAAACATCACCGACCTGTGGCTCTTCGACTACATTGGTGACAATCTGAAGCAAACCATCCACAAGACTGATGATTTCGGCTCTGTGTCTCTATCGCTCGACTATGGCGAGCACGCACTCTGCTTCGTCGCCTCTCGCGGCTCTGAGCCTACGGTGACAGCCCCGACTATTTCATGGGTAAAACCCTCAGACACCTTCTGGGCGGCGCTCACGATGAACGTCCAGCCCGCTTCGTCGGCTTCTCAGTCGGTCACGCTGCATCGTGTCGCCACTCGCTTGCGCATTGCTATCACCGATGAAATCACGGCACAGATGGCGCGGCTGGAAGTTGAGCCTGCAACCTGGTACTATGGTATGAACATTCGCACGGGTGAGGGCACTGATGCCCGTCAGCAGATGCGCTCGGTGGCGATACCTTCATCGTATGTCGGCACTACTGGGCAGGTCAGTGCGCTGTTCTTCGGTCTCTCACCATCCACCGACTGGCAGACCGACATCGACGTGAAGATGATCGGCACCGATGAGTCTGTGCTTGGCAATGTCACCTTACCATCTGCCCGATTCGCCCAGAACCTCACATCTATCTATTCAGGTGGCATCATCGGCGCTGGCAAAAGCGTCACCGTCACAGCCGATGATACTTGGAGCGATGATAATGTTCAGACGTGGTAAAAACAAAGCAGGGAGGCATCAACCTCCCTGTTCTGCTTCCAGTCGCTTGTTTTCCTCGTCGATCATCTTTTGCATTTCGCTGATGTCCGATTCAGTCAGCTTGCTTTCAATGGATTCTTTCTTCTCCCATGTGAACGGTAGCCACTCGCTGACAATCGGTGGTGTTGTCTTCGAACCCATGCAATAGTGCGCATTGTAGGCGACGAGTCGCGCCTGTTCCCATCCTGGATGATAACGTTTGCGATAGCCTCTGATGATGGCCTTCATCTCCCACCATCGCAGTTCGTAGTAGAACTCATGCCGCGAGATTCCGATTTCGCCCACGAGCAACTGAAAGAGCTCGTGGACGGTGGTCAGTTTTTTGGTTTCTCGCCTCCTTCATCTTCTGCTGCTGGTTGCTCGGCTTCCTTTTTCTCGGTTGGCGGGATGTGAAAAAATTCTGCGGCCATTTCGACGATAGTATTATACACCGTACCAATCTGCTTGTATGCCTCCAAATCCTCGTTGCCGCGCAGTTCCTCGACGGTCAGTGTGGTGTTCTCATCGGCAGCGATAGCGGCAGCGCAGATGATGGCGATGCGGTTCTTTATCATATCGAGGTCTGACTTAAAGAACGGCTTGCCGGTGATTTCTTCAAAATTCGAAAGTGTCGCAAGTGTGAAGATGACGGGGTACTGCACCCCGTTCACGGTAATTTCTTTCTGTTTCATATTCTTCTGGGATTAAAGTTTATAAAAAACCGCCCGCGCTGCTTACAATGAAAGGAGGAAAGACAGGCGGACGGCTGATAGATGTTTACGCAGCCACTTCGTAGTCGCCGTAGCCGTTTGCGTTCATGGTGTAATCGCTCGATTGTCTGTTTGGATCGTTCTGTGTGAGGGTCGCTATCAAGATAGAACCCGAAACGATTGTGCTCGATGCCGTGCGGTTGTTATCACCACTGACATTTGCGATCTTCCACTTGAACGGTGTGCCAGCCTCATAGAGGGACTGGATGTCAGCATACGTCTTGGCACCAACCTGTGACGTAATGGTCTCGCCTGAGCGAACCAAAGCACCAGACGTAATGTCGTAGTTCAGTTCGGTTGGTTCTTGGTACACCCATGCCCCAGTCGTATCTTTCGTCGACGCGTCTTCGAGAGAAACTGACACATGTAGGGACAAACTACGGGCAGCGGCCAAGACAGTATTTGGTACTGCGGTGTTGTCGCTAGACAGGAACAGACGAACAGTCTCACCCTTAGTATAACTGCCGATAGGAATCACCTGAGTGGCCTCAGAAGAACCAACAGTCTCCAGCGGGCCGGTACCCGAAAATTGAAGAGACTTCTGACTATTCGTCCTGTTATCGAAGGTAAACGTACAGTCTGTCAAGTACGCCTGACCTTTGCGAGACCAAGTAGCCTTCTCGCGGGTCTGATTATCGGTTGTCTATGTCTCATCCCACATCAGCGTCATTGT
>JAEEGK010021461.1_pt1 | contig 13641 bp, 16 predicted proteins | sample 8958771 | NCBI WGS metagenome assembly JAEEGK01 (sample SAMN16246547, study PRJNA631951) | gut metagenome | biome: gut microbiome; feature: rumen; material: SC-attached | host: Bos | place: Iran: Karaj | collected 2018-10 | reverse complement strand
CGGCCCACTGGCTGCCGAGGCGGATGTTAAACGACATGAATTTTAAATTGGGATAGGCTTTTGGGGTATTGGCGCAGCCCATGATCAAAGCCGCAAAAAGTGCGATAATACAGAGTCTCTTCATCTTTGTTAGAATTAATTTCACATTGCAAAGATACAAAAAAACTGCAAAATATTAAAAAAAAGGGACTTCTATAAATCACCTCGTAGAGGTGATACACTTCATAACACCGTACAAGCCGTAAGGCGCAGTGCGGTGATAGTCAAGATGTAACCAACCTGCGTCCCGAAGTGAAGAAGTGCCAGTGGCACTTCGATAGCGTCAGCGGAGAAGAAAAAACGACAATGAAAACAAATAAATAAAACTCATCATATACATTACTTTTTCCTTTTTCCAGTACAATAAAGACGACCATTCTGAGTTTTTGTAATAAAATCAAGAACAATTACTATGGACAACCACATTGAAGAAGGCAGACTATTGCTATTAAAAAACAAAGAAAAGGTTTTTAAATACTATTTTATCGAATATGTATTAATCTTGATAGTCCTTTCTGTGGCTGATTGGGTTATCGACATCTTCTTCCTCAAGACGTTCTCGTGGTGGGAGATACCGCTGGACATAGTATTGAGCGCAGTCATTGCCATTGTCTCCTCTTGGCTGCAGGTGCGCTGGAACCGCCGTCGCGAGAAAGAGGTCGCCTATTTCAAGGAAAAATACGGGAAGAAATAAGCATAGAAAAACGGCATTTCTGTCACTACTTTCTTTGTTTCATTAATCTGTAAATCAATATCTCATCATTCTTTTAGAGTAAAGTTCACAACTTTGTGGACCACAATTTTGTGTACTTTCGAAAAAAGTCGTATTTTTGCAATCGGAATTAATAAGAATTACCTATCATGAAGAAATCTTTTGTGTACGGTGTAGCCGTTGATGGAGAGAATTTTACAGACAGAGTGGATGAAAGTAGGCGTCTGATACGCAACTTTGAAAACGGTCAAAATGTAATCCTGATATCCCCACGTAGAATGGGAAAAACCTCGTTGGTGAGGCATGTCATTTCTAAAGTTGACACTTCAATCGTTGCTGTCATATACTTAGACATCTACGATTGCCGCACAGAATACGAATTCTATAACAAACTAGTGTCGGCCCTCTTGAAACAGACATCTAACAAGGGTGAACTGCTATTACAGAATATCAAGGAGTTTTTGACCCGTTTGACACCTAAAATATCATTCGGTCCTGACCCAAGAAACGAGATGTCCGTGTCGTTGGGTATCACTCCTAAAGACTATTCACCTGAGGAAATCCTTCAATTGCCTGAAAAAATAGCACAGAAGATTGGAAAGCATATTGTAGTGTGTATTGATGAATTTCAGCAGATAGGCTCGTTCACAGATTCAATAGCACTACAAAAACGCATACGTGGTGTATGGCAGTTGCAGCAGAATTGTTCCTATTGTTTATTCGGAAGCAAGAAACACATGCTGGCAGACCTATTCCAAAACAAGCGAATGCCTTTCTATCAATTTGGTGACATTCTCTTCTTACGGCCCATACCTACCGCTGACTGGACACCGTTTATTATTCGGAAATTCGAAGAAAAAGGACAAAAGATAACCAGTGATCAGGTGGTAAGAATTTGTGATACAGTAGAAAACCAATCATCGTATGTCCAACAATTAGCATGGAACGTAATGCTGTGCAGTGACACAGAGGTTAGCGAAGAAGCAATAGACACAGCTGTAAGAGACTTAATTGACCAAAATTCCCTGTTGTTTATCCAACAGACGGAAGGGTTGTCGCAGTATCAACTGAATTTCTTGAAAGCAATGGCGGCAGGTGAGACGGACGACTTTACATCAGCAGAAATCCTAAAGAAATACAATCTTGGCTCAAAGTCGAACATAAGCAGGATACAGGAAACGCTTATCAAGAAAGAACTGATAGAGAAGAATGGAAAGAGCGTTAGGTTTGCCGACCCTGTATTCCGACTGTGGATGCTGAGATAGCCATATCGTAAAGTGGGTGAAGAAACAACCCGCCTTTGGGTCTTGCTCAAAGGCGGGTTGGAGTTTTATTACTCAATAAACTTACCTTCTCACTACAATCCTCCTTGCGGGAGCGTCGCCAATCTTAACGAGGTAGGCACCCGAGGCGGGCACATCGAGCAGTACCTCCTGTGCCGTCTCGCGTCTGGTAGCCAGCAACCGCCCCACCACGTCGTAGAGACAGACAGTGTAGCCCTCAGCCCCCTCCACCACTATCTGCCCGTTGCGCTGATAGAGTTTTACTCTCTCTTCCGTGGCTTCCTCAATGCCCTCATCCTCCCCATTGTCTGATGCAAAGTAAGCCACCAAGTGGGTATCTTGCAACACCACAATATACCGAGGATTGTCAGTATTCCCGTCGCTCCAATGGTCAAAATGGTAGCCATGATAGGCATTGGCCTGCACCTGGGCCTCTCTATAATCGCATGTCGGCTCAGTAATAATAGTTACCGTTCCTCTTGCTGGGTTGCTGCTCGTGGCGTAGAAATCATACATTATATCTTCTTGGATGTTAAACCTAAACCAATAGGCAGCATTCTCATACTCATTTGCAGCATCACAGGGGACGTTGAGGATGACATCGTCGTTCAGACCAAGAAACGTATTGGCATACACTGTCGGTGGACTTGATAATTTTGACTTAATTCGAACCATCTGAATGCATCCATAGAATGCGAAGTCTTCTATAGTTGAAAGTCCTGTTCCCAATATGATATTTGTCAAATGATCGCATTCTTTAAATGCAGCAGTCCCAACAGTAATAATTGAATCAGGTATCTCAATATCTGTTAATCCAACACAGCCATAACATAGATGACTTGGAATGCTAGTTACGTTATTACCGAATTTTATTGTCGAAAAATTAGTGCAATTTCCAAATACGGGAAAACCATTTCCTGAGGAAGCATATCCTGCTTTGACACAACATTCCGCATTGAAATAAACAGTTGTTAGTCCGCTGCAACCTTTAAACGCTCCCTTTCCAATGGAAGTAACGAAGTTAGGAATTGTAACAGAAGTTAGCCAACGACAATTAGAAAAAGCATAGTTTCCAATGTTGGTAACGGAGTTACCAATAGATACAGATGTTAGTCCACGACAATTTGAAAAAGCATAATCCCCGATTTTGGTAACGGAGTCTGGAATGTTGACAGTAGCTATTCCACGTAAATCATAACAAAGAAATGAGGGAATAGATGTAACATTATTCCCAAAGTTTATTGTTGAGAGATTCGTACAACCACTAAATACAGTTGAATTATTACCGTAATCATCGGCATATCCAGCCTGAACACAACTATCAGCATTAAAATTCACTATTGTCAAATTACTACAATTCCCAAATGCAAAAAAACCGAGATAAGTGACGAATTTGGGTATAGTTACAGACAACAATCCACTACAACCATAGAACGCAAAGGTATCAATAGAAGTGACGGAGTTGGGGATGGTTATAGATGCCAGGCCGCTACAACCATAGAATGCTCTATCTCCTATGGAGGTGACGGAATATGTATTTCCACCATACAAAACACTATCGGGAATAGACAGATTTCCTGTTGGCTTTGTATACCCATAATAATAGTCATGATTTGAAAAAAGTGGATATGTGACTTGTGCATTCCCACCAACAATATTGAAATACAAAGTCTGACCACTTGGAGCTACTGCACTAAAATCATAGGCAACAGCCTCTTTCGGCGTTACCAATACAATTGTCAAAATAAAGAAAAGGATTAGTTTCTGTTTCATATTAAGGCGTTTACTTGTTTGTATTCACCTTTTTCGCGCCTCGGCATAAGATGAGACTCCACTGCACTCGGCTTAACGGAAAAAGGCGTTGAATTATTCTTTTATTGCTCCTTATTAGTTGTAGTGGCTCTGGACTGCCTGCTTGATTAATAAGGTGCGAATAATCCACGCCCGTGGCGTGAACATCCCGCGAGCCTTTCTCATCAAGCATGGAATTGTCCAGATTCCTACAACAAGAAGATGGGCGGTTAGCTCAATTATGTTATACTATTTCTTCTGTCTACATTATAGTTGATTTTTGTGAGTTATTCTTTTTGAGCAATATTACATTCGGCTCCTTGCAACAAATTCGGCAGGGGTCATCACCAAAATGCCTAAATCAGCAAAGCCTTTCTTGTCACGAGTAAGGATTACGTCTGGTTGGTATGGCAATGCTGACAGGTATTGCACAGTGTCTTCAAAGTCATAAGTCTGCTTTTTGACGGCATCCATTATGATTGACTTGTTTATAGCAGACACATTGAGCCTTTTGCACAATAGTCCAACAACTCGTAATACTTCTTTTTTATCGAATGCTTTGCGCATGATATATGCACAATTGATAATGGTGAGAGCAGAAACACAGCATTCAATTTCCCCTCTTTCGTGCAAGACAAAAATGTTCTTTGCATCTGTAAAGAATGGCTCTCTTTTACAGATGAAGTCAATAACAACATTTGTGTCGAGAAACACCTTCATTTGGCTCGTTCCTCCCACATTAGTTCAAGTTCTTTATCGATGTCGAACCCCTCTGGGAGAGGACCTAGTACCATGGAAAGAAGACTTTCGGATGGTACAAAGCCGTCGTCGAAGTGTGGGAATACCAGCTCTTTCTCGGACTTTGCCACCTGCTGTTCATCTGTCTTCTCAACAAGCCTATCGGCAAGCCATTGGCGGTCGCTGGCAGAAAGAGACAATCCTTGAATGTAGTTCCAAAGATTGTTCATTGCCGGATTGCTATACGTTGCAGTACTCATTTTCATGTCTCCTTTCAGTTTGCAAAGATACACTTTTTTCCCGACATAACAAGAAAAAGAAATCCCCGCCAGCCCGAGGGCGGCAGGGTAGGATGGTACTATTACAAGTTAAGCTAATTCATGGGAGATGACACCGTGAAAGGTTATTATAGATCTGATGCAATTTTTTCAACAACTGTCTTTACAAAGGGGATGTCTTCCTTTACGGTCAGTAAAACCACTTCGGCATCAACTTCAAAATAATGATGCGCTATCTTGTCACGCATACGCATGATTCCTCCCCATTGAATCTGATTATATTTTATCAATAATTCGCCATTGGACACCTTGTCAAGGTTTTTTACTGCCTCACCGAGGGCAATCAGATTCATACATACAGCATCAAGAAGTATCATCCCATTGGGTGAGGATAGAAAATCGTCGACATTTTTTATATTATCTGTTCGTGCGGAGATGGTGCTCAGAAGAGACTGTATCTGTTGAATGCTACTTGAAACCAAGTCCTTATTGTACATACAGACCCTCCTTTCTTATTTGGGCAAGGAGTGCAGGATTCATATTTTCACGTATCCTCACAGCATCGACAGGACATTTTAATAGCTCTTCGAGCTCACATTGCAGCCTGTCGAGAGTAAGCAACGAAAGGGCACGCCCCTCATAGCATACATCTACATCGCTACCCTCGGTCTGTTCCCCTCTTGCCACAGAGCCAAACACACCCAAACGTGTAATGCCATATCGGTCTTTTGCGTAAGGCAAGAAACCATCCAGTAGTGTTATTATGTCCTGTGTGCTTAGCATAATTATTCGCTCTTTCAGTTTGCAAAGATACACATTTTTCCCGACATAACAAGAAAAAGAAATCCCCGCCAGCCCGAAGGCGGCAGGGGTGAGGCCCCAAGGGGGTGGTTTATAGAAAACCCCTATAGTTGTAATGAAAAGACGAAAAAAGCCCTGCCGAATTCGACAGGGCTTTTTTCGTCTTTTTCGGTGGAATGCTGTTTAATTATCCATGGTGAACTCGATAGATGTAATATCGTAGATTGCGCTTGCTGCTCCTGTATATAGATTTACTGAAGTATTCGGAGTGCCAGTCCATATCAACTTATGGCTATCGGAATTCCATGACCACCCAGAGGGCGCGGCAAAATCAATATGATCACAAGTGATTTCAACTCTGGAAATATATCCAACATTAGAAGTGAAGGTAAGTCCGCTACCTCTCCGTAGACTCATATTGATTTTACCATCATAATATGACGCTCCATAAGAAGCCCCACTAATACTAATGCCGCCATTTTCGTAGTCGTCTATATCAGTCCATGTCACGGAGACGAGTTCCGGCCGCACCTCAATAGTATAGTACTCGCCGGCTGAGAAGGAGACGTTGGACTTGGTATAGGAATAGTTGCTGACACCGTCGGTGGCGGTGAGGGTGATGTCTTGTCCGCTGAAGCCGGGGATGGCCACGTAGAGTTCGCCGGTGGCTGATGCGGTGGTGACGGTGTAGCTGTTATTGCCTACTGTGACCACAAGTTGCGAGGCACTGAGTGTTTCCGTGCCGTCGCTGTTTTTAAAGGTGAACTTGACGATGGCTTGCTGGTTTTCGAAAACGGCATCGCCGGTGGTGGTAATCATGCCATTGGTTACTGAGGCCACAGTGACGGTTGCCTCGGCGTAGTCGCAATTGGCTGCAATGTATTCCAATGTGCCTTCCTGCATGCTGTAGTCGGGGTTGAGGAATTTCAGCGTCAGCACGTCGCCCTTGGCGATTTCGCCGGAGAGGTTACCCGTCAGCACGGTGCTGGCACCGTCGCCCTGAGCCACGAGACTGCCTTCGAGGTCGGCATTGCGGGTTACATTGTGTACCGTCACACTCTCACCCTGAGCCCATGAGGCGGTGAGTGTCGTGCCGTCGAGTGAAATGGCTTTGGTTGCGTTGTCGCCCTTTGCGGCGTTGACGGTCATAGTGAACATGCCGGCGACGGGCTCACTTTCCTTGTTACAGGAGACAAAAGCCGTGCCTGCAATCAGCAGGGCGGCCATGGTGCGGATGATGTTAGAATGTTTCATTGTGTTACTCTCCTATTAACTCCATACTTGATTGTTATCCGGGCCATTGCTGTAACTGGTGCGCACGGCATTAACACCTTCCTCGGAAACGCTGCTCGAAGCGTAGCCTCGTTCGACATTGACGACCATCACCGACACGTCGGGAGTCTCGTACTTTTTCATTGTTTGGTTTTCCATTGATTGATAAAATTGATAAATATTAAATTGATAAATAAATGTTTGGCAAAATTGCATCAGTCCTGCTGCCGTGTTGAAATGGAAAAGAATGGGGATTCTTTCCTATGCATACAATTGTTGATAATGTTGTTTGTGTATTTGATAATCATTGTGTTATAATGATGCTTTCGTCCGTCGTCTCTGTGGATTGCGATACAAATATACACTTTTTCTGAGAAATATAAAAAACATTTATTATGCAGAAGGAAGTGTTTTGACTGTGTGATTATCTTTGACTTGATGGCTTTTCTGAAATGTTGTGCTGTAAGGTTACTTTGTTTTCCCCTATAGTTTGATATAGTGTCCCTTTAAAAAGGAGAAACGTGTTAATGCACCAATCGGATTTGCAGATTGACACATTAACACGTTGACACACTCATCCGTTTACTTCAGGTTGTCGATGGCCTCGCGGGTCCAGTTCTGGAAGAAATCCAGCACTTTCTTGTGGCTGTAGCTCTTCTCCTCTTCGAGATAGGAGCTGTTCTGGATGTGCATGACGTGGCCGTCCTCGTCGAGGATGACCAGCACGGGGAAGCCAAAGCGGGCGGGATTGCCCAATCGTTTCATGGCCTCTTCGTTCTTGTTCTCCTTGGAGTAGTTGACATGGATGTAGACGAAGTGCTTCTCAATCAGATCGGCAATCTCCTTATTGTCGGTGATGAAATTGGCGAAGCGCAGGCACCAGGGGCACCAGTTGCCGCCCACTTGGCAGATGACAAAGCGGCCGCTCTCGCGGGCTTGGTCAAGGGCACGGTCGATCTGTTCCATGGCGTCGATGTTCTCGTCGTAGAGCTTCACCTTTTCGCCGTCGGGGGTGACGTCTTTCTTGGAGACCTCCTTTTTCTGGATTTTTTTGGCGTCCTTTTTGAGGTTGACGGTCTTCGACTGTCCCCACATGGGGAGGGCCAGACACATTACCATTGCTGCAATTAGAATCTTCTTCATTTGTATTGTTTTTTGGTGTTTAATGATATTGTCAGATAGCCATCAACACGAGCAGCTGGGCCGTGAAAATACGCAGGAACATGGTAAGGGGGTAGACGGTGGCATAGCCGGTGTTGGGCAGTTTGCACCCCTCGGGGGCTACGTTGTTGGCAAAGGCCAGCGTGGGCGGGTCGGTGTGCGAGCCGCCGATGAAACCCATAAGGGTGTAGTAGTTGAGGTGCAGCACCAGCCGTCCGAAAAGGGTGACGAGGATGGGGGGCACCATGGTGATGATGACGCCGTAGACCACCCACATGTAGTGCGTCTGCACGGTGGCCACGAAGGCCTGCCCTGCACCAAGTCCCACACCTGCCAGGAAGAGGGCAATGCCCACTTCGCGCAGCATGTGTACGCCCTGACCATCGGTGAATTCGGTGGTATACCAGCCTTTCTTCACGCCGAGCCATCCGGCAATGAGGGCCACTACCAGCGGGCCGCCTGCCAAGCCCAGCTTGACGGGGGCTTTCATGCCCACGGGGATGGGGATGGAACCGAGCACGATGCCCAGCGCGATGATGATGAAGATGGGAATGAGCAGAATGCCGCCTTTCTTGGAAGAACTCTGATTGGTCGGACTTGTCTGACTAGTCTGACTGGTCTGACCTTCTTCAGTGGGCTCTTTCTTCAGGTCGATGCGGCAGAACCAGCGCAGCAGCAGGCAGGAGACAATCATGCCCACCACAGCAAGCGGATAGGCCACGGCGTAGCCGGCGGCAAGTCTTTCGGAAGCCCCTTCGATGCCGAGGTCGCCCACGGCCTGTTGTGCGGCCGAGAGACCCGGGGTGTTGGTGATGGCACCGGTGTATACACCGGCCATGTCCGTCAGCTCCTGGTTGGCCATCTTGGCGATAATCACCGTGATGCCCACGCCCAGCGCCACATTCACCAATGCCATGATGTTCATGGCCAGGCCGCCCTTCTTGAACGAGCGGAAGAATCCGGGACCCACCTGCAGACCCACGGCGGTGACGAAGAGGATAAGGCCGAATTCCTTGATGATGTGCAGCATGTCGTGGTTGCATGCCACACCGAGGGCACTCAGGCCAATGCCGACAAAGAGCACCCAGGTGATGCCCAGGGTGATGCCCTTGATCTTGATTTTGCCCAACAGCAGTCCCAAGAATATGGAGATGGCAAGCATCAGGACAGTGGTGCCGACTGTTGAGAATTGAAAATTGAGAATTGAAAATTGATAATTATCCATCTTGACGATTGTTCTTTTTAGTTTTTGTAGTTTTTATTATACTGGTCAATATTGCTATTAATTCATTAACATCGGTATTCAATGATTCATACATCTTGTTCCCGATAATGTCTGAGCGTTTCAGGACTTCAAGCCAAAATTGCGTCTCATCAGCTTCCTTCAAAGCAATAGTCAGTTTGGAAATAAAGTCTGCAGAACTTTGGGCATTATGGCTTTCCCGAACATTTGCGCCGATGCTTGTCCCACTACGGATAATCTGCTTACTGATGATGTATTCATGGCATTCATCCTGTAGGTGTCGGCCCAAACGCACAATCCTGACAGCAAAGTCGAGGCTTTTTGTATGAATTACATTGTTTTCCATACAACGATATTGAATTATAATTGAAAATTGAGAATTTAGCTTTGTGCAGGCCAAATTCTCAATTTTCAATTCTCAATTTTCAATTCATCAGTCGCCCAGGGTGGCAACCATGACGGCCTTGATGGTGTGCATGCGGTTCTCGGCCTCGTCGAAAACGATGCTGTTCTCGCTCTCGAAGACCTCTTCGGTCACCTCGATGCCGTCCAGACCGAACTGCTTGTTGACGTCGCGTCCCACCTGGGTCTCCAGATTGTGGTATGCGGGCAGGCAGTGCATGAACTTGCACTTGGGGTTGCCGGTGTTCTTCATCATCTGAGCATTCACCTGATAGGGCATAAGCAGGTCGATGCGCTCTTTCCACACCTCGGCGGGTTCGCCCATGGAGACCCACACGTCGGTATAGATAAAGTCGCAACCCTTCACGCCGGCCACGGGGTCGTCGGTGACGGTCACCTTGGCGCCGGTCTCTTTGGCAATCTCCTGGCATTTCTCAATCAGCCAAGCTTCGGGCTGCAGAGCCTTGGGGGCGATGATGCGGGTGTCCATACCCATCTTGGCGCCGCCGACCATGAGGCTGTTACCCATGTTGAAGCGGGAGTCGCCAACGTAGGCAAAGGTCACTTGGTCGAGGGGTTTTCCTGCATGCTCCTGCATGGTGAGGAAGTCGGCGAGAATCTGGGTGGGATGGCTCTCGTTGGTGAGGCCGTTCCAAACGGGAACGCCAGCGTATTTAGCCAGCTCTTCAACAGTCTCCTGCTTGAAGCCACGATACTCGATGCCGTCGAACATGCGACCCAGCACGCGGGCGGTGTCAGCCATGCTCTCTTTCACGCCAATCTGGCTGCCGGTGGGACCCAGATAGGTGACGTGGGCACCTTGGTCTTTTGCACCAACCTCGAAGGCGCAGCGTGTGCGGGTAGAGGTCTTCTCGAATATCAGGGCGATGTTTTTGCCCTTCAGAGTGGGCTGCTCAGTGCCGGTATACTTAGCACGTTTCAGGTCGCGAGCCAAGTCGAGCAGATAGTTAAGTTCCTTGGGGCTGAAGTCTAAAATCTTCAGAAAATTGCGGTTTCTTAAATTGTAAGCCATGTTATTGTTGTTTTAAATAATTAATTGTTTTCTTCTTCTTCAAATATTTGAATGTCTTTGTTCTTTTTATAGTAAAGCAAATACACTATCCATGCGATTGCACAGACGGCCAAGCATCCGGCGGCAATAATCATCAACTTGTCGCCGCCAGGCCAATGTTTGATGATAAACAGCAGCCCAATCAGGGTGGTCGCCAGCGAGTATCCCGTGAGTGTCATCGCAAACTTCCAGAGGGGTGCCCCGACGCGATAGGTGCCGGGAAACATCTGTCCCAGAAAGAAAGCCACTATAGCCAGTGTGCCGAAGCCCACCATGAGCAGTGCATCGTTGTAATGCACTCCTGCCAGCTCCAGCACCAAAGCCACTATCAGCAGTGCTCCGCCCATGATGGCTACCTTCAGCATGAAAGGCCTGAACTTTGGTGAGTCTGTGATTTGGTTCATGATTATGCAATATTCAGATTATTCGGAAAATTCAGGATATTCAGAAAAATCAAAATTATTACTGCACTATGCGGGTGCCGCAGTTGGGGTTGTCTAACTGGCCTGCCTCGGTGATGATGCACTCTTTGCCACCGTTCTCGACGAACATGATGGCGGCGCGAATCTTCGGAGCCATGCTGCCTTCGGCAAAGTGACCCTCCTCGAGCAGTTTCTTGGCCTCGGCCACGGTGATGGTATCAAGAGCCTGCTCGTTTTCCTTACGAAAGTTGATGTATACCTTGGGCACATCGGTGAGGATATAGAACTCGTCGGCGCCGATTTCAACGGCACAGAGTGCACTGGCCAAATCCTTGTCGATAACGGCCTCTACACCCTTGACGTAATCGCTTTCTTCAATCACGGGGATTCCGCCGCCACCCACGGTCACCACAATATGGCCGGCCTTGGCCAGCTCCTGCACAATCTTGATGTTGTTAATGCGGACGGGCTTGGGCGAGGCAACGACTTTGCGCCAGCCACGACCTTTGGGGTCTTCCTTGTAAACGGCACCCGAAGCCTTCGACAGTTCGTCGGCCTGTTCCTTGGTGTAGTAAGGCCCGACGGGTTTGGTGGGGTTCTGGAACATGGGGTCGAACTGGTTCACGGCCACCTGGGTCACCAGTGTCACCACGTCGCGCTGGATGTCGTGGCGGGCCATCACATTGCGCAGACCCATCTCAATGAGGTATGCGATGGAGCCCTGGGTCTCGGCTACGCAGAAATCCATAGGCATGGCCTCGATACCTGCGCGCTTGCCTTCCTCGTGCTGCAGCATCACATTGCCCACCTGCGGGCCGTTGCCGTGCCCGATGACAATGTTATAGTTGCGCTTCAGCAGATTGTACAGCGACTCGCAAGTCTGTTCCACATTCTCTATTTGTTCTTGATAAGTGCCTTTCTGGCCGCTACGCAACAACGCATTGCCGCCAAAAGCCACCACTGCCAATTTTCTCATATCTATATAATATTAATCTATAATTAGTTATAAATCTCAAACAGCAAGTGTTTGAGACTGCAAATTTACACTATTTTTTCAAATTACAAACAACTCAGCAATAAATAAATGCACTTCCTTTGCAGGAAGAAACGTTTTCGGTAAGCCGAATGCAGACGAACTTGTTCGTAAGCCAAGTCGAAGAGGTGTCCGCTACGACTAAACAGACAGCTCTCCTTGCCACTCTGGCTGTGGCTGTTTTCAGTAGTTGTGGAGCCCTCATTTATCTTACATATATTTTACCTTTCTTTTAGTTTTCTTTTACCTTTTATTTAGCTTAACTAAACAAAGAAGAAACAAAGTAAAGGTAGAGTTAAAGGGAAAAAGGGTTTTAGGGTATAAGTATAAAGCAATTAATTTGCAGTCGACAGAAAAAAAATACCTCTTTTGTCACTTTTCGTATGGAAAATGGCTCTAATGGGGCAAATTGAATGTTTATTTGTATTGGAAAAGTATTCGTATAAAAAAAAAGTGTATTTTTGCAAATTGAAAATTGAATAGATATGTTGAAAAGAATGTTATCAGTACTGGCACTTAGCTTGCTGCTGGGTGCTGAGATGCAAGCTCAAAAGATTGTCGACACGTGGGGATTTACCACAGGCGTGGACACCACTTTGTGGATAGACATCACCGGGATGGACTCTACCATCATCGACGGCAACAACACGACGACGGGGATGTCGAATGTGTGCAACATCGGATTCCCCTTTACGTTGGGGGCTACTACCCACACCCAGTTCTCGGCCAATACCAACGGCACCGTCAAACTTGGTTCGGGCATTGTATCTCCCGGCTCTTACAACCAACCATTGGGGTCTAACATTTCCAACGGCCCCAAGATTGAGCCTTTCGGACGGCGCGGTCGTTACGACGACAGCTGCTATACCCGTATGGCGTTGCTGGGCGACAGCGGTAGTCGCGTGCTGGTGGTGGAGGCAAGGGTGAAGGAGTACTCCAGCAACCTCTATCCTGGGTATTATAGTTACCAGGTGCAACTGTTTGAGACGGGTGCCCTGCGCATTGTATATGGCGAGAGCGACAGCACGGGTTATGACGGCACATCGCAAAACGGCGTGTCGGCAACGCGGGGCAATACTACTGACAAAGATGTCGTTTTTTTTGATTTTGCCACCCACACAGTGTCGCGCTTGGATGTGGCCTGTACGCTGACCAATGCCGTGGCATCGTGGCCAGAAAGGGGACGTTGGTATATGCTTGCGCCCGACAGCGCTGCATGTCCCTACCCGCCGAGTGTTACTTCCACCAATCAAGACCCTACGGGCATCTGGTTGCAAAACAGCTACGGAGGACTGGCCGACCTGCGGGTGATGATACCGTCGGCAGGCATCGACACCATCTGGCCGATGGCGGATAGCTACTTCTTTCTTGGTGGAGGCTTCGACCCCACCACC
>JAEEGK010021460.1_pt1 | contig 13641 bp, 12 predicted proteins | sample 8958771 | NCBI WGS metagenome assembly JAEEGK01 (sample SAMN16246547, study PRJNA631951) | gut metagenome | biome: gut microbiome; feature: rumen; material: SC-attached | host: Bos | place: Iran: Karaj | collected 2018-10 | reverse complement strand
TCTTTAAAAGTTTTATTTCACAATATAATCCATAGTCGGCGCCGTTCCACGGGTCACCAAACGGCTGCAAAGATAATAAAAACCTTCGCACCCACCAAAAACTGCAGGTTATAATTAAGAGTTTTTAAACTATCGAGCGCTACGCGTTGCAGTGCTACAGTTAGATTTGCGGGGGTGGGGGATGGTAACGGAAGTGCCTATATTTATATATATAAATATAGAAGTAAATTCTAGTGTGCGATGGGTAGGGAACTAACTGTAGCGCTGTAGCGCGTAGCGGGCGGATTTTTTTTCGAAAAAAATGCCCCGCGATTCGTGAACCGCAATGAAAATATCGTACCTTTGCACTGTAAAAATGAGGGAGGCTTGAGGGCGATATTAATCCTGAAATTTGCGACGGTTAATAGTAACAATTGCTACCTTTAATCGCAGCACCCTGCAGGATTAATACCTCGCCCGAACCCGAACTCATCGTACATTAAACATGAGAAATGAAAAGATTAAACATTTTCTAACTATCAACTATCAACTAATTAAATCATGAGTATCAAAGTAATTGCACAGCGCCGACTGCTTAAGATCGGAAAAACCCCCAGTAAGCGTTTCGTGATGCGCCCCGACCTGTATTCGAGCATTGCCGAGAAGAAGGTGTTTACCGAGGCATCCACTCACTCGGGTATCAGTGCGGGTGTTATCAAGGCTGCATGGGAGGCAGCAGGCGCCGTTATCCGTACCTGGGCCACCGAGGGTCACTCAGTGCCCGTGCCCGGACTGGGAACCATGCGATTCGGCGTGCGCGCCAAGGCCGTTGAGAAGCTCGACGAGGTGAAGACCGGACTGATTACCACCCGTCGCATTGTGTTCACCCCATCGGTAGATGTGAAGGACGAGCTGAAGAACACCAGCATCCAGATTACCTGTCTGGACGAGGACGGCACCGTGCTGAAGCGCGTAACCAGTGGCGACAGCGGCGACATCGAGGACCCCGAGAACGGTAACTCTGGTGGCAACGACAACGGTAACACCGGCGGCAACGGTAACACCGGCGGGGATGACGAGTCGTACGGCGACTAAGAAAGGAGGTGAGTTATGAGTAAGAAGGAAACCCTGAAGTTCATCGTGCAGATGATTGCCAGTATCGCAACGGCGATAGTAACAGCCCTGGGCGCCACCAGCTGCATGGGCATGTAGAAAGTAATCCCCCCGCTGAATCATCAGCGAGGGGATTTTATTATGCACACGCGCTACACCGCTACAGTGCTACAGTTAAAAAATCCCCCCGCAGGCCATTCACATGGGCTTTGACGGGGGGCATCCGATATGCGATACTTCAAGCCGTAGTTGTCATATATTATGCAATAGTTATTGTATAGTAATACACTTTATGTTAATAATAATGTGTATTTTTTATAAAAAAAACTTGCGCCGTATTATTTTTTTGCGTATATTTGCGGCCGTATAACCTAAAGCAATATAGTTATGAAGAAGAAATCGTTAATTATCCTAAGTGTTGTTGCAGCAGTAGTTGTTGTAGGATTTGTATCGTCGAATTTAATTCATTGGCCCATTGACGCAAGTAAGACCGAGGGCGACATTGGCAAGGTTGACCGTTTTGCTCGTGCGGATCAGGTTGAGAAGTTAACTAATATGGAAGAGTTGCTGAGGACCGATTCGGATTATCAGGAAGCGATGGTGATGTCTTATGCTTTGATGCAGTTACGCTCTGAGCAGTTTGCCAGTCTGGTTGACATGTCGAACCAGGTGGCTGGCCAGATTGCCGAGTTTGCACCGCTGATTCAGAAGATGAATGGGATTGGCAAAATGGTTAACAATGTGAATGCACAGCTGAACGATGTTGGCAAGCAAATGGAAAAAGCTCTGAGTGGTGAGGAATGCCCCGAACTGACACAGAACACCATCAATGCCTCGCTGGCCTACACCCAGCTGCAGAAGCAGAATGCACTGGCTAACCAGTTTATCGAGACTACCGACAAGTATCTGGCCAATGCCAAGGGTAGCGACCAGTTGAAGCTGGTGCGCGACCAGTGGGTTGACTATCAGAAGCTGACCGCTGCTCTCGAAGACAATAAAGAAAATGCAAAGGCACTTGATGAAAAGGGCTATCTGCTGACATCAGAAAAGGCCGAGGCCGCACTCGGTGCCCATGCCGATGCTACACAGAAGGTGATGTTCTTGAACACAATGATTTGCAATAAACTGCGTATGAGCACCAACCTGAATATGGTACTTGCTGGTCGTATATCAAGAAATCGCGAGAAACTGGGTTTGTGGGCCGGTAACAGTGAAAAACTGGGTTTGTGGGCCGGTAACAGTGAAAAACTGAATCGTATCATCTTTAATACTGAACTGGTGAACCAGACTAACGCTGCTTTGAATTGGAAACTGCCCAACCAGCTTAATGGCTTTATCTGGCAAACGGCTCTGGGTAATAAGCCTAGACCTCCCTTCAAAGAAAAGTAGAACTAACAATACGGTGCGCAATCATAGCATGTATAAACGTATTGCCTTATTGATACTGATTCTGCTCCCGATGTTCACTCAGGGGCAGAATCAGACTTATTTCCAGTATCGTACCGACGAAGCTACCCTGGTGTTCTTCGATAAGAACCAGTCGCGCTATATTCCTCACATGATGCGAAACTTTCAGTTGGGCAAGGCGTTGCATCAGCAGATATGGACCACCGACTCGGTATATCGTTCTGAAGCGCCACTGCTACTGCTGACCGACTGGGAGGACGATGGTAACGGCGGAGCCACCCCACTGCCACGGTCGATCATCCAGATTGGTATGGCACCGCTCAACATGTCGTACTATGTGGCGCCGTCGGGCGAGCGATACCGTCAGCTGTTCAAGCACGAGTACACCCACACCGTGATGACCGATAAATACAATCTGCGCGACAAGCATTGGCGCAGCTTGTTTGGCACGAAGGTGTGTACCGATAATACCCAGCCCATTTCGGCCCTGTGGAGCTATCTGTGCGTGCCGCGCTGGTATGCCCCCCGCTGGTATCACGAGGGTATCGCCTGTTTTATGGAAACATGGCTTGGCGGAGGAGTAGGGCGCGCACTGGGTGGCTACGACGAGATGTACTTTCGCAGTATCATCGCCGATGGCGAAAAACTCTTCTCGGTGGTGGGACTCGAAACCGAAGGCTCTACGATGGACTTCCAGGTGGGGGCCAACGCCTATCTGTATGGTACGCGATTTGTGAACTATCTCACCAAAAACTATGGTTACGACAAACTGATTGCCTTTTACAATCGTACGGCTGATAGTCGCACGTTCTTCGGCAGTCAGTTTAAGAAAATCTACGGTCAGTCGCTGCGCAAGGTGTGGGACGACTGGAAGCTGGACGAACAGCGCCATCAGCAGGCCAATCTGGCTGCCATCCGCCAGTATCCCGTCACACCCACAACGCCTGTCACACCCAAGCCGCTGGGCTCGGTGTCGCCGCTGGTTTACGACTCTGTGAGCGGGAAGGCCTACGCAGCCATGAATGCCCCAGGCAAGTTGGCTCATATCGCCGAAATCGACCTGGCTACAGGCAAGCAGCGCAAACTGCACAACCTGAATGGCCCCACGCTCTACGATCCTGCCTACGTGGCGCTCGACACGCGCCATCAGCGCATCATCTATACCACCAACAATGGTAAATGGCGCGGACTGGAGGTGTACGACCTGCAGCAGAACCGTGTGGTGAAGCGCAAGAATTACCAGCGTATCGGCAACATCGTTTATGATAACACGCACGACTGCCTGTACGGACTGCTCTCAAACGGCGGCACACAAACGGTGGTGCGTTTGGATAGCGACCTGGAGAACATCGAGCCCATCTATGCATTCCCGTTTGGCGTGAGTGTGTTTGATGTAGATGTGAGTCACGATGGCACATGGCTGTCGATGACCCGACAGGGCGACAACGGCGAACACACCCTGTTGCTGTTTAACCTCCAGGAGTTTGAACAGGCCATTTACAAACCGGTAGAACTGGTGACGTGGCGCGATGCCAACCTGGGACAGTTCCGTTTCTCGCTCGACGATCAGTATCTGGTGGGCAGTAGCTACTATACCGGTGTGTCGAACCTCTGGCAAATCAACATCGCCACCCGGCAGATGGAGATGCTTACCAATGCCAGCATCGGAATGTTTGCTCCGCTCGAAATACAGCCGGGGCAGCTGCTGGCGCTGCAGTTTGAGCGCGATGGTATGCGACCGGTAACACTGAAACGGCAGGTGGTGACCGATGCCAATGCCATACAGCTGTATGGTCAGGCGGCCTACGAGCAGAACCGCGACGCACTCGAACAGGTGGGCTTGCTGCGCGACTCGCTGCCCAGAATCGAGTTTGGCGATGTTTACAACCATATCACTCCTTACCATGTGCTGAAGGAGATGCGCTTTGCAGGGGCTTATCCCACCATCTCAGGCTTTACCGATGCCGACAGCTGGAATCATGTCACACCGGTGCTGGGTTACCGATTGGCGGTGAACGATCCCGTGGGACTGAGCAGTATCAGGCTCTCGCTGGGCATATCGCCATGGAGCCACAACCCCTGGAAAAACCGGTTGCATGCCGACCTGGAGTGGCAATACTACTTCTGGAAGCTGAAGGCGGCTTGGAACCACACCGACTTTTACGATCTGTTCGGTCCGAGACGTACCAGTCGTAAGGGCTATACGGTGGGGCTATCCTACGATTACACGAATAGTATGATAAGCCCCTACACCCGTGAGTGGGGATTCTCGGTGGATGCCTATGGCGACATGGATGCACTGCCCATGTATCAGGAGATAGCGGTGAACGACGTGAAATCGCTGCAGACAGCAGCACTCTACGGCAAAGTATCCAAACTGCGCAAGTCGCTTGGCGGTGTGATGGACGAGCAGGGCTACCAGCTCGGCATCAGCGGCTATGGCTATCTGGCTGGCGGCACATTCTATCCGTCAGTCGAAGCCACTGGCGATTTCGGTACGTTGCTGCCGTTCGACCGCAACACATCCTTCTGGCTGCGTACGGCTGCCGGGCATAACTTCGGCGATGCCCAATCGGTGTTCGGCAATACCTATCTGGGCGGATTCCGCAATAACCGTGTTGATAACCGCGATGCCTTCCAGTACCGTACAGCACTGGCCATGCCTGGAGCCGACATCGACGCCATACAGGCACACTCGTATGCCAAGGCCACTGCCGAACTGAACCTGCGCCCCATTCGAATGAACAATTTCGGCGCCCTGTTCTGCTATCCCACATGGATACAGTGCTCGCTCTTCGGTACAGGTCTGTCGGCCTGGAATCCCGGTACGAAACATCAGATGTATTACAGCACAGGCATACAGCTGAGTACCGAACTGGTGTTTGTAAACTATCTGAAGACGACACTCTCGGTAGGTTTCGGACATCTGTTTGCCCCCGAGGGTTTTGCTGGCGGCAGGCATGGCAACGAGTTAATGATATCTTTAAAATTACTATAAATGCAGTTTGTAGCTTCGCTATTACCTATTATAATATATATACTGGTAGTTTACAAGATTGATCATTTCGCACTTGTAAACAAGCGTAGGCTACTGTTGTTGGTGGGTTGTGGCATGCTTACGGCACTGGTGTGTTTCGGCTTGTTCAGCTGGCTTGCTGACTGGCTACCCTACAGCGTGCATCCAGTGGCTGAAGAGGCGGTGAAAGCCGTGCCGCTGCTGGTGCTGGCATGGCGCAAGCGTATGGTGTTCTTTATCGATAGTGTGATCTGCGGTGCTGCTGTGGGTGGCGGGTTCTCTATTCTCGAAAACCTGTTCTATCTGGTACTGGGCCAGGATGCAGGCTTGGGTACCATGCTGTTCCGTGGGTTGGAGGTGGCACTTGTGCACATTGGTTGCAGTGCCGTGGTGGCTGCTGGCTTGGTGCTGCTGGTGCGACAAACGGAGCGATGGCGTTCGCGACTGGGAGTAAGGCCGTTTGATGTGGTGATGACCATCCTGCTGCTGGTGGCTGCCGTTGCTGCGCACGTGTGCCATAACCATCTGCATTTCAATCCTGTCATGCAGTTTGTAAGCGTATTGGGCGTGATGGGTGGACTGCTGGCATGGACGTACTTCTACGATGTGGATATGATTCACCGTTGGCTCGACGGGGGGCTCGACCAGCAGATACAGTTGTTTCAGAGTATCCGCGACGGCCAGTTGATAAACACCTCTACGGGTGCTTTCCTCGAGTCGGTCAAGGCATCGTTCCCACCATTGGTTTATTTCGATATCATCTGCTATGTGCGTCTGCATGCCGAGTTGTCGGTTACGGCTAAGGTGCGTTTCCTGATGCGTGAGTCGGGCATGCTCCCCCCGTTGGGCGAGCATGAGCGCCAACAGGTGCTGGCCAAGTACCGGGAGTTTAAGCAGATGGAAAAAAATATGGGCGCATCGGCCATGCTGACCATTGCGCCCGTAGTGAAGTTGCATCCGGCAGATGTGAATGCCTTTCGCAACCTGATTAGCGAGTGTAGTATTACTTAACCTGGAAATCAGAAAGACTATTGGACACTAAGAATGCAGTACTGGAATGGGGCGAGCTGCAGCGAGCTGGGCAGCTTCTGGCTTTTGCCGGTAAGTATGTCGGTGGCTTGCTGTCCTGCCCAGTCTGAAGGTATGGTAGCTGGCTTCGGCTCGTTACGAACGTTGACCAGTATGAGGAAGCGTTCGTCATTGTCTGATTTCTCGAATATCAGCACATCCTTGTCGGGCCATGCTGTGAACTTGCCTTTGCGCAGTGCGGGATGAGTGTTGTACTGATCAAGCAGTGCCTGGTACTCCTGATAGATTTCGGGCTTGGCAGTCCAATCTACTGGAACATACTTGAAGAAATTGATTGGCTCGGGGTAGCCTACTTCCTGTGATCCGTAGATAAGTGCACCGCCGTGAGGGAATATGCTGGCCACATAGGCTGCCATTGCGCCACGGTCGGTTGTGAATTCTACAGGAGGTGTAGCCTCGGTAGAATGGTCGTGATTGGTGGTGAAGCGCAGCTTTACTTTGCCAGCAGGCAGACTGGCGTATTCGGCGCTATCGGCTGCGATAAGATCGGAAGCAGGTGCTCCCTTCCACACCTTCACCAACTCGTCTTTATAATCCCAACCGTAATTCATATCGAAACCGCCCACGGTGAAGTTGTCCTTATTCTTACCCTCGGCCAGCATCAGTATCTTGCGTTCGCCAGCAGCTGTGCGAAGTTCGTTGATACAATCCTTCCAGAAGTCGGCTGGCACTCCGTCGGCCACATCGCATCGGAATCCGTCGATACCAACCTCTACTATCCAGAACTTCATAGCGTCGATCATTGCAGCGCGCAGGTCCTTGTTGTCATAATTCAGGTCGGCCACATCTTCCCAGTTCCATGGCTGTGGACATATAATGGTATCGGCTTTCTCGTCGCGCGTGTACCATTCGGGGTGAGCTTTTAGCCAGGGATGATCCCAGGCAGTGTGGTTGGCCACCCAGTCCAGGATGATAGCCATACCGTGTTCGTGGCATACGGCGGCCAGGTGCTTAAAGTCGTCGATAGTACCAAACTCGGGTGCGATGGCTTTGTAGTCGCTGATGCAGTAAGGAGAGTTCTTGCCCTTCTCTATACCGATGGGATAGATGGGCATTACCCACATAACATTTACGCCGAGACTGCGGATAGAGTCGATGCGGTCGGCCACGGCAAGAAGTGACTTCTCGGGTGCGAAAACACGAGGATTTACCTGATACATGGCGATGTCCTCAACCTCGGGCAGCTGGAATGCCTGTTGTGTGGATTGTTGTGTTGGTCGGCATGCGCTTAACGCGGCGATTGCCAATGCGAATAATAGTAGCTTTTTCATAAATTGTTGTAGTGTAATTATTAAATGTTGGTTATCTGCCGGCAAAGATACGCACAATTCTCCATTCCGCCAAATATTAAAGCGAGAAAAATGAGAATGTAATATGCTACTCGAAATCTGCAGATTGAAAGTAGCAGAGGTTTTCGCCTTTCTCGTGGTGCTTGGTGTTCTCGGCGGTGATGCGTATCTGGTGGATGTCGGTATCGTCGTTACGCACCTTGTAGTCGAGCATCATCAGGAAAGCACCCATCTTCTGATTGCCGTATTGCTCAGTCATATTCTGGATGCTCAGTATCTTAACCTCCTGACCATCTATGAATGCCTGCACCTTGAAATCCTCTAGTTTAACCGAATAGTCAATCACACCATTGTTGTTGTCGCGATACAGTTTTTCGTCGAATTTCATGGCCTCGGTAGCACTCATTGGTCGTGTGTAAACCATCAGTGCATTGGTGCCTGTGGGACAGAATGCCGTGGTGCCATATAGTTCAAGACGGTGATAGCGAGGGTTGATGGTAAGATCTTTATCGGCAATGATATTCCATGCCCAGAACTCCAGTCTTCGGTCTTGCTCTGACAGTTTGCTGAATCGCACATACTCATCCCACCTTACAGCAGTAAGAGCCATATATCTACCAGGTTTAACGTTGGTGATACAGTAGTAACCGGCACTGTCGGTAGATGCACTATCCACAGTATGAAAATGCTTGTCCATCAGCATCACAGCACAGTGACTGATAGGCTTGCCATCAAAATCAGTAACATGGCCTGATATCTTAACTCGCTGCTGCGCCATGACCGACATACAGCCCGCAGCCAGCAGCATCCATAAAAACAGTTTCTTCAATTGTCAAACGTTTTATTATTCCTCTACAATAGGGTAAAGCTCGATAAACTCACCCTGATGGTTCTGGCCATCGTTAATCAGTTCGGCAGTCTTCTGTCCTACGGTCTCAATGTCGTGGAATCCAGGCAGTGCCATGTTGCCATTCAGATCGGTAGTGGTAGGTCCTGGGTGTACTGAGAATATCTCTACAGGTGTATTGCTCTGCTTGAACTCGATGGCCATTACGCCCATCATGGCATTCTGTGCGGCCTTGCTAGCCACGTAGGCAAGCGGATGCCAATAAGGACTGATTTCTGATGGTACGGTGATGTTTACGATTCTACCATTATTCTTAGCCATCATTGGTATCAGCGCCTTGGTAAGTGCGAATGTGCCGATAAAGTTCACATCCAGTGTTTCTTTGATTACGTTTATCTCTGTATGCTCGCTGTCAACGCTCATATCGCCTGGAATACCAGCATTGTTAACCAGGAGAGATAGTTCTGGGTATTTCTCGCTTACTTCCTTGGCAGCTTGTTCTACACTAGCCAGATTGGCCAATTCGATGTTTACCCATCCGAGCACATCGATGCCCTGACTCTTAAGTTCGCTGATGGCTTTCTCTGCACGCTGCTCATCGCGTGCACCAATGATAACACTCCAACCACTAAGGCCAAGATGTTTTGCTATCCCAAATCCGATGCCCTTGTTGGCACCTGTAACTAATACCGTTTTCATAATCCTATTGAGTTTAAAATGATTAATTCCGCCCGCAAAAGTACACACTAAATTCCATTCTACCAAATATTTTGGACTAAAAGCGAATTTCAGTGCTTTTAATCTCAATTCTGCTATCCATATAGGGTTATATTTTGATATAGTTGTGCAAGTATCTTTGTTGATTGATGATGTCGAAGATTACTATCACGCATTTAACAATTCCTTTATCTAATAATTTTCATCTGCTAAGCGGAATCTAATTGGTATACAATAATGTATTCTGGCAGGCTTCCCTCTCCACATACCAGGCTCCCACTTGGGCATAGACTTTACTACACGAACAGCTTCCTTGTCGAATGCTGGATCTAAACTCTTTGCGACCCTTACATCAGTAAGACTACCATCTTTCTCCACTATGAAAGATACTACCACACGCCCTTGTATGCATGAATCGTCATCACCAGGCCAGCGTAGGTTATCTGCAATAAACTCAAACATTTTCTCTATTCCACCAGGATATATCGGCATCATAGGTTCTGTCATAAAATCCTGAGATAACGGAGATATAATCAAAGGCTCCTTCTCGGCAGCACATCCCGTCAAGATAACAATCAAAGCCCAAACACCCAAAACTTTATAAATAGATTTACCTCTTGACATACAACTATGGTAGGTTTATATTTATTCTACTGGCGAAGTGACTAATTCTTCTGATTTATCAGGTTTACCACTACCTTTACCATCACGTCCTTCTCTTCTGTTCTACTCTCTGCAATCATCAGAGTTAGGGCTACGAGCGTGTTATCAGCCAATCGCTTCGAGCCGTCCTCGCGATATAGTATGCCATTATTATTCAGAAACCAAAGGAATAGTGTAGCTGCAATTCGCTTGTTGCCGTCGCTAAACGAGTGGTTCTTAGTCACCAGATACAGCAACATAGCAGCTTTCTCCTCTACACTAGGATAAAGCTCCTCGCCACCAAACGTCTGATAAATCTGGCCGATACTACTCTTAAACGAATCGTCCTTCTCATTGCCAAACAATACAGAGCCACCAAATTTCTCACGAAGGCCATCAATAGCTTGCATTGCATTCTCGTAAGTGGCATGGAATGGCTCTTCCTTTGTAGTCTTGTCGATTGAAAGACGCTCGTAATCGTAGTTATCGAGTGTATCAAGAGCGTAGGTATAGTCTGTCACCACTTCGAACAAAGCTGTGGTTTCATCAGTAGAGATGACTGGTTGGCTTTGTATGGTACGTCCAAGCATACCTACCAATTGGCGCAACTCTCCAATTTGCTCATGGCGTATGCGCTCATTAACGGCATAACCCTTAACGAGATAATCCTTAATGATTTGTCTTGCCCATATACGGAAAGCTGTACCGCGCTTGCTATGAACGCGATAACCAACACATATTATGGTATCAAGGTCGTAAATCTTTGTAGGACGATACTTGTATTGAGTATTATGCAAAAATTGCATATTACTATTTTCTTCAAGTTCACCTTCATTCAAAGCATTTTTAATATGACGGGCTATAACTGACTGGTCCTTTTGGAACAGCTCAGCCATCTGAGCCTGTGTTAACCACACGGTCTCATTCTCCAAACGGACATCAATCTGTGTCTGTCCGTCCTCTGTCTGATAGATTACAATCTGATCTTGCTTCATAATTTGGGTAAAGGTTTGGATTTGCGGTAGCCCATACCGGTGACGTGGCAGATAAGGGTGTTGTCCTGATTAGTAACACGTACTTCTACAGATGGAATCTTGTGATGATCTGACACGAAGATGGCTTCTGCACAGAGATGGTCGCCCTCTTTGGCACTGGATACAAACATAATGTTGTTTGAGATACCAAAGGTGAGCTCTCCGTGCTGATTCATCAAGGCAGCAATGGCAAGGTCGGCTAAGGTAAAGAGGGCCCCACCCTGACACACATGGCCACCATTGAGATGATCGCCCGTGACGGTCATCTCAGCTACTGCGTGATGATCGTCGACTTCGACTATCTTGCAGCCAGCACGAGCTGCAAAGTGGTCGGTCACATTTAGTAATTCTTTTATATTCATAGGTAGAATCAAGTTATTATTCACTTAAAAACAATCATATCAGACAATTGCAGGAAGTAATCATTCGACCAGATGTCTAATTCCTTTGGATTATCAATGAAACCTTCAACATCCTGCTTTACTAGTTCGATATCTGCAGTTGAGAGCTTTTCACGTAGCTGTCGCATAAACTCGTCCTGACCAATTCTCTCACCATGAAACTCATATATTCTCTCCTGAAGATGCGTGTAGTCAAGGGGAATCTGATGACGTACATACCATTCAAAATCATACCAGTCGCGCCCCTTAATTCTTCGTTGCCAAGCACGATAAACTAAAGCGTGCATCTTACCAGCATAAAGATCAGGCAACGTAAAGCACCGAGTCATAAAGGTATAAGGCATAATAAGAGTTTTCTGCTCAGTTTCGAATGCTAAAGGCGGATTAGTATCGAGTTCTATCTTTACCTTAATGGTTTTCTTAGTCTGGAATTTTATATCGTAGACTTCCGTATTCTCCTTAAGAAATGCGGACTCAACTCGCCCAAAAGTCTTTTTCTCTTTTTTCACAATGTTCACTTCATGTCCTGCCAACTTAAACTCTTCGATGATGGCGGGGAAATAGTTCTCCAGATGAATATCATCGCGCTTCTCAACTAACGAGAAATCCATATCCTCAGAGAAACGAGGCAGGTTATGAAATATTCGCAGACAGGTTCCACCATAGAAGGCTGCATGCTGAAAAAAACCACCACGCTGCAGTCCTGCCAGAGCTATGCGTTGCATTACCTCTTGTTCTACGTTAGGTGTAGCAGTACCAACTCTATCGGCTAGTTGGGCTACCATTTCATCATATATACTCATAATTTCTTGATAATTTTAATGAGGTTGTTTAATATCTGTTCCTTTCCACCTGATTGCGCACAGACCTCAATAATGTTGATGTTTAAATCGCTCAAGATATCCATATCAAAGCGCATATCCTCTTCAAGATATTGCTGTAATCCTATAACCGATTGTGATGGCAAGTAGGAGTCGTATAAAATCGTATCACAGAGAGCTTTTTCAGGCCCTGCCATTAGGCAGTTTACACCATTCTCCTCCACGCTTCTGATACCAATAGGAAAGTAACTGGGTTTAACCTGATAATAGGTAAAACGCCCTAAACTGTTCTCGAACTCCCTCGTTCGCTTTGTAGTGATTGAAGTCATCGTAAACACTCGTTCTGGAATCAATCCATACCATCTTAATGCCCATTGCAATGATACGTATGATGGACCATAGATATGATTGGCGCATAGTCGGACATTAATCGGTTTTCCGCTGATCCTTTCATCTACCACATATAATCCGCGCTTCAATCTTATCAATTGTCCATCTTTTTCCAGTGCGCGCACCTTTTCGTTAGGAGCAGCCAAGTAATCAAAACAAGCAGCTATTGTACCCGTCTGCACGGGCACATTTCCCAATTGTATCAATGGATTCTCCTTCATAAGCACTATTATTTGGCTGCAAATCTATAAAATATTGCACAGAAAACCAAATAATTCTTTGTTTTCTGTGCAATATTTAATACAATTTAGGAATTCTACTATTCAATATTAAGACGGCGGTTCTTGGGATATTTTACTTTATATTGCAGAATCAGGTCGCGCTGCTCGCCGGGCTTGAGCTGTAGTGGCCACTTGATGATGCCAGTCTTCTTATCAAACTGGCCATCACTAAGTTCATCCATGATTACCTCGATACTGGTATTACGTGAGATAGGGGTCTGATCGAACACGGTGATGTTGACACTCTCCTGACGATTGTTCTTTACGGTGATACGCCACTTCAAAGTCTGCTCCTGATTGCTACCGAAGAATCGACGTGTAGAACTCTCGCTTACCTTGGTGCGCTGTACACGGATACTCTGGTCGCGACCCATCGAGAAGTGGAGCGTGTCGCTACTTACGTTAGGATCGAGAATGCTCTTGCCAACAAACGAATTGTCGAAATATACATTGGCCTCGCCCTCCATCAGATTGAGTTTCTGCCAGTCGGTAGCATCGGCCACGAGGAACGACTCTTTGTCGATCTTGGGTATGCCGCGATACTCGTATGATGCTGGCAACTGATGACGGGCAATCTCAGTTGTTGTAGTCTTGCCGCCATCGGGCAATGTAAGT
>JAEEGK010021459.1_pt1 | contig 13642 bp, 11 predicted proteins | sample 8958771 | NCBI WGS metagenome assembly JAEEGK01 (sample SAMN16246547, study PRJNA631951) | gut metagenome | biome: gut microbiome; feature: rumen; material: SC-attached | host: Bos | place: Iran: Karaj | collected 2018-10 | reverse complement strand
TGGTGATCGACGCTCTATATTCGGCGCTGATCGAGCTGTGCAAGACCGAGGCCGGCGTATGGTTGGCAAACGAGCTTCTGCGCGAGTTCTCGCGCTCGTCGCATGGCAGGTACGACTTCCTCGGCGTCTGTCCCGCTCCGGTGGCGGCCGCGGTGGAGGATATCGTTGCCCGCACGGGGATGATCGGGCTGTGGAAGCCGCGTCAGGTGGTCGGCCGTCTGCCGATCGCGCGTCCCGTGTCGGGCTCGGTGTCTGATTCGTACGCGATGGATCAGGGGATGCAGTTTCTGGACGGCGCGGGCCGGCCGGCAAACAACGGTTTTTACGCCTGGGATCGGAAGAGCGGGAATATCTATCGGGTCCGTGTGATCATCCCGCCTCTGTTTTAGGAATAGCACAGTCTTGAGAAGTTCTGGCCGACACGAAGCAGAATCTACCGTACGTCTGTGTGTCAGCTTTGATTCTGACCTTTTGAAAAGGAGTATCGATGATGGATCGTATCGCACATGCCGCGCTGGTCTCGGACGCGGGGTATGACGCGCCGCTGTATGCTTCACGGGCTGAAGTGCCTGAAGAGGCGCGCTGGAAACTTGAAGACATTTATGCCTCCATGGATGACTGGGAGGCCGATGCGAAATCTGCCGCGGAGCTGACGGAGGAACTGGCTGCGTGCAAGGGGCACGTGATGGACTGTGCCGCGTCGCTGTGGAAGGCGATCAACCTTGACGACCGGCTGAGTTTCGTCATGGGCAAGCTGTACAGCTATGCCGTGATGCGCAGTCACGAGGACACGGCGGCGGAAGCACCGAAAGCGCTGGCCTCGCGTGCCTCGCAGCTGAGCGTCAAAGCGGGGGAAGCCTCGGCCTTTCTGACGCCCGAGATTTTGGCCGCCGACGCGGCGGCGATCGACGAATTTATCAAAGCCGAACCGCGGCTGGCACTGTACCGCCTGATGTTCGACCGCATCCTGCGACGCAAAAAGCATGTCCTCAGCGCCGAACAGGAGGCGATCCTTGCGGCGATGGGCGAGCTGGCCGGCGCCCCCGACGAAGCGTTTTCCATGCTGACCGATGCCGACATGGAGTTCGGCACGATCGCGGACGAAAGCGGCGCAACGGTTCCTCTCACGCAGGAAGGCTACGGCCGCTATATCTCTTCGCCCGTGCGCGCTGTGCGCAAGGCGGCGTTCGAGGGGATCCACAAACAGTTCGGGAAGTTCCGCAACACGCTGGCGGCGACCTACTCGGCCAGCGTGAAAAAAGACTGCACGTTCGCGCGGCTGCGCCATTACGGCTCAGCTTTGGAGGCGTCGCTGGAGAGCAACGAGATCCCCACGTCCGTCTACGGCGGCCTGATCGACGCGGTGAACGACGCGCTGCCGGCGCTGCACGAGTATGTGGCGTTGAAGAAAAAAGCGCTCGGCGTTGAACACATGGAGCCGTACGACCTCTACGCGCCGTTTGCTGCCGAGATGAAGCGCGTCTTCAGCTACGAGACGGCTCAACGGCTCGTTCTCGAAGCGGTCGCGCCCCTTGGCGAGGAATATGTGCGCCTGATGAAAAAGGCGTTCGACGAGCGCTGGATCGACGTGTACGAGAACAAGGGCAAGCGCAGCGGCGCGTATTCGTGGGGCTGCTACGGCGTGCATCCTTACATGCTGCTCAACTACGGCGGCACGTACCGCGACGTATCGACGCTGGCGCACGAGGGCGGGCACTCCATCCACACCTGGCTGTCCAACGAGAGCCAGCCGCAGGTGTACGCGTCATACGCGCTGTTCGTGGCCGAGGTGGCCAGCACGGTGAACGAGCTGCTGCTCGTGGAATATCTGCTGAAAAACACCGACTCGCGCGAGGAAAAGGTCTTTTTGCTGAACCAGCAGCTCGAGTTGATCCGTCAGACGATCTACCGCCAGACGCTCTTCGCTGAGTTCGAGCGCGACGTCCACGCGGCGGTCGAGCGCGACGAGCCGCTGACTCCCGAAGGCATGAACCGCATGTGGTCGGAGCTGAATACGCGCTATTATGGCCCCGAGGTTGGGGCAAACGAAGATCTGGCCGCCGAATGGTCGCGCATCCCTCATTTTTACAGCGCCTTTTACGTTTATCAGTACGCCACGAGCCTGTCGGCCGCGGTGGCGATCGTCGACCGCATCCTCACGGGCGGCGAGGCGGAGCGCGACGCGTATCTGACGCTGCTGCGCGGCGGCTGCTCGGCCGATCCGATCACGCTCCTGAAAGGCGCGGGCGTGGACATGAGCGGGCCGGAGCCGGTCAGACAGGCGCTGTCCGTGTTTGCGCGTAAGACGAAGGAACTTGCGGCCCTGCTTTAAGACATGACTGCGGGATCATCTTTGTATCCGCAGACCGGAATGCCGAACGCACATTCGCGTTCGGCATTTTTGTGCTAAAATGCGCATGATACGATTTCATTCTTTTTGACAAAATCGGGAGGGGTATCGAAAATGGATCAGTTCAGTCCGATTGGCGTGTTTGACTCGGGAGTGGGCGGATTTACCGTTGCCCGCCAGGTGCGGCGCCTGATGCCGAACGAAGATATTGTCTATTATGGCGACAGCGCCAACATGCCCTATGGCAGCCGCGCGACCGACGACATTCTGCACCTTGCGCGGCAGATCCTCAGTTATCTGGCCACGCGCCGCGTCAAGGTCGCGGCGGTCGCCTGCAACACGATCTCGACGCTGATCAATTATTACCGAAACGATTATCCGTTTAAGATCTTCAGCGTCATCGAAGCCGGCGCGGCTTCTGTCGGCGACCTCGACGCCGACTGTGTCGGCGTGATCGGCACGCCCGTGACGGTGAAGTCGAAAGCCTACGACCGTCTTATCCGCGGCATCCGCCCGGACATGAAAGTCGTCTCCGCGCCGTGTCCGCTGCTTTCGACGTACGTCGATGCCGGCGATCTGCGTCCTGAAGTGGTCGATCCCGAACTGAAAACCGCCGTCGATTCCATTCTTGCTGAAGCGCCCGTGAAGCATCTGATCCTCGGCTGCACGCACTACCCGCTCGTGTCGGAACACCTGAACCGGCTTTATCCCGGCATTGAACTGATCGACCCGGGGATCGAGCAGGCACGCATGATCAAAAGTTATCTCTCTGACAATGACCTCCTGCGCGACGACGGCAATCACGGTACGGTCGAGCTGAACACGTCGGGCAATCCCGCTCAGTACGCCGAGTCAGCTCCGCGCTTTGGCCTGTCTGCGCCGAGCGCGATCAACAAGCTCATTGTAACCAAGCCGCTTTAGGTGTGCTGGGGCGGCGGAAGACGGCCCGCTTATGGGGATGGCTTTTGCGGAACAGAAAAGAGGAACAAAAATCGCGCTGCGTCGTTTTTATCTGACGGGCGCGTTTTTTGGGACGCTCAATTTGGGCTATTTTTTAAATAATAAATCTCTACATCCAGTTGATAAAAGTCGATTTTGTTTGTATAATTTTAAACAAAGGCTGGACGTTCGGCCGATTTTTACTGGAAGGATGATGTTGTATGAAAACAAAAAAGATCCTGCTGGCGCTTCTTTTCGCTGCTCTGACGGCCTCGGCCGCGTGTGCGGCCGACGTGGCGCTGACTTCGATCGGGCAGGGGCCCGACGCGATGATGATCAAGGTGATCATGCGCTCGCTGAAGATCACGCCGGATTATGAGCCGCTGATGAAGCCCGATGCTCTGACGAACCAGAAGGCGCTCGTCGCGGTCGTCGGCGGCAGCTCCAAGGGACTGGGCGCGGCCGGCATCGACAAGGAGCAGGAAGTCGAACGCACGAAGGCGCTGTGCGACGCGGCTGTTGCCAAGGGCATGAAGGTACTGATCATGCACGTGGGCGGCGAGGGACGCCGCGGCACGCTGTCCGATCTCTTTATCGAAGCGGCGGCTCCCTATGCCGATGACATGATCGTCGTCGACGGCGGCAACGGAGACGGCATTTTCACGAAATTCGCCGAGGCGAAGAGCATCACCATCAAGACGGCGCCCAACGTCAAGGGAACGAGAGAGCCTCTGAGCGCCGTGCTGGCAGGCTGGGGCATCACGCAGTAGGCAGCGGCCATGGAGTGGTTCTGGCCGGAAGGTTTTTACACCTTCCTGATGATCGCTGTATTCGCCTTCGGCGCGTTCGCGTTCAAGCTGCCGATCGCCGTGGCCATGGCTCTGGCTGCGGTCGTTGGCGCGCTTGCGGGCGGCGAGGGCTTTCCCCTGCGGCATTTCGTCGAGGGGCAGTTCGGATATCTGAACACGATCCTAGTCATCGCCACGGCGATGATCTTCATGAAGGTCATCCATCGGACCGGACTGCTTGACGCACTGTCGGCGTGGCTGATCCGCAAGTTCCGCCGCTTCCCCGTGCTGCTTTCCATCGGACTGATGCTGATCGTGATGATCCCCGGCATGATCACGGGCTCTTCGACGGCTTCTGTGCTCACCACCGGCGCGCTCGTCTCGCCCGTGCTGATGGCGCTGGGCATGGACAAGGTCAAGGCCGGCGCGGTCATCTCGATGGCCGCCCTGCTCGGCATGATCGCGCCGCCGATCAGCATCCCGGCGATGATCATCTGCGCCGGCGTCGATATCCCTTACGTGGGGTTCGCGCTGCCGCTGCTGGTCTGCACGGTCCCGCTGGCGCTGTTCTACGCGCTGACGATGATCTATCCGACGATCCGCACCTGCAAGGATGCGGCCGCGCTTGAAGCACAGCTGGAAAAGATGGAGGCCCAGAAGCTCACGTTCCGTCTGGCCTTGCCCGTGATCGTTCTGGTCGCGTTGTTCGCCGTCGAGCAGATCTTCGCTTCCGTCTGGCCCGGACTGGGCATGCCGCTCATTTTCCTCATCGCGGCGGCGGCTGGATTCCTCACCGGCGTCAAGTGGAACTTCATCGACACCGTGACGGAAGCCGTCAACGACTGTCTGCCCGTGCTCGGCATCCTCATGGGCGTCGGCATGTTCATCCAGATCATGACGCTGATCGGCGTGCAGGGCTTCATCGTCGTCTCGACGCTGAGCCTGCCGAGCTGGACGATCTTCCTCGGCATCGCCGTGATCATCCCGCTGTTCGGCGCGGTCTCGTCGTTCGGCGCATCGTCGGTGCTCGGCGTGCCCTGTCTGCTGGCGCTGCTCAGCAGGGATTCGGTGGTCGTCGCTTCGGCGCTCAGCCTCGTGGCCGCGCTCGGCGACCTGATGCCGCCGACGGCGCTGGCGGGCATTTTCGCCGCGCAGGTGGTGGACGAGCCGAATTACTTCAAGATCCTCAGGAAGTGCCTTCTGCCGGCGTTCGTGCTCGACGTCTGGGGCATTCTCATCATCATTTACAGCAACAACGTTGCTGCGCTGATCAAGTAGGGAGGGGAGCAGGATGACGCTTATTTACCGGGGCATCGTGCTCTTCGTGATGCTCTTTGTGCTGAGATGCATGTTCAAAGAGAAGTCGTTCTGGAAGCAGGTCACGGGCGCGATGGTGCTCATTCCGCTGGTGCTCCGCCTGCTGATGATCAAGTAGGGAGGGCTGCCTGATGAGTGAGAATTACAAAGTCAAAGGCAATGCCCTGACAGCGCTGGTCCTTTGCGCACTGGCCGGTGTCGTCTGCTGGTTCACGGCGCAGTCGTTCATGTCGATGTGGACGCCCGACGTGTGGTATCCCGCGCCGGGCTTTGAGAAGCACATGCTCTCGGAGTGGGAACCGGCGCTGGCCGGCACGCACGGCGACACGCCCGTCTTCATTCAGAAGGGCGAGGAAGATGGCGGCACGGTGTTCGTGATGGGCGGTACGCATCCCAACGAGCCGGCCGGCTACATGGGCGCGGTGATGTTCCTCGAGCGGGCGAAAGTGAAAAAGGGTCGTCTGTTCGTGATGCCCTGCGCCAACATGTCGGCGTTCACCCACAACTCGCCGCAGGACGCTGCGCCGCAGCGGTTCCATATCGAGCAGGAGGGCGGCAAGTCGCGCGTGTTCAAGTTCGGCTCGCGTGCGACCAACCCGATCGACCAGTGGCCGGAACCTGACGTGTATATCCACTATCCGAGCGGCCAGAAGCTGGACGGCGGCTCGCGCAGCAACCTCAACCGCTCCTATCCCGGCACCAAGAACGACGGTCTGACGCAGCTCGTCGGTTTGGCGATCGTGGAACTGCTCAACAAGGAGAACGTCGATCTGGCGTTCGACCTTCACGAGGCGTCGCCCGAGTATCCCGTCATCAACGCGACGGTCGCTCACGAGCACTCGATGGAGCTGGCAGCGATGGTGACGATGGAGCTTGAGATGATGGGCATCCCCATGCGTCTTGAGCCTTCGCCGGTCAACTTCCGGGGCTTGAGCCATCGCGAGTGGGGCGACAACTGCCCGAACGTGATCCCTATCCTTATGGAGGCGGGCAACCCCGCGCAGGGACGTCTGCGCGGACACACCAACGAAGCGCTTGTACTCACCGGCCGCGACAAGGCTTATACCAAGGCGGCCAAGCTGGGCGTGCTGTTCATCCCCTATGTGGATCAGCAGCCGCTTGAGCTGCGCACGGCGCGTCACGTCACGGCCGTCGCCAAGTACATCGAGCTGCTCGGCGACGTGCGTCCGGGCAAGGAGATCGTGGTCGAGAACATCCCGACCTACGAGGAGATGAACGAGAAGGGGCTCGGCCCCTGGCTCGCACCGGCTCCGTAACGGTCAAAACGGCTTTTCGGGCCGCGAATGGCTCGCGGCCCTATCAAAAACAAGGAGGGTTTCTGGTATGAAGAAAATGAAGGCAGTATTGGCAGCGGCTCTCGTCCTCGGCGTTGCGGCGACGGCGGGCGCGGTCGAGATCAAGGACGGCTACGCGGCTCACGGCATGGTGGCTGCGGCGCACGAACTGGCCTCCAAGGCCGGCGTCGAGATCATGAAGAAGGGCGGCAACGCCATCGACGCGGCCGTGGCCACGGCGCTTGCGCTGAACGTCGTCGAGTTCAACGCCAACGGCATCGGCGGCGGCGGATTCACCACGTTCTACTCGGCCAAGACCAAGGAAGTCATCTGCATCGATTACCGCGAGCAGGCTCCTGCTTCGGCCACCAAGGACATGTTCGCTTCCGAGCAGGCCAAGAAGGAAAAATGGTCGGCCTACGGCGGCAAGTCGATCGGCGTGCCCGGCTGGCTGGCCGGCATGGACTACATGCTGAAGAACTACGGCACGATGACCTTCGCTCAGGTCGCCGAGCCGGCGATCCGCTACGCTGAAGAGGGCTTCACGTTCGTCGATGCGCAGAAGGGCTTCATCGAGGATCACCTTGAAGAGCTCAACAAGTACAACGCGCCCGGCACCACGCCTTTCACCGATGAGATCGGCCTGCCCATCAACGGCGGCACCATCCTCAAGCAGCCCAAGCTGGCGGCTACGTTCCGCCTGATCGCCGAGAAGGGCCCCGATGTCTTCTACAAGGGCGAGATCGGCGAAGCCATCTGCCGCGCCGTTGAGAAGGCCGGCGGCAAGATGACGATGGAAGACCTTGCCAACTACAAGGTCTACGTGCGCAAGCCCGTCGTCGGCTCCTACCGCGGCTACAAGATCTACTCCGTGCCGCCCGCATCGTCCGGCGGAACGCACATCGTGCAGCTGCTCAACATCATGGAGAACTTCGACGTGAAGGGCTGGGGCTTCTGGTCCACCAAGAAGGTCCATGCGTTCTGCGAGGCGACCAAGATGATGTTCGCCGACCGCGGCAAGTACATGGCCGACACGGCTTTCGCCAAGGTTCCTCTGGCCGGGCTTCAGTCGAAGGATTACGCCAAGGAACTCGCCGGCAAGATCACCGGCCTCATCACCGAGAAGCAGACCGCGGGCGATCCGTGGAAGTTTGACACGGCTGCGAAGACTTCCTACGTGGCCGGCATGGGCGACGAGCATTTCTCCACGTCGCACTTCTCCGTTGCTGACGCCGAGGGCAACATCGTCGCCAGCACCAACACGATCAACTTCTTCATGGGCTCCGACGTGTTCGTGCCCGAGTACGGATTCCTGCTGAACGACGAAATGGACGACTTCTCCAGCAACCCCGAGAGCGTCAACGCTCCCGAGCCCGGCAAGCGTCCTCTGTCGTCCATGAGCCCCACCATCGTGCTTGATCCTGAAGGCCGTCCCTTCATGAGCCTCGGTTCGCCCGGCGCTACGCGTATCCTTACCGCCGTCGCTCAGTGCATCATGAACGCTGTCGATCACGGCATGACGATGGACGAGGCCATCGAGGCCCCGCGCTTCCACGGTCAGTACGGCAAGCAGATCCGCACCGAGAACGACCGCTATGACGAGAAGTTCAACGAAGAACTCAAGGCCATGGGCTATGAGATCAGCCTGCAGCAGCCTCTGTACACCGGCGGCGCTCAGGGCATCATGTTCCACTGGGACGCCAAGGGCACCGACAAGTTCCTCAATGGCGGCGCTGACAGCCGTCGCCTCGGCTTCGTCGTCGGCTTCTAAGCGTTTCGGAACGTAACAAACCGGATATTTGCACTTAACGTAAGGCCCTCGCGGGAAAAAGTCCCCGTGAGGGCCTTTTTCGTGGTAAGATGAGAACACGTTTGTTATTCAGAGAGGGGCGGTATGATGTTCTCTTTGCGGTTTCGCAGATTGCTTTTGGCCGCGGCGCTGTTGCTCGTCGTGTGCGCGCTGCCGGCGAAGGCGGCGTTTCAGATCGACGTGCGGCCCGGCTACGGCGTGACGGGGCGGAAATGGCTGTCGGATTACAATCCGGCCTTGCGCGGCACAGATTACGACACGCCGGTTTACGTGATGGAAGGAACGGAACCGGGCGGGCGTGCTTTGCTCTTTGCCGGCACGCATTCGCGCGAGATCGCCGGCCCGCTCTCGGCGACGATCCTCCTGGAAAATGCGCGCGTGACGCGCGGGACGCTGTTCGTGATCCCCTGCCTGAACGCGGCCGGCATGAGCGTGCCCGATTCGCTGGGACAGGTGCCGCACGAGCTGATCGTGCAGACGCGAGGCGGAAAGCGCGTGCTGTATTACGGCGACCGGCGCATCCCTTTGCAACCGGGTGAGAGCGACCCGCCGGAGTTCGTCCACCCGACCGGCTATGTCCACAAGGACGGGGCCGAGTGGCGCAACATCAACCGCAATTACCCGGGCGTGGCTGACGGGACGCCGGCGCAGCGGGTGTGTTTCGGTGTGATGGAACTGATCCGCCGCGAGAAGATCGGCACGAATCTTGACGTGCACGAAGCGACTGCGCCGGAGAGCGTGCTCGACCCGCGCGACGGCAAGACGTATCCCGGCGGTACGCTGTCGTATTCGCTGATCACGCATCCCAAATACATCGATACGGCGATCGAGATGATCTTCGACCTTGAAGACCGCGGCGTCAACCTCAAAGCGGAGCAGTCGATCCCCGGCTTCCGCGGCATCTCGCACTACGAGATCGGCGAGGGCACGAGCTGCGTGCCTTTTCTGAGCGAGACTCCCAACCCGGCCCAGAACGATCACGCCGTCGGCATCGATCCGCTGCACGACGCGAAGCACCCCATAGGGGAGCGCGTTGCCATTCAGCTGGAGATCTTCCGGGAGTGGCTAGGCAGCTGTGAAAAGATCACGGGCGCGCCGGTCGTGATCGAGGGGCTGCCGGACAAAAAGCAGATCGAGGAAAGCGGCGTTGGCGCGTTTCTGCGGTGACGGAAAGTTTATTTAAGTCGAACGCCTCTGCGCGGAAATGAGCGATCCCGCGCAGAGGCGTTTTTTGTACGCTGATCTTTTTGCGGATAACGAGCTTTTGACGGTATCATAATCGCGGCGGCACGACCTTTTCAGCCGAATGGAATGAGCCCGGAGAGCTATTTGAGGATTATTTATGATAGAATGATCATATTCCCGGGAAGGATGCGCGTCAGGAAAAGAATTTTGTATACAGGTTTTTACTACTTTTCAAATGTGTGCATTCGTGCTATAATCATCGTGTCGAAGGAATTATTTTCGACGAAAAAAAGGGCTTCAAAAAATCCACAGGAGGGATAGACAGTGAAAAAACGGAACGTAATTGCTTTGGCGCTTGTGGGACTTTTCGCCGCTTCGACGGCCTTTGCGGCCAGCCAGTTCATCATGGGCACGGGCGGCACGTCGGGCACCTATTACCCGCTGGGCGGCGCGATCTCGCAGATCATCACCGACCATTCGGGCGGCAAGGTTGCCTGTGTGGCTCAGGCGACGGGCGCTTCGGTTGAGAACCTCAACCTGCTCAACGCCGGCGACATCGATCTGGCCCTGGTCCAGAACGACACTGCCGACTACGCCAAGAAGGGCGAGATGTTCTTCAAGGCTCCTCTGACCAACGTCGTGGCGATCTGCCGTATCTATCCTGAGCACATTCAGGTGGCTGTCAACCCCGACAGCGGCATCAAGACGCTCGAAGAGTTCAAGGGCCACAAGCTCTCCATCGGCGCGCCCGGCTCCGGCAACGAGGCCAACGCCCGCCAGATCCTCGGCGAGATCGGTCTGTACAACGGCGAGAAGTATGTCGAGTTCACGCCTCACTTCCTGTCCTACGCCGAGACCACGTCCAACTTCAAGGATCGTCTGATCGACGGCTTCATGTTCACGACCGGCGCCCCCAACTCGGGCATCCAGGAGATCGTCACCTCGCAGCCGCTCAACTTCCTTGAGATCAAGGGCGAGCTTCGCGACAAGATCATCGCCAAGTATCCGTTCTTCGCTCCCGCAGTCATCGAGAAGGGCACGTACAGCACGCTCGATCACGACGTTGAGACCATCGCCGTGCAGGCCTGCCTTGTCGCCCGCCGCGACATGAGCGAGGATGAGGCTTATGCGCTGACCAAGGCCATCTTTGAGAACCTTGAAGCGCTCGGCCAGGCCCACCACAAGGGCAAGAGCCTGACGCTGGAGAAGGCTCTCGACGGCATGACGCTCGACATTCACCCCGGCGCTCTCAAGTACTACAAAGAGGTCGGACTGGTCAAATAATAACCGGATAATAGCCGGATCCATGTGATTCACGGGCGGAAGGAGCCGGAAGGCTCCTTCCGCTTTTTGACAGCGCCGCGTCGCTCCAGGGGAGGGGAAACGTATGAAACAAAGGATCGCGCTGTGGCTGGCGTTCTGCGCTGCGCTGGGCGTGGCCGTCTTCGCCTGCGTGCCGCGGCTGTTTCTGACGGCGGAGGATGAGACGGGAAAGGTCGTTTTTCTTCGTCCCGTCTACGAGGGCGACAGGTACGCCGTGCGCTTCATCCATTCCGTGGCGCGCCGGCCCGTCGACGAGATCTACGAGATCGCGCCCGACGCGTCCGTGCTGCGCGAAACGATCTACGACATGACGGGCGCGGGGCTGCCCTATCAACCCGAGGCCGGTCAGACGTTTTCGATCGAAAACGGCAAGTACGTGATCCGCGGCTTTGACGTGCGCATCCCGGCTCTGACGTATCGGATCAGCAAGGTCGTGGCTGATCATACGCTGCTGATCGGCGGCGACGAGATCCGACTGCGCGATCTTGTCTCTTCGCCCGGCAAACCGCTGACATTCCGCGTGCGGCGCATGACGCCGGCGGAAGCTTTTCCCATCTGGCGCGAGCTGCGCGCCCGCAAAGAGAAAGGGGAGTAAAGTGTTATGGACGAACTGAAAAATCAGCCCGTCACCGAGAAAAAAGTTCTGAACGCCGATACGGTCAGCGACGAAAAAGTCGTTCAGGAAAACCTCGAAAAGTACGACAGCGAATCGCGCTACCGCCGTCCGGAAGGCTTCTGGAAGATGGCGATCAAGGTGATCTGCATCGCCTTCTCGCTGTTCCAGTTCTACACGGCCGGCTTCGGCGTGCTGCCGGCGCAGATCCAGCGCCCGCTGCACGTGTTCTTCGCGTTCGTGCTCGTGTTCCTGCTCTATCCGTCGTGCAAGTCGTTCTCCAGAAAGTCGATGCACTGGTTCGACGTGATCCTCGCGGTCGTTTCCGGTGCGACGATGATCTACCTGATCGTCAACTATCAGGAGATCATGTACCGCGGCGGCGTGCCCACGCAGCTCGACCTGATCTTCGGCGCGCTGGCTATCCTCTTCACGTTTGAAGTGTCCCGCCGCATCGTCGGCTGGCCGATCGTGCTCGTCGCGCTCGTCTTCGTGCTCTACGCTCACTTCGGCAAGTACCTGCCGGGCTTCTTCGCCCACCGCGGCTTCACCTGGACGAGGATCATCAACCACATGTACCTGACAACCGAAGGCATCCTCGGCGCCCCCATCGGCGTTTCGTCCACGTTCGTGTTCATGTTCATCCTCTTCGGCGCGTTCCTGAACAAGACCGGCCTCGGCAAGTTCTTCATCGACCTCGCCCTGGCCGCGGCCGGACATCAGGCCGGCGGACCGGCGAAAGTCGCCGTCATCTCCTCGGGATTCTTCGGCACCATCTCCGGCTCTTCCGTCGCCAACACCGTCACCACGGGAACGTTCACCATCCCCCTGATGAAGTCCATCGGCTACGAAGGCCACTTCGCCGGCGCCGTTGAAGCGGCTTCATCCACCGGCGGCCAGCTGATGCCCCCCATCATGGGCGCTGCCGCGTTCATCATGTCCGACTTCATCGGCGTGCCCTACATCACCATCGCCATCGCCGCCGTGCTTCCCGCGCTGCTGTACTACATGGCCGTGTTCATCATGATCCACATGGAAGCCAAACGCCTCGGCCTGAAGGGACTGCCGAAAGACCAGCTGCCCAACACGAAGAAGATCTTCATGGACGGCGGCCACCTGCTCGTGCCCCTGTTCGTCATCATCTACATGCTCATCAAAGGCTACACGCCGCTGAAAGCCGCGTTCTACAGCATCCTCATCACCGTCGGCGTCGCCATGCTGAGAAAGAACACCCGCCTTAAGCTAAGCGACATCATCGACGCGTTCGACGAAGGCGCGCGCAGCTCCCTCGGCGTTGCTGCTGCCTGCGCCTGCGCCGGACTTGTCATCGGCTCCGTGACGCTGACCGGCATCGGCCTGAAACTGGCCAACGGCATCGTCTCGCTTGCCGGCGGACACCTGTTCTTCACGCTCGTGCTGACGATGATCACCTCCATCCTGCTCGGCATGGGCCTGCCCACCACAGCCAAGTACATCGTCCTTGCCTCCATGGCCGCGCCTGCCATCCAGAAGTTCGGCGTCCCCGTCCTGGCCGCGCACATGTTCATCTTCTACTACGGCATCATCGCCGACCTCACCCCGCCCGTGGCCTTGGCCGCCTACGCCGGAGCCGGTATCGGCGGAGCCGACCCGATGAAGACAGGCTTCACCGCACTGCGACTGGCCGTCGCGGGATTCCTGATCCCGTACTTCTTCGCGTACAACCCCGAACTGCTGATGATCAACGCCTCGCTGGCGAACACGACCATCCCCGCCGTGACGGCCATCGCCGGCACAGTGCTGCTGTCGTTTGCGGCCGCCGGGTACTGGCTGCGCAACCTGCACATGTACGAGCGCGCGCTGCTGCTTGCCGGCGCCCTGCTGCTGATCCAGCCCGGTATCATGACCGACGCCGCGGGATTGGCGGTTGGTGTTGCCGTGTATCTGCTCCAGAAGGTTTTGCGATAAAAGACTTGCATAGCTAAAGAGCTGTCTCAAAACTAAAATTAAGGCATATTCAAATAGTAAAACGCCAGCTATGCC
>JAEEGK010021457.1_pt1 | contig 13642 bp, 10 predicted proteins | sample 8958771 | NCBI WGS metagenome assembly JAEEGK01 (sample SAMN16246547, study PRJNA631951) | gut metagenome | biome: gut microbiome; feature: rumen; material: SC-attached | host: Bos | place: Iran: Karaj | collected 2018-10 | reverse complement strand
CGATGGAGGAGAACGGAAATCAGGTACGGCGGGGCTATGCCGACGGCAGGTCCCTCTGGGAGCTGGCGCTATTCTCCGTGCTCGTCCTTTTCGGGATCGCGAGCACGGTCAAGGAGTGTGTCCATCCCTCGGAACACAAGAGCGTAAGGGAGTCCCTCCGCGAACTCGGGGAGGCGGTCGAAAGCGAATACGGCATCCTCTCGGCGGCGGAGGACTCCTCCGCCCTGCAAAGCGCTCCCATCATCAACGATTGGACAGATGAACAGTAGAACCAGCATATCCGTCGCAGCGCTGTCCGCCGTGGTGCTCATCGGCGCCATCGTCTCCTGCGGGACCTCACGGAAGGCGGACGGCATCCGGCAGCGCGGGCTCGCCCCGCAGCTCGTCCTTCCCGGGGAGGATCCACTCCCCGAGTTGGACTACAGGAGGGCGAAGAAGGACACCCTCACCGTCCAGGACGACAGCGGACGGGAAATCCTCATCATGAAGGCGGTCCGGGACGACGAGACCGGGGAGATGGTCGCGACCGACGTACTGGACGCCGCGGTCATCACGGCCCGGTTCAGGAACGTGGCCGAGCGCGGGGGACGCGTGGACCTCCGGTTCCAGATCATCGTCCCCGGGGAGATGCAGGACCCGGCCTGGCAGCTCCGGTTCACTCCGGAAATGTACATCCTTGGTGACAGCACACGGCTCGAGTCCGTCATCATCACGGGCGAGGGATACCGGAAGGCCCAGCTGAAGGGATACGAACAGTACGAGCGCTTCCTTTCGAAGATCGTCTCCGACACGACCAGGTTCATCGACATCGGCCAGCTGGAGATCTTCCTCGAGCGCAACATCCCCCAGGTGTTCGCATTCAAGGCCGATTCCTCCGAGGTGTCGGACGAGCGGTTCCTCTCCGCCTACGGCGTCTCCGAGCGGGAGGCGCTCGAGCATTACACGGACCGTGTCGCCGTGAAGCGGAACCGCCGCCGGATCGCATCGCAGGGGAGGATGTACCGCAAGTACGTGAAGGCCCCCATCGTGACCGAGGGCGTCCGTCTCGACACGGTCGTCAGGACCCTGGACGGGGACTTCGTCTACGAGTACGTCCAGACCGTCGCCACGCGGCCGAAGCTGCGGAAGGTGGACATCGTCCTCTCGGGGAGCATCTTCGAGGAGGACCGGCCCGTCTACGTGATGCCCCGCAGCGAGCCGCTGTCCTTCTACATCAGCTCCGTCAGTTCATTCGCCGACGGCACCGAACGGTACCTGACCCGCGTGGTGAGCCGCCGGGCTGAGGCCAACGCTTCCTACCAGATCGAGTTCGCCAGGGGGAAGTCGGACATCGATCCGTCCCTCGCGGACAATCACGCACAGATCGGGTTCGTCAAGGACAACCTAGACGCCCTGCTCGCCAACGAGACTTTCGACCTGGACTCCATCGTCGTGGTCGCCAACGCCTCCCCTGAAGGCTCGTGGGCGCACAACGGAAGCCTGTCCCGCCGACGGGGCGAGGCCGTCTCCCGCTATTTCTCCGCATTCATGCGTGATCGGCGCCGGGAGGCCGCCCTCGAAGGCGGTTTCGCCGTGGACGAGAGCGGAATGGTATCCAAGGGCAACCAAATACCCGAGATTCGTTTCATCACAAGGAGCGTTCCTGAGAACTGGTCCCTGCTGAACCGGCTGGTCCGGAATGACGACGTCCTGACCGATGCCCAGAAGGAGCACTACTTCTCCCTAGAGGGGATGAGGGAGGCTGACCGCCGTGAGGCGATGATGAGGAACCGGGAATACTACCGCCACCTTGCCGACAGCCTCTATCCGAAGCTCCGCGTCGTGGACTTCACCTTCCATCTGCACCGCAGGGGCATGGTCAAGGACACGCTTCACACTACGGAACTGGACACGGCTTACATGCGGGGCGTACAACTGCTACGCGACATGGACTACGACGAGGCCGTCAAGGTCCTTGGCCCCTACCGCGACTTCAACGCGGCCCTCGCCTACCTCGCCTGCGACCGGAACGCCAGCGCCCTGGATATCCTCAATGGCCTGGAGAAGAGCGCTCAGGTGAATTACCTCCTCGCCATCGTCATGGCCCGTCGGGGCGACGAGCGGGCGGCCGTCGAGCATTACCTGCGGTCCTGCGCACAGGATCCGTCATTCGTGCACCGGGGCAACCTGGATCCCGAGATATCGGCCCTCATCCGTCTGTACGGACTCAACACTGAAAATGAACAACCATAATCAATAATCCATCATTCATAAACCCACAGTAACCATGAGAAAAGCAACCCTTTTTCTGTTCGCTGCCGTCGCAGCGACCGCGCTCGTCTCCTGTAACAAGGACCGGGGCGCATCCGTCCCCGGTGAAGGCCGTCCCGTCGAGTTCAACGTGTCCATCCAGGGAGCACCTTCCACCCGCGCGACCGGGACCACCTACGCCGACGAGTCCAAGGTCAACGACCTCCAGGTCTTCGTCTTCGACGAGACCGGCGCCCTGCAGGACTACAAGGCCGCCGGAGCGGCGATGACGGCGACCCTCTCCGCCACCTCCGGGGTCCGCACCGTCTGGGCCGTCGTGAACGCCCCGTCGATGGCTGACATCACCACTGCCGCCCGGCTCGAGGAACGCGCGACGCTCCTCTCCGACAACGGACGCGACTCGTTCGTGATGACCGGCTCCACCACCGGCGAGATCGTCGACGGCGGCACCGTCGCGATTACGGTCAAGCGCATCGTCTCCCGCGTGAGCGTCGCGAAGATCTCCACGGATTTCAAGTACGCCCTCGCCGAGAAGGTCCTCACCGTCAACGGCATCTACCTCATCAACGTCGCCGCCGACAACAACTACGCCGTCAGCGCTTCCGAGCCGGTGAACTGGCTGAACAAGCTGGGGCACGAGGACGCTACCCTCGACGAGCTCCTGTACGACGGGCTTGACGGCGTGACCGTCTCCAACGGCAACCCGTACAGCGTCGAGCACGCCTTCTATCCGTATCCGAACCCCGTCGAGGCCGAGACCTACGAGGACCAGTGGGCCCCGCGCCACACGATGCTCGTCGTGGACGTTACCCTCGACGGAGAACGGGGTTACTATCCCATCGAGCTACCGGTGCTCGAGCGCAACAAGACCTACTCCATCGAGGAGATCGTCCTTACCCGCCGTCCGGGCGACGTCCCCTACAAGCCCATCGAGACCGGCGAGGCGACAGCCCAGATCACCGTCGCCGAATGGGAGCTCGGCCTGAACCTCGGAACGATCACCATCTAACCGCGTACGGCCATGAAACACCAAATCCTCATCCTCCTCGGCTCCGTCCTCCTGGGCACTGCCGTTTCCTGCAGCAAGACCGGCTCCCCTGCCGACATCCCCGCCCAGAAGATCCGCATCGTCGTGGATGTCGAGGGCTCCGGCGCTCCCGGGACCCGTGTCACGGGAGTCACCTCGAACTCCACCAGCTCCGAAGCGAAGGTGAACAGCCTTCAGATCTTCGTCTTCAACGGCGAGCAGCTCGACGGCTACGGATCCAGCTCGGGCTCGCTGACCGCCACGGCCAGCTGCACCGCAGGCACGCGTGACATCTGGGCCGTGGTGAACGCCCCGGCCCTCACGTCCGTATCGTCCAAGTCGCAGCTCCTCGCGACCGTCTCGAACCTTGCGGCCGAGATCTCCAACTTCCAGATGGTCGGATCCAAGAGCGAGACGCTCCAGAAGGACGGAAACGTCAAGATCACCGTAGACCGCCTCGCCGCCCGCGTGGTCCTGAAGGGCATCAAGAACGCCCTGACGAACGCCGCCCAGGCGGCCTCCTTCAAGGTCCTCTCAGTATACCTGACCAACGTCGCCGGTGACGTCGACTTCGGTCATTCAAGTTCCTACACGGTCAGCAAGTGGTACAACCGCCGCGGCTACCAGTCCGCGAACAACCTTGGCAGCTTCACCTACGACGCCGTCAACAAGACCATCGCCTCCGGCGCCACCGACTCCGAGGCCCATTACTTCTACTCCATGCCGAACGCCAACGCCGCCGCCGTCGGAGGCCCCTGGACCCCGCGTGCCGCCCGTCTCGTGATCAAGGCGGAGATAGCCGGCGTCGTGTACGACTACCCGATCACCCTCCCCGCCCTGGAGAGCAACAAGTCCTACGAGATCTCCCTCGTCACCATCACCCGCCTGGGCAACCCGGATGACGGCAACGAGCCCAACAGCAACGACGACATCGACGAGGAGAAACCCGTCGTGGGCTTCGACCAGGGATTCGAGATCACCGTCAACCCCTGGACCGTCGTCACCATTACCGAAACCATCTAAAACCCATGCCCATCTTCCCGAAGACCGTCTCCGGGCGTACCGCCATCGTCCTCGCCGCCGTCCTCCTCCTTCCCTGCGCTTGCAGCGTGAAGGAGGACCGCGTCCCCTGCCCCTGTTATCTCGACGTTGTCCTGCCGCAGGACAGTACGATAAGAGAGGTCGGCATCTCCCTCTGGCGAGACCTCGAGGTCTGCCGCGTCGCGGTGGACCCGGCGGACTTCCCTCAGGCGTGGACCAAGCCCGTGAAGAAAGGGGTGGTCACCCTCGCCTCCTGGCGGGGAGTCCGGAAGGCGGCCGTCGCCGGGCACTGGCTGACCATCCCCTTCGGGGAGCAGTGCGACTCCCTGTACGCCTTCCACGAAGAGGTGGACGCCACCGGTGAGCGGGCGCGGGCGGTGGTCGTCTTCCGGAAGCAGTTCGCAACCGTCCACCTGGACATCCGGAAGGATGCCGCCGCGATGCGCCGCTTCGCCTTCCTCGTCGAGGGAGGCTCCTGCGGGTTCGACCTCCATACGTTCACCCCCGTCCCCGGAGGCTTCCGCTGGGAAGGCAGGGCGGCGGAGGGCGAGCGCATCGTCCGGTTCCGCATCCCCCGGCAGAGCGACGACTCCCTGTCCCTCAGCCTCCGCCATGACGGGGCCCCTGCCGGGTCGTATCCGCTCGGGGAGTACATCGCCCGCCTGGGGTATGACTGGCACGCGGAGGAGCTGCAGGACATCTACGTCACCATCGACCAGGTCCTCGGGCTCGTGACTGTATCCGTCTCGGACTGGGAGGACGGTGCCGTCTTCCATCTTGTCGAACAATGATCCGGCCGACTATGAAAAGAAGAATCATTCCTGTCCTTGCCCTCATGGCCTGCCTTTGCGGCTGCACGGAGATGGCCGTCCCCATGGAGGACGGGGCCGTTTCGGTGTCCTTTTCGGCTGACGGTCCGTCTCCCTGGGCGGCCGGCACGCGTTCGGTCCTGACCGGCTCCGACATCGAGACGAAGGCGACCTGCGTCACCCTCGCCGCCTACACCGGCGGGGCGCTCGACGCCTGCGGATACTATTCCAGCCCGCACTCGATGATCCTCTCCCTCGTCCCCGGCCGTTCATATACGGTCTACGCCCTGGTGAACATGGGCGACATGCGTAACGCCTTGCCCGCGTCGGAATCCGGCCTGGAGAACCTCACCTACACCATCCCGTCCTATACGGGAGGCAGCACGTCCGTCAACACCCGGGGGATCCCCATGTCCGGGAGCATCGACTATGCCACTGGCAGCAGCAGTACGGTCATCCCCGTCCGCCGCCTTCTCGCGAAGGTGACGGCGGACATCTCCTGCGACTGGGACGAGGCCGCGATCACTGCGGTGAAGGTGCGCGGGATGAACGGTCGCCTGCACCCGTTCGGGGACAGTGCGGCCCGGGGCGCATCGGACATGCTCGAGGAGGTGGAGTACAGCGCCGGGGGCGGGGCTTCTTCGGGCACCTACGTGTTCTACGTCCCGGAGAACCGGCAGGGAACGGTCGCCGGAATCACGGACTCCGCAGACAAGTCGCACGAACGGAACCAGACGGTCAGCGGCATGCGGGAGCGGCTGACCTACCTGGAGACGTCGGTGTCGACCACCGGAAGCCACACGGGGACAGTCACCTACAGGAGCTATCTCGGGCGGAACGCCACCTCCGACTTCGACATCGAGGGGAACGTCCGCTACGTCTGGACCCTCCTCTTCCGTGAGGACAACCTGCAGGAGAGCACGTGGAAGAGGGAAACCGACCTCTCCTTCACCACTTATGAATCCGAGCTGATCCTTTCTCCGGCATCGGCCCGCCTGGAGGTCGGATACACCCGTACCTACCGCGCGGTACTCCGCACCTGGACCGTCGTGGACGGAGCCAGGACCACCTACTCAGACTCCGTCCTCCAGAACACGGCCTTGAGCTGGAGCGTGAGTAGCACCTCCCGCGCCACGGTCAACTCCGCGGGCCAGGTCACGGGCCGGAGCGCCGGGGCCGTCACCGTGACGGCGAGATACACACCCTCCGGATCGGCAGATCTCACCGCAACTGCATCGCTGACCATCGTCTCCGGCGGAAGCAACTGGGACGACAGCTGGGACGACGCAGGCGAGATCAACCTTCCCTAGACTCCCGGTCCGGCATACAAGCAGTAACCCATCATCAGAACAGCCATCATGAGAAACACCATCGTTCCATTTACGGTCCTCCTCCTGCTCGCCGCCGGTTGCGAGCCGGAGAGGGAGGCCGAAGTCACTCCCCAGCCCCGTTTCGCCGACATCTCGGTCGACATAGGCAGCGACGCGCCCGAGGAGAACGGTTCCGGTACGCGCTCCCTCATCTCCGTCGACGCCGAGCGCTTCAGGGACGCCTATCTCTTCGCCTTCGACGCCGCCACGGGCAAGGTGCTCACCTACCCGGAGCACGCCGGTGACCTGGAAGGGACCGGACCCGTCGCCATATACACCACGGAGAAATCCTTCAACTGGGCACTCCCCGTCGGAACTGCCATGGACATCTGGGCCGTGGTCAACCCCGGCGGCGGAGAGATCGCCTCCTTCCTGGAGACGTGTGCGAAAGACCCCGGCATCACCGAATCCGACCTCTACGGAGAGAAACTTCTCTTCCGGTGCGAGAGCGGGACGCGCCTGAAAGCCCTGGACTCCTCGGAGACGGGCATCCCCATGTCCGGCAGGATGGACGGGGTCGTCCTGCAGTCAGAAAGCGACGCGCTCAGCGTGAGGGTCAGGAGGCTCTTCGCCAAGTACAACATCCACTTCGACACTTCGGGATACGACCGGGAGGGTTTCACGGTCAAGTCAACCTACCTGATGGCGTCGAAGAGCAACACCGAGGTACCTTTCTTCTGGGACGGGGGCTATTCCCAGACGGACTACTCCAAGCTCGCGACGGTCGACCGGTCCACGGAGGCCGATCTCGAGGCGCTCGATGAAGGAGGACAGGTGACGCTCTATTTCCTGGAGAACTGCCAGGGGGACAAACAGGGCGCCTCGTCCTGGTCAACGGTGTACAGCGACCTGGGACCGGACGCCGTCAAGCTCTGCTCTTACATGGAGGTCGGCGTGAACGTATCCCGGTCCTCGGACGGGACGGACGCCAGCTTCGTCCACAGGATCTACCTGGGGAAGACTGACATGACGACGAACTTCGACGTGGAGCGCAACCTCTTCAAGACGCTCAAGCTTTTCCTCAGGCCCGACGAGGGGATCGTCCCCGGCGGGGACGTCGACGGTTTCTTCTTCACGAACGCCAACTCGCTGTCGGTCGCTCCCGGAGAGAGTGTGACTGTCCCCTTCGAGACGACCCTGTCCAGCTCCGAGATCGAGTATCTCATCGAGCGGTCCGGCAAGCCGTCGACAGACCTCGTCAGGACCGGCGGCACCTATGAGACATCCAACCGGACGGGGCGTTTTCCGAACATGACCCACTCGGGGACCGTTACCTTCACCGCTTCGGAGACCGCAGCGGAAGGCACTTTGGATGTCACGGGAGGACGGAACCCCGGGGAGGTATCGGCTGTCAAATCGACGGTACAGGTCACCATCCAGGAGCCCGTGGTCCTCGACATCGCTTACGAAACCCTCAAGCAGGGCGAATACCTTGGCGAATGGTGCATCGTGTCACTCCCTGAAGCGTCCGGGGCTGAACCCGTGACGGCGGCTTGGAGGGACGCCTCCATGGTGAAGACCATCAGCTGCGGAGGAACCAGCCAGTCCGTCGGCAACCGCACGTTCGGTGCCTGGTGGGACGCATCCTCCCGGAAACTCTACACCGTCAGCTGGTTGAACGGCACCTGTCGCCTGGACCTCACGCAGGACGGGCGGTCGGCCGTCACCCTGGACATGCGGCAACGGAAAGCCGTCATCGGCCCCGAAGACGGAGCCGTGACATCTTATGCCGAAGGTGTCGCCCATATCACGCTGGACAACTCCGGGGCGGCGCATTACGTCCAGATCGTCCCCCGGGATCCGGACTCGTTCACTGCCATCGACCCCGAACGCTTCGCCCTCCCATCCTTCGTTGACTCAAGAGGGTACCTGCCCTTCGAGGAGCAGAGCCTGGACACGTCCGATGACAATATCGGAGACGTGTTCTCCTACAGCTTCGTGGAGGGAGATGACGGCGCATGCGACCTGGGTCGCATACGCTTCTACGGCCTCGAGGCCTGCACGGAGGAGGACGGATACTATCTGGAAGCCATGCACGGGCTCAACTTCGCCGACTGCCTGTTCAAGGTGACGGTGAGGGACTATTCCTCGATGCATTCCCGCCACCTCGGCGAGTTCCACAACACCCAGGTGGCCACGGGCGACGACCTCGGGTGCGACATCCCCGAAATCATAGGGAACAACGGCTATGAGATCCGCCGCTATGTCTACGGAAGTACGGAGGATGTCCATGCACAACCGACGGAAGAGTACTGGAACGACTCGTCATCCGCCGAGGACTGCATGAGCGTGGACAGGTCTGGTCTCCACATCGCACGGATACCCGTGAGCGAAGGAGGGCGTTACCCCTGCGGTACCTACATCATACGGAGCTCCGTCACGAATCCATATAACCACGCCGTCAGGCATGCATACTATACCTTCGACCTGATCCTTGACATCAACATCATTCCGAACGTCGTGATGGACCTCACGAGGGACTTCACCGAGCGGGTCGGATACTATGACTACCGGCACAAGGTCGAGAGCTACCGGCTCGGTCTGACCTATCACTGCCCGATGGCCTACAAGGGTTCCACCATCGTCGAGAGGGTCTTCCCTCAAGTGCGGGCCAAGTTCTACTACGACGATCCGAACGAGAACGGCGCGCGCATCATCGAGAGCTATACCAGCGCCTCAGAGGACGACTATAACGGGCCGCGCACGGCAGCGGTCGACATCGCCGGCATCAAGTCCGTCTACCTGACAGGGACGACCGCTGACACGGTCGGAGATTACTGGACGAGCATCGGCTACAGCAACTCCGACATGTACGAGAACGTCCTGGAGGTGCCGCACACATACATGGGCAGCCTGTTTTTCATGTGGTATTTCAATGCGAAGGGAGACTCGACGCAGTACCTGGACTTCCTACCGGCCGACAAGGGATGGAGTGATACCCAGGACGGAGGCTTCTATCATATAGGGAAGCGGACAGACACCTGTATCGAGAACACATACGATGACGGGTGGTTGCACTACTAAGGTTACAGTCCCTCACAGAAGGAGATCCCCTGTTTCAACTGTCCATCATGGTGATCATGCCGAAGGTAAGAAATATGAGAATCAGCTTCAGCAGAAAGATAAAAGCCTTCCATGCTACGCGGATCGGGAAGAAGAGAATGGAAAACAAGGTCTTCATGGCAATGTATATTTGTGGGGTTGGTGCGTTCCCTGATCCGAAACGCTCGCTAGTCACTCCACCTGACGAAGAGGTGGTCAATAGATTTTTACAAATATACCAAAAACCCGCCGCTTTTGCAAGAGAAACGGACGGTTCCCGAGGGAGCCGTCCGCCTTTTTTGAACTACTCAGTCTCGACGCCAAGCGTCTCCAACAGGTCACGAGCTTGAATAGACAAAATGTCCATGTCTTGGGTTGAACCGTCATCAACGAGTTCGAGTGCAGCCAAGTTTGCAACAATCAAAGCACTGGCCCGAGCATCACAGATGGGCGTCGGGCCGATACCGAGATTGTTTCTGATTTCTTCATAGCGGTCAATGGCCTTGACTAGAGAGCAGGAAATAGAAAGGATTTCCATCACAAGATAGTTCAGGTTATTGTTATTCGTAAGCATATTCTTGGTTCTTTGAATTTCACAATGCGGTGATGTGCCGCCTCTTGCGAAATTGAACACTCCATTCCGACGTTGCTGGGAGGCGGCCGCCCATATGATAAAAGGCGGCGGACCTCGCAGCAATACTTCGTCGCGTGGCTTCCGGTTGGTCATCTCATGTGGTTGTCGTTTCCTGCTTACAAATTTCAGCAAGTCACGCCGTATTCGATAGCCAACAGTCCTTCCTGGTATACGAAGGAAAGCCGCGTCGAGAGCGGGGCACAAAAAACCCGCACCGGGGAGGTGCGGGAATCAGGCATTCTTTAGAAAGGAAGCGTCCTCCAGAAAGAGGTGGGGCTGCCAGAGGTGGCAATAGCGTATAGGAAATCGGTCCGAACGGACAATCAGACTTCCTCTCCTTCAGGACACCTGCTGTTTAGTTCTTCATAGGGCATATTCCAGGTCAAGTCTGTCAATCGACTCCGGCCGGAATGAGCGCCAGCCTTCCCGTCCGATGTCGAAATAGGTGAATGTCCGTATGGGTTTCGCTTTCTCCGAGTCCTTCTGGGGGTCTCCAAGGTGCTCCTTGATGAAAGCATGATCCCTGGTCCCATATGCGCTTCGGAGCGAGCCGTCTCCTTTGCGGTAGAAGAAATGGACGATCTCCGTCTCCATCCTTTTCTTCAGATCCTGGAGCATCTGTGCCCTCTTCAGGGCAGTGTCATTGTCCCCCTCCCGGGAGAAAACGAGCGACGCCAGAATCCGGATTTCCGGATCCGTCGTTCTTTCAAGAAACTTCTCCGCATTCATCTCACGGTCCTCCCCGCCGCCTTCAAGACGGCCTTCTTCACAATCTTCCCCAGGCTCGACGCAAGGGAACTGATTTCGTCCATCACGATATAAGTATCATACATGCAGCGCAGTTCCTTCTCCGGCAAGGAGGACGCGATGCTTATCCCGATGGGCGTAAACCCGTTCCTCCGGACTTCATCCGCCGCCTTCCTCACCTCTTGCGCTCCCCCTTCGGCGCACCCGTCCGAAACGATGAACATCAGCGCCCTGTCCTTCGTCCGCCGCCGGATCCGGGCAGCCGCCTCGAGAATCGCCTCGGCCGTCGGCGTCCCGCCGAAGGATCCAACGGAACCGATGCCGTATCTCTTTCCGACTGAATTCGCTTCACGGTAGTTTCGCACGATATTCTTCTCCCCGAGAGAGGTATACCCATAGATATAAAGCCCTACGTTTGGAATCCCGCCGACGGCTTCGTTCACGAGAACAGCCGTATCGCGTGCGAGCCGTTCCCGCGTTCCGCACATCGAACCGGATTCATCGATAACCAAAGCGACGCTCACCTTTTCACTCCGGACCTCGCCCTTGCGGACATAGACGGTCTGCACGCCCTGACGGGCTTCGCTGAGTTTGTTCGTATCCAGCAGGCCGCTTCGCATCCCCGTCAAGGTATAGGCGTATTCGGTACTGTTACATCGCAGTGCCTGCGAGACGGCGGGTATGTATCGGCGTATCCTGTCCATCGAATCAGTATAGGCATCCACATCTTCTTCTGGCCGGACCACAACCGTACCGTCCCTGGTCCCCTTCTCCAGCATTCCCTCACATTCCTTTGCAAGAAGGGCGTCATCATCGGCCGCGGCTTGAGCCATGTCATCCGTGGCCAGGTTGTTCTCTCCCGGAAGGGAAGGATCTGCCGACAGTTCGTTCAGGGCATCCTCAATCTCACGGAACTGAGCTTCCACCTGCTCGTCAGACAGCGGCTCACAATCCTTTTCCCCGGGGCCTTCACCAGGTTGCTTCTGCACATCTCCTTTATTGCCGGACGACTGGTCGCCACCCTCTTGCTCCTGTTGGTACTGTCCTTCCTGACCTTCCTGTCCTTCCTGATCCTTCTGCTGCTGTTCCTGACTCTGTTCTTCCTGTTCCTGTTCCTGCTCGAGCCTCCGCTTCATGATTTCGTAAATCTCGCGGGCCTTCACAAGACATCCATCCGTGGTTTCCGGATACGGAACCAACAGATCACGGATTTCGATGAGCTCATCCGCGAAATAAACGGCATCGTCCGGATCCAGGGACGAAGGATAACGCACGATGCTCAGGATGGCATTGTACAGCCGCGCGAAGGCGCCGAGCCTCACTGCTTCGTCCTTTCCTTCCATCGTCTCCTCGTATCGTCCGAAGTGGTACTGTTTGGTAGACTTGAGGAAATTGGCCAGACCGGGTTTCCGCTCCCCCAGCTCCCTTTCTATCCGCTCGTCCTCCAGGATGTTCTGAAGATGATGGACAACCGGATTATCCGAATCGGGCAATGTCGAGAAGTCCGTGTACAGCAGGTGGCTGCCCTCGTGGATGGCCAGACCCAGGAATACGTCGAGCCGCTTCCCGACCGGGAGAGCCTCGTCGTCCAGCACCTTGCTTGCCACGAACAAACTGTGCGAGTCCGTGCAGGAACGGGTCGCATCAATACAGACATTCACCTTGAAAGGTGCATCCATCGCGACGATCATCTGACAGGCGAGCCGGTAGGCGTTCTTTACCAGTTCCTCGTCGCTCTTCGGATTCACGATGGCCGCCGAATAGGCGGAATCCTCCGGGAGCGTGTCCTCCCAGCCGAGGCGTCCCTCCTTCCGGATCCGGACGAAATGGTCTCCGTCCCGCTCAAGGAAGTCCTTCGTGAGAAGGTTGAACTTCTCTTGAGGAGTCATGTTTGAAATATCAGTTTTCATATTCGATAAATCGTTAATTCACTGCTAATTGGCCAGGACCGCATTCCAGACAATGCTCCGCTCGCCCTCGGCCTTCGTCCCTTCGAACAGGGGCAGGAATGTCAGTTCCATCGCCGTCACCGGTGCGTATCCGGCCGCAACCATTCTCGCAGCTCTGAGCGTCTCTCGCGTGGAGAGCGTCGTCCCCAGTTCCTCCTTCGCGTAGTTGGAACGAACGGTAGCTGCCGTCCTGACGATGTTCAGGGCGTCAGACATGGAGATGCCGTAGCGCTTGATCAGCACGGCCGCCTCGTTGTCCGCAGGCATGTAAGTCAGCTCCACCGGGAAGAAGCGGTCCATCAGAGCCCGGTCCATCATATTGGTACCGGTGTATTCCGCCCCGATGTTCGCTGTCGCGACAAAGCGGCATTTCGGATGGACGGGAATCGAACGACGGTCCTTCGTCCCCGCCATCTCCACGGGAAGCGCCCTACGGCTGTCCAGGCACGGAAGCAGGATGTTGTTCACCGCAGGTGTCGCTCTCGAAAGCTCGTCGAGAAGGATCACTCCCTCCTCCTGGATATCCTGGGTGAAGGAGGCATAGTCGAAAACGGATGATCCGTCCGGGGCGATGCGGTGCACGCCTAGCATCTCGGAAATCGGGTCGTACATCGAGCCCATGTCGTACACGTGGCACGGAAGGCCGAGCTTCCGGCAGGCCGTCATCACCAGCTCCGTTTTTCCAGTCCCTGAGGGACCCGTGAAGAGTGTGTTTTCCTGTTGGAGGAGGTTCACGAGCAGCAGGTACCAGTTGTCCTCCCCCACCCAGAATC
>JAEEGK010021456.1_pt1 | contig 13642 bp, 16 predicted proteins | sample 8958771 | NCBI WGS metagenome assembly JAEEGK01 (sample SAMN16246547, study PRJNA631951) | gut metagenome | biome: gut microbiome; feature: rumen; material: SC-attached | host: Bos | place: Iran: Karaj | collected 2018-10 | reverse complement strand
GCCTTTATTGGTGTGTTGTATGACCAAGAAAGTGTCACCGACGAAATGCGGTCCGTGTTGGACACGGTGCAGAACAAGCTGTTCACCATCGAGTCGCATTTTGCCTTGGACGAAAACTCCGAGGTGAAGAAGATGATTCCCGTGTTGACGCTTGAGGATGTGGCCTTTGTGGAGCATGAAATCGATGTGATGAACGAGCAGTTGCCCGAGTTGAGGAGCTTTGTCATCCCAGGCGGCAATCTGAAAGCATCCTATGCCCATGTGTGCCGTACGGTGTGTCGTCGTGCTGAGCGTCAAGGCTGGCGTTTGGCGGCGCAACATCCCGTTGATTTGCTCGATTTGAAGTACCTCAATAGGCTGTCAGATTATTTCTTTGTTTTGGCAAGATTTTTTGGCTTTTTAGACAAAGTTGACGAAAACAACTGGGAATCAAATAAGTAAAAAAGTTATATTTTAGAATAAAAACCCCTTGCCAGTTAAAAAAATACTTGTACTTTTGCGCGCTCAAATTAAAACGAAAAAGACTATGTATTGGACACTAGAATTAGCCTCAAAATTGGAAGACGCCCCGTGGCCAGCCACTCGTGACGAGCTGTTGGATTGGGCCTTGCGTACAGGCGCACAGGAAGAAATCATAGAGAACCTTCAGGAAATTGAAGACGAGGGTGAGATATATGAACGTATCGAAGACCTTTGGCCAGATTATCCTACGAAGGACGACTTTTTCTTCCACGAGGACGAGTATTAAGGATGTTTCTTACAGTATCCATTGATTTTTAAATACTTATAAACTTGGGTGGCAGTTGATTCTGCCACCCATTTTATTTGTAAATAGTATGAATCGACTTTCAAAGTGTGTATCTCCGACATCGGCCGTTCCAAACGTAGTCGATTTTGATGTTGTGGTTCGAGTGGTACATGTATTTGAGACGACATCGTGTATTATCTGCTAAGAAAAACTGCTGAGCTTGGCGGGGATTAATATTTGACGAAAACTTGTGTATCTTTGTACCTCCAAATTACTACAATGTCCACTTCACTCTCCACCCGCTTCAAAACTGCCGCCCAAATTACTAAAGGCCTCTTCCTGACTGACACCAATCGTTCAGCATGGGGCCGCGTGTGGCAATTGTTTTCAAGGTTCACTTGGGAGCTGCCACAAACGTTTGTGGGTTGGCTTTATACCGTGATGTGGACCCTCGCTGGCCAGGTCGACCGTGTCGATACTATTGGTGGCATCACCTTCGCCACAAAGAAGGGCTGGCCCTACGGTATGGGTGTTTCGCTAGGCACCTTTGTAGACCTTTGGGCGGCTAGTTGGATGCTTGGTGAAGGAGAGGCTTATATCCTTGGCAACCAAATCTGTATGCATGAGTTCGGTCACACCGCCGACAGCCAGCGCTTCGGATGGGCTTATCTGCCCTTTATCGGATTGCCGAGTCTGATAAGTGCCTTCGGCAAAGGTGATCATAACATCTTTTGGACGGAACTCAGGGCTAACAGCCATGCCAAAAAGTACTTTGGCAAGTATTACAGCATTGCTTGGAATGAGACGGGTTATCCCACGGAGAACTTGGCTTAATGGTTAAATCACCTTTTCGTTCACAACCCTCCATTCGCCAGGTTGTAAATCACCTAACGGGAGGCTTCCAATTTGGATTCGGATCAAACGTAGTGTCGGAAATCCTACGGCTGCAGTCATGTGGCGCACCTGCCGGTTCTTGCCTTCAATGAGGGTGAGACGCACCCAGCTCGTTGGGATGTTGGCGCGGTAACGGATGGGCGGCACCCGCTCCCAAAGGTTTTCGGGTGCTTCAACGATTTCCGCTTGGCAAGGTTTGGTGCGATAACCTTTGATGGTGACGCCTTTTTTCAACCGATTGACAGCTTCTTGGGTGATTTGTCCGTCGACTTGGGCGAGATAAGTGCGCGGATGTTCGAATTTCGGGTCCAATAGCTTCTTGATGAGCCATCCCTCGTCGGTGAGGAGCAAGGCGCCCTCACTGTCATGATCGAGGCGGCCAGCGGCATACACATCGGCAGGGAACCCGAATTCATTGAGCGCCCGGTGTCCGGCTTCGGGAGTGAATTGGCTGAGTACGTCGAAAGGCTTGTTGAATAGGATCACCATGGCGCAAAAATACATTTTATTTCCTTTTATTGTACTTTGAATCATAAAATCCCTATCTTTGCAAAGTCAAACCTATATCTTGACTGGCTCAACAACCATGCGAAAAGTCGTAACCCATTCGGATCTCAAGAAAGCCTTAGGCTTGAAAGGCATCTTCGGCACGTGTGTCGCAGGATTGGCTTATGGATACCTTCGGTTGGGTAAAATCAACCGACTTTTCGACGGAGCTGCTGATTATCAAGGCCGTGAGTTTGCTGACCACCTCATTGAGAATATGGGCATCACTATTGATGTCAGTCCCGAGCAGTTGGAGAACATACCAAAAGAGGGTGGCTTTGTGTTGGTGAGCAACCATCCTTTCGGCGGCATTGAAGGTGTGATGCTGTTGAGCGCCATCGCCAAGGTGCGTCCCGATTTCAAGTTGATGGCCAACTTCATCCTGTCATACATTCCCAACCTCAAGGAGTGTTTCTTCTCGGTGAATCCCTTTGAGAAAAACCCGGAATGGAAGAGCAGCGTGAACGGCATCAAAGGCGCCATCCAGCATATTGCAGCAGGCAATGGCTTGGGTGTTTTCCCTGCTGGCGAAGTGTCGCGTTACCATGGCCACGACTTCCCCGAAGACCTGCTTTGGAGCACTTCCATCGCCAGAATCATCAAAAATGCTGGCGTTCCTGTGATTCCCGTGTTTTGGGATGGACGCAACTCGAAGCTGTTCTATGCGGTGGACAAGATCCATACGATGCTGGGTACGGCACGACTGACCAAGGAACTGATCAACAAGCACGATAGATGTTTCAATCTGCAAATCGGCAAACCGATTCTGCCTGCAGAGGTTGCGCTTTACGAGAGCCCCAAGGACTTGGCAGCCTATCTGCGCAGCCGTTCATACGCGCTTGAAGCCAACATCCCCACAAAGGCCATAGAGAGGAAAGAAGTGAAACAGGCCGAGATTGACGCTCCGACGGATTTGTCGTTGATGTTGGCAGAGTTGGAGGCTATCCGTGAGAAGTCTTTCCTTTATTCGGCTTCCGATTTTGATTGCTATCTGGCGGATTATCAAGATATCCCGAACCTGATGCATGAGATTGCCCGTCTGCGAGAGGTGACCTTCCGCGCCATTGGCGAAGGCACGGGCAAGAGCCTCGACCAGGATGAGTTTGATTCATATTTCAAGCATTTGATCCTTTGGGATAAGGCCAAACAAAGAATTGTGGGCTGTTATCGTCTCGGCATAGGTAGTGAGATTATTCCGAAATTGGGTATAAAGGGCTTCTATGTCAGCACTTTGGTGGATTTTGACGAGTCGTTCTCCGAAAAGTTAAGCCACACCATCGAGTTGGGTCGTTCTTTTGTCGCTCTTGACTATCAGAAAGAGGTGCTTCCGCTGGTGTTGCTATTGAGAGGCTTGTCGGATGTGGTGGTGCGTTACCCTGAAATCAACCATTTCATCGGTCCAGTGAGCATCAGCTCATGGTATCCAAAGTTCTATCAGAGCCTGATAGTCCGCTTCGTTTCGGAGAAACATGCCATTGAGGACGATTTGAAGGATATGGTAACGCCAAAGACGCCTTTCGTGCCCGACTTCCTCAAGGTGGATGCGGATGTGTTGTTGGAAAACAACATGAATGGCGTCGACAAGTTCGACAAGTTCTTGTTCCGCCTCAGCAACGGCGAATACCGTTTGCCCACCTTGTTTAAGAAGTACCTGAAACTGAATGCCAAGTTCCTCTGTTTCAATGTCGACCCCGATTTCAATGACACGCTCGACAGCCTGTTGTTCCTCACTTTCACTGACTTTCCTGAGGATGAGGTGATGCCGCTCTTCCGCGATAGTAGCGACGAAGAAAAAGAAATCGTCAGGAAACGCTTTGGGTATATCTGATTTAGAACAAAACAATCAAAACAAAAATAGCGTAGCGGCTCCACAACCGTGTCGCCGCTGGAAAGCAGCCGGTTGGCGTGCTTTCCATAAGTGAATTAGGTTTTGTGAGTTTTGTAGGTTTTGTTCTAAAAAAAAGTTTACGCCTCTTCCTCTATTGTTTGTGCAAAGAAAGTAAAGTTGACTTTGCCGTAATGCCGCTGTTCCATGAAGTGGGGATGCTCCTCAAAGTTTTGGTATTTGTCGTGTTCCAAGACGAACATGCCGCCTTCGCGAAGCAGGTTGTTGTCGAAGATGAGTTGCACTAAGGTGTCGTAATGCTGGCAGTCGTACGGAGGGTCGGCAAAGATGAGGTCGTATTGCATCTTGTGTTTTCCGAGGAAACGGAACACGTCGGATCGGACCACAAGCAACTCTTTCATATTGAGTTTGTGGGCGGTTTCGCGGATGAACTTCACGCAACCGAAGTCCTGATCAACGGAGACGACCTTCGGACAGCCTCTAGAGACTAATTCGTAGGATATATTACCTGTACCGGCAAACAAATCCATGGCTTCAGTCTCTTCAAAGTCGAAATGGTTCTCGATGATATTGAACAGGCTTTCCTTGGCCATGTCTGTAGTGGGGCGCACGGGTAAGTTGGACGGTGCGGTAATCTGCCGCCGTTGGTATCTTCCTCTTATTATCCTCATCTTAGTGCTTGATAATGAATGAAATAGTATTGAAATGGCACATTTTCCAAGGCTTCGCTGACCTGTAGGACTTTCGGGTCTTCAACAAAACAGAGTTGTTTTACATAGTGACTGCAAAGGCCGATGATCTCTGAGGAGGGAAGGATATTGCCTGAGAACTGAACTGTGGTATCCTGTCCTGACAGGCCGTTTTGTTCCATGGCAAACATCAGGAAATAGGCGAAGTCTTCCTTGGTATTGTACTTGAAGTTGTTGAAAAAATGCAACTTTCCTCCTTTTAGGATAGCCATGTCGAAATCATGGTTCCTGACATTGACAAATACACCATGGTCTTCGTTTTTTTGCATCACACCGTTGATGAACACACTGCTCGAATGGGTGATGCTAGCTTGTTCCCATTTAGACAATACTTTGTCTTTCAGGTTGTTTGACCAGGCAAAGACATTGTAGCAGTCGATGCTATTCAGTGGTTCCGATAAAACGGCATGGCGGTCGGAGAGCTGATATGTGAAGTCGAGATATTGTCTTTGGTTGGCTTCGTCGAACAGTGGTGAAGGGACTAAAGTATTGATTCGTTCATCAACGATGCAGGTCACCGATTGAAAAGCCTTGTCGTTCAGTCCTTTCTGCTCCAAGGCTTGCTCCAAAGTGCGAAAAAGGGTGTTGGTGTCAGTCAGCAACTCAGACTGATAACCTTCCAAGGCAATGAGGTGGTTGTTGTTGGTGTCGAGAAGGGCATAAGAAAGACCATCCAAAGCAAATTGGATGGTCAGTCTGTATTGCGATGACTTCCCGGCATCAAATACCTCGTCAAATTTGGAGATACTGGGGTTGAGTGATGCCGCCATTCATGCAGTGATTAGAGTTTCTCCCAGTTACCGTCGGTGGTAGCTTCTTCCATCGAACCGACTTTCAGACCAGCATAGCGGTTGATGCTTTCCTTCTCAGCCTTGGCGTTGTCGCGGCGCTGGTTCCATTCCTTTTCGTTGAAAGCGGCACCAGGAATAGCCAGATAGACTTCGTAAGGTGTGCGGGCTTCGAAGACGGGGATGTCGATACCATTGCGCTTGATCATGCCGGCTTCAAGCTCATACTGTTGCTGAGGCTCGCTGAAAGGAACCCACTTGATGTCGTTGATGTTGAAGTTGTCACGTTTACCCCTGATGGAGTCCATCACCTTGATGAAATCGATGGTGTCGTTGATGGTGCGGGTAAAGGTGGTGTCGGTCGGGTCGGGAATGATATTCACAACCGGGATTTCTGCAGTTTGGCAGAATTTGATAAGTGTGTCGAAGCTGTTCGTGTACTGGCTTGTGGCGTTTTTGTAAAGCACCTCGGCATTACGGATGTCGATGAGGCGCTCAACGACCTTGGCCTCACGGGCCTTCTGTTCTTTGTTGAACTTGATAGGAGCCTGAATGCTCTTGACGACTTGCCATGCCAAAAGAACGATGATGGCAAACAGAATGATGTTGATGATGATGGATAATCCTTTTTTCATTGTAGTATGATTTTTCTTATTATTTATTTCCGATATTGGATTGGCCGCAAAGTTAGGATTTTTTCTGTTACAAAACGCAACTTTTTTTCAGTCATTTTAAAAATGGATTTTGTGAAAATTTAAATATTTGTCATCCAGATATTTACGAATCTTGTCCGCAAGGATGATGAAAATCTGGAGTTCGTTTTTCTCCAGCCAAAGGGTTGCATCATCGTCCCGATTGATGGCTTTTGCGAAGGCAAGGTTGACTTCAAAGTGGTTTTTTACGAGCCATTCTTCAGCTTTTACTTCCTTGTCGATGGCGCTGTCGATGGCGGCCAGGTGGGGGAAACCATGTTCCATGAGCCAGTCCTTGGCTTTGGTGTCGCCTTGTATGGTCTGACTCAAGGCACCCAGTTCGGGGTAGCCGTTACGCATCAGCCATTCGAAGAACTCGTCGCCCTCCGGCTCAAATGTGCAGCCAAAGGCCATTAGAATTTTTATGGGGTATCGGGTCATGGTTATTCCTTAACAAGTTTTGAGGCTAAAATCTTGTCGATGATTACCTTATCTCTATGTGTATGGAAAAAGATGCTCCACTTTTTGTTATGGGTCACAAGTAATTTTTCTCTTTTGCTTTTGCTGTATTTCTTGGCGATTTTCCATTCGGTGACCTTTATGCTGTCCGCAAGAAATGTTAGTGAAAGCATTTCTGCATAAAGTTCAGCCGCGTAACGTTCGGCGTGTTCGCGGCTGTTTTTTTCGACAATGAAATCCTTGATCTGTTCAATGTCTTTCTTTACTACATTACGAATCTGGATTTCATACCTTTTCATAATGCTCCCTTATTTTCTCATTCAACAGGTCTTGAAATTCCTCAAATGAGAAACATCCTTTCAAGGTTTTGGGGTAAGCCTTTTTCTTTTGACGAGAAGAAGTGGTTGTGTTGGTTTGCCTTATAGTTGTCGTTGTGGTTTGCATACGATTGATGTATTTTGCATTGCAAAAATAGATATTTTTGTTATTGGTCGCAAGTATTTTTCTTACTTTTGCACAAACATTTATTGAGATGAAAACCAAGCAAGAAATAGTTGAAAACTGGCTACCGCGCTATACGGGGCTGCCGTTGGAGAGTTTCGGGAAATACATCCTGCTGACCAATTTCCAGAATTATGTCGACCGTTTTGCCGAATGGCAAGGTGTGGAGGTCGTTGGCCGCGACCGATCGATGCCTTGCGCCACCGACGGCGAGATCACCATTATTAATTTCAGCATGGGCAGTGCCAATGCGGCCACCATCATGGACTTGTTGAGTGCCATCCAACCCAAAGCGGTATTGTTTCTCGGCAAATGTGGCGGCATCAAGAAAATCAACAAGGTGGGCGACTTGATTTTGCCTATTGCGGCTATCCGTGGCGAAGGTACTTCTAACGACTATTTCCCGCCCGAAGTGCCTGCCCTACCTGCATTTAGCCTCGAAAAAGCCATCTCTACCACCATCCGCGATTACGGCCGTGACTATTGGACGGGAACAGTCTACACCACCAACCGCCGCGTGTGGGAACATGACGATGATTTCAAGGACTACCTGCGCAAAATCCGCTGCATGGCCGTTGACATGGAGACCGCGACCATTTTCTCGGTCGGCTTCCACAACGAAATCCCGACAGGCGCGCTGCTGTTGGTGTCCGACAACCCCATGGTGCCTGAAGGCGTCAAGACCGAGGAAAGCGACAAGGTGGTCAGCAAGAACTTTGTCGGTGAGCATTTGCGCATAGGTATTGACTCGCTAAGGCAACTCATTAATAACGGTATCACCGTCAAGCATTTGAAGTTCTGATGACTTACGACCAGATTCTCTCCGACATCCACAAGAAGAACTTCGCGCCCATCTATTTCCTGACGGGCGAGGAGCCCTATTTCATCGACATGATTTCGGACACCATCGAGAACGAGGCTTTGGATGAGGCTGACCGTGCCTTCAACCAAATCGTGCTCTATGGCCGTGACGTGGATGTGGAGACCATCGCCAACCATGCCCGCAGCTTCCCGATGATGGGCGATCGCATGGTGGTCATTGTCAAGGAGGCGCAGGATGTGAAAGATTTGGAGAAATTTGAGGCTTATCTTGACACCATTCCTGAGACCACGCTTCTTGTTTTCGTATACAAATACAAGAAGTTCGACAAGCGAAAAACATTGGCCAAGAAGATTGACAAGACGGGTGTTTGGTTTGAGTCGAAGAAGCTGTACGAAAGTAATATTCCAGGTTGGATTCAGAACTACCTGAAAGCCGACGGCTATTCCATCACGCCCAAGGCCACGCAGATGTTGGCCGATTTCCTTGGTACCGACCTCCATAAAATTGCCAATGAACTGAAAAAACTCACCATCGCCTTGCCCAAAAACAAGAGCATCGACGATACGGATGTGGAGCGCAATATCGGCATCTCAAAGGACTACAATGTCTTCGAATTGCAGAATGCCATCGGCACCCGTGATGTGTTGAAAGCCAATCGCATCGTGAACTATTTCGGCGACAACGGCAAGGATAATCCGCTGTTGGTCACGGCGATAACGCTGTATGGCTATTTCACTAAGATCTTGAAGTTACATTTTGCTGCGGATAAGTCCCAAGGGGCTTTGGCGAGTATGTTGGGTGTCAATCCTTATTTCGTTAAGGATTACCAGTTGGCGGCGCGCAATTATTCACCAGCTTCCTGTGTCCGTTGCATCTCTATCCTTCGGGAGTTCGACCTGAAGTCGAAGGGCTACGAGAGTGGCGAGGTGAGTGAGAAGGATCTGTACAGAGAGATGATTTTCAAATTGTTACATTGTTGATATGAGAATAGTCGCACAACGCGTTACGCACGCTTCCGTCACCATCGACGGCAGGATGAAGTCTGAAATCGGTTTAGGCATGTTGGTTTTGCTCGGCATCGAGGAGGCCGACAACGAAGAGGACATCGAATGGCTCTGCCAGAAACTCTCGAAACTACGGATTTTCAGTGATGACAACGATGCCATGAACCTTGACATCGTCCAGGTAGGAGGTTCGTTCCTCGTGGTGAGTCAGTTCACCCTCCACGCCTTGACCAAGAAAGGCAACCGTCCGAGTTTCATCCGTGCTGCCCGACCAGAGCAGGCGATACCCTTGTATGAATTGTTTTTGAAACGTCTTGCCGAAATCTCGGGCCGTGAAGTGCAAAGCGGCGAATTCGGTGCGATGATGGTCGTGGAGCTGCTTAATGACGGGCCTGTGACCATTATAATGGATTCGAAAAGGCGGGAATAAAACCTATTCCACCACAATCTTCCGTGTTTCGCCGCCCATTTTCACGAAATACAATCCTTGTGGCAAATCCACCTTTTCCTTGCCTTTGATTTCTTTAGTCAGGATGGTTTGTCCGAGTGAATTGGTAATAATGAGTAGTCCGGTGCCTTCAACTGTTACATGGCCATTGGCAGGATTAGGGTAGATTTTGAAGGTGCTCCTGTGATTTTCACAAAGTTGGTCGAACGGCCTTGTGCAAAACACTGCTTCAGGGCTCGTAGGAGAGGCGTTATGCGACGGGGTTTCCATTTTGCGCTGTGTGAAGGTATAGGAAGTGCTAGGTGTTAAGCCTTCAAATATTGGAGAATCTTGCCATTCTCCTCCATTGATATTGTATTCGCCACCTTCTAAGGCAACTAGGGTGATGCTCGATTCGGTATTGCTCTCCATTTGCGGAGCCTCGGGCATGGGCTGTTCCGCTTTTTTGATGGGACCGAAGAGGGGTGAAGTTACAACTCCCGTGCAGTTTTCGGCAGTGACTTGCACACAGAGGTTCTCGAAAACATCGTCTTCGGTCAAAGTGTAGGTAGAATAAACGGCTCCTTCGATAGCAGTCGTGTCTCTTCGCCATTGGTAACTCAATTCGCCCAAATCAGGGATGGTGGGTGAAGACCCCAGATTCGTTTCTGCGGTTAAGGTCTCTCCGAAGAAAGGTTCTCCCGAAATAATGACCTCGCCGATTAATGCGGGAATAATGCTATCATACAAAACACTTTCTATCGCACCGTATGCGTTCAATCTTCTGCCCGAAGCGACCATACCATCGAGCGAAGGCAAGTGATCGGCACCGTTAAGAAGATGTTGCCTTACCGAAAGGCAAAAATTGGCAGGGTCGTTTTTACAGGCTACCATCATCTCCTCAGGCATGGCTGCATACATTAGCGCGATGGTTCCGGAGACTTGTGGGGTCGCCATGGAAGTCCCTGTCATATTGCCGTATCCGTTGTTTTGCATTGTGGAATAAATGCTTGTGCCAGGCGCTCCAATGTCAATGTTGTTGATGCCATATCCAGCGCTTCCATATTTTTCATCGGCAGAAGTGGTGTTGGTGATTCCTATAAGATAATCTCCGGGACAGGTAGAAGGGACATCACCCACCACATCGACATTCACATTCATGTTGGGACCGGCACCGCAACTCAAAATGCCGACATTACCCATTTCATCATACATCGAGCACCAGATGGGATAGTCGTCAGGATTCCCGTAATCGACCCCAAAAGACGAATTGGTAGCCACAATGAAAGCTCCTTCCTCGCCGTTGGTTTCATTGTACCGCGCCCGCATTTCCAAGGCGTATGCATAGGCTTCTACTACAATGGACTCGTTGCCAGAGCTGCCGCAAATAGTCAAAGTTTTCACGTTCCAGTTCACGCCGCAAACACCTTTCCCGTTGTTTCCGACAGCTCCAATGATACCCGAAACGTGGGTGCCATGGTTATTGCTACCGACATACCCGTTGTGGTTGTAGGCATTCCAACCATGAAAGTCATCAATGTAACCGTTGTTATCGTCATCAACTCCATTGTTAGGAATTTCATGTGTGTTTTCCCAGCAATTCAAGTCCTCATGGGTCCAATCAGTGCCTCCATCGATAACGGCCACCACAATGGTGTCGCCTGTTGCAGTTATGCCACCAGTGGTGAATTCTTCCCATGCTTGTGGCAGACTCATGATGTCTGGTGCCCATTGCAAATTATAATATGGGTCATCGGGAATTGCTTCTCTTAGCGTGATGTTGGTATGATTGTTTTGAATGAGTCGAACATCAGCATTTGCGGTTAGACGGCTCATTTTATCTTCTCTCGGTTCTTTGCTGTCTAAAATTTCAAAAAGCCAGATATTCAGTCGTTTGGAAAGCAGTCTCTTTGGCACAATACCGACATTGGAATTGGAAGCAAAGGTCACGGCATCCACATCTTGCTCCAGCCATATAATGAATTCGTTTTCCACATAATTGGTGGGTTTGTTCTGCCCGATAGAAAACAGAGGCAAAAGCATTAGGGATAAAACGATTGTTGTTTTGATGATGGATTTCATGTTTTAGGTATATTAAAAAGGTTAATTAGTTAAGTATCGGTCAGCAAAAGTAAACATTTTCAGTTTAATCCACGCTTTTCCAAAAGATTTCAAAAGAAATGCCTATTTTTGCACTCCCAACTAAAATAATATGGAAGGTAAGCGATTAGAAAAAGTAAACAAACTGCTACTGAAAGAATTAGGCGATATATTCCAAAAAGAGCTAAAGCCGAAAGTGCCCTCACTGATGATTACCGTGACGCGCGTCAATGTCACTTCCGACTTATCGTATGCGCGTGTGTATCTGAGAAGAAAAAGGTAGTAGAAGAGGTAGGCCAAAATGCCAAAGCCATTCGTGGCCTGCTGGGCAACCGTATCCGCCACCAGATGCGTGTAGTGCCCGAGTTGCGTTTCATCGAAGACGACTCGCTCGATTATATCGAAAACATCGATAACCTGCTGCATCCCGAAAAGTGAGACTGCCGCTGTTCATAGCAAACCGTTATCTGCTGGCCAAAAAGAGCCATAACCTCATTAATATCATCACTTGGATCTCCATTCTCGGTATTAGTGTTGGCTCGTTTGCGCTTATTGTGGTATTGTCGGCTTTCAACGGCTTGGAGAAGGTGATTTCTTCGATGAACAATCGCCTCACTCCTGATTTGCAAATCTCACCAGTGAAAGGCAAGACCATCGACTTGATGGTTTTTCCTTTAGGTCAACTCAAAGATATTCAAGGAGTTGATTATGTGATTCCTACGATTACCGAAGACGCACTTTTCCGTGCCAATGACAAGCAACACATCGGACAAGTGAAGGGCGTCGGTTTGGAATATCAACAGATTAACCGCTTGAATGAAATCGTCTTCGGAGGCGGTGATTTGGTCCTCTCCGATGAGGATGAACATGATTTTGCGGTGCCTGGAGCAGGTGTGGCTTGGTATCTCGGCATCAATGCCTATAACCCTTACGCGATGGTGCGTATCTATGTGCCCAAACGCGGCAACGCTTCGCTGATGAGCCTCGAAAACAGCTTCAATTCCGATGTCGTCACCGTACGCAGTGTGTTCTCCACTGAGCAGGAACAGGACGAGAAATTGGTACTTGTGCCTTTTGATTGGCTTTCGGATCTGCTTGAATATGAGGATAAAGCAACCAATGTCGAGCTTTTTACTTCCGCAAACGTGGATGTCAATAAGGTAAAGAAATTGGTTACATCTATATTAGGCGGGGACTATACAGTGAAAAACCAACAGGAACAGCAGGAGACGCTTTACAAAATCATGCGCTCCGAGAAATGGGCAGTTTATATCATCCTCACCTTCATCTTGATTTTGGCCACCTTTAATGTGGTCGGCTCGCTTTCCATGCTGATGATTGACAAGCGCAAGGATACCGAAATTCTGAAATCCATGGGAGCTGACAACCGCCTGATTCAAAAGATTTTCTTGAATGAGGGACTACTCATTTCTGTGGCGGGTGGCCTTATCGGATTGTTGTTGGGAATCATCTTGGTGCTATTACAGCAACAGTTCGGTTTCGTGAAATTCGGCACGGGCGGTAACTATGTGGTGGATGCCTATCCAGTGCTTTTGAAACTCAAGGATGTGTTGCTCATCTTCGCCACGATTCTGGTGGTGGGCTGCACTTCGGCTTTCCTCACCGTGCGCCATGCGATGCGCAAGGAAAGCGCCTCACTGAAAGCCAATTAATGGATTGGATTTCCCCCAATCAAATTCGTCAAATCAATAAACTCTTGCACCGACAGCTGCTCGGGGCGTTTGTCGAAGACCTCGTTTCCAATGATTTCGGGGCAAAGCATCGGGCGCAGCGAGTTGCGCATGGTCTTACGGCGTTGGTTGAAGGCTTGCTTGACGATGCTCACAAACAGCTTCTCATCGCAGCCCAAGTCGGTGACGGCATTGCGCCGCATCTTGATGACCGCTGACTTGACCTTGGGTGGCGGGTTGAAGACGTTTTCATGTACCGTGAAGAGATAGTCGATGTCATACCAAGCCTGCATTAATACGCTGAGGATGCCGTAGGTCTTGCTGCCTTCCTTGGCGGCCATGCGCTCGGCCATCTCTTTCTGTACCATGCCGAC
>JAEEGK010021454.1_pt1 | contig 13643 bp, 10 predicted proteins | sample 8958771 | NCBI WGS metagenome assembly JAEEGK01 (sample SAMN16246547, study PRJNA631951) | gut metagenome | biome: gut microbiome; feature: rumen; material: SC-attached | host: Bos | place: Iran: Karaj | collected 2018-10 | reverse complement strand
CGAAAAACTTCTTAAATCATTCTCCTGTTACAGAAATAATTTGTATTTTTGCAAGAAATTTTTAGGAATATGAGACAAATGATTGATTGCTTCCTCCCCGACTTCGACCGCGAGGCGATGGCGCCAGTCGTGGCGCAGCTCAGCGAGAGCAGGGCAGTGAGGCATATTTTCTGGACCGAAGGGATGGCCGCCGCAAGTGCCGTCAAAGGCATGGCGGCGCGCGCGCAGGCGCCCTACGTCCTGCTGTTTACCAAGCCTGCCGCCGTCACGTTAGGACAGGGCGCGCTCGAGCGCATGCTCCGCGTGGCCGTCGACTCTGGAGCCGCACTCGTCTATGCCGACCGCCGGGGCCATCCCGCCATCGACTACCAGCTTGGCTCCATCCGCGACGACTTCGACTTCGGCTCGCTGTGGCTCGTCAAGGCGCAGCTGCTGCAAGCTTTCGCCCAGGCCGACAGCCCCGACTATCAGTATGCCGGCCTCTACGCCCTGCGCCTGTTCCTGAGCCGTGAGGGGCAGTTGTTGCATCTGAACGAGCCGCTGTACACCGAGGAGGAGCTCGACACGCGGGCCTCCGGCGTCAAGCAGTTCGACTATGTCAATCCGCGCAACCGCGAGGTGCAGGTTGAGATGGAGCAGGCCGCCACGTCCCACCTGGCTGCCATCGGTGCCAAGATCGACCCCTCTTACTACCGCACGCCCGACTTCGGCGAACAGGAGTTCCCGGTCGAGGCCTCGGTCGTCATTCCCGTCTACAACCGTGCCAAGACCATTGCCGATGCCGTCGGCAGTGCCCTCCAGCAGAAGACCACCTTTAAATATAATGTCATCGTCGTCGACAACCACTCCACCGACGGCACCACCGCCATCCTGTCCCGTATGTTGCCATATTATGGCAACAAGCTGAACGTCATCACCCCCGCCCGCCACGACCTCGGCATCGGCGGCTGCTGGAACGAGGCCATCAACGACCCCCGCTGCGGCCGATTCGCCGTGCAGCTCGACTCCGACGACCTCTACTCGTCGCCCTCGACGCTGCAGCAGGTGGTCGATGCCTTCCGCAAGCAGCAGGCAGCGATGGTCATCGGCAGCTACCGCATGTGCGACTTCGACCTGAACACGCTGCCGCCCGGACTCATCGACCACCGCGAGTGGACCGACGAGAACGGCCCCAACAACGCCCTGCGCATCAACGGCCTCGGCGCGCCCCGTGCCTTCTTCACCCCCATCCTGCGCCAGCTGCAGTTTCCCAATACCAGCTACGGCGAGGACTATGCCCTCGGTCTGGCTTTCTCGCGCCACTATCGCATCGGGCGCATCTACGACGAACTGTACCTCTGCCGCCGCTGGGGCGGCAACAGCGACGCTGCCCTCTCCGTTGAGAAGGTCAACGCTAACAACCTATATAAAGACCGCCTGCGCACGCTCGAGATCGAGGCCCGCCAGCGCATGGTGGCCGGCAAGGCCGACCTGGCCATGCCCGAGTCGCCCCTGCAGCGCTTCTTCGACCGCCAGCTTGCGACGTGGCCCGACGTGCGCCGCCGCTACCGCGAGCTGAACAGCGTCAAGACGCGCGAGCTCAGCGACGGCACTGCCACGGTCGTGCTGCAGTGGAACCCCGCCCGCATCGGCTCGACGGGAGCCAAGATCGACAGCCGCAGCCTCAGCGAGCGCCCCTGCTTCCTCTGTGCCCAGAACCGCCCCGCCGAACAGCTGAAGCGGACGGTCGACGGCAAGTGGGAACTGCTGGTCAACCCGTTCCCCATCCTGCCCATGCACTTCACGCTGCCCACGCTGAAGCACCGCCCGCAGGCCATCAAGGACATGTACGGCGAGATCTACCGGCTGCTGGGCAGTTACCCCGAGCTGATGGTCTTCTACAACGGTCCCAAGTGCGGCGCCTCAGCCCCCGACCATGCCCATCTGCAGGCCGGCATCCCGGACGTGCTGCCCCTGTTGGACTCCTGGCAGCGCATGGCACGCGAACTGACGCCGGTGGTCAGCCTCGCCGACGACGAAGGCATCTCCGTCATCAACGACTATCCCTGTCCGGCTCTGGTCATCCGCAGCCGCAGCCGTGAGTCAGGCGAGCAACTGTTCCGCCGCCTGTATGCGTCCCTGCCCTGCCGGAGCGACGAGACGGAGCCGATGATGAACATCGTGGCGTGGAGTCGCGACGGCGAATACCTCTCGGTGGTGTTCCCCCGCGAAAAGCACCGCCCCGACTGCTACGGCGAGGTGCTCGTGTCGCCCGGTGCCATCGATATGGCGGGCCTCATCATCACCCCGCGTGAAGCTGACTTCGAGTCACTCACGGCCGAGCAGGCCATTGCCATTCTGAAGGAAGTGGCGCTGTCGGAAGAAGCATTCGCCAATGTGATAGAAAAGCTGAAGGCACCCTCACACATTGCTAATTTCTCACCGATTCTTGCCAAGGAGCCGACGGTCAGCGTCGGCATCGTCAGCGGCCAGAAGATTGTCTTCAACCTCAATGCCCCCTACACAGCCAAGGGCGCCGCCTACACGGGCGAGCAGGTGGTGGAGTTCAGCGAGGGCGGCCTCCTCTGGCGCGGTCAGCAGTATCACGAGCTGCTCTTCATGCCGCAGTCGGCCGACGCCTCATTCTCGCTGCACGATGTCACCATCGGCGTGGGCTTCCACTGGGAGCGCAAGCAGACGCAGCGCTTCAACGGCTCGCTGCGACTGGTCGTCGACAGCGACCATATCACGGCCATCAACGAACTGCCCGTCGAGCGCTACCTCACCAGCGTCATCTCGAGCGAGATGTCGGCCACGTCGTCGCCCGAACTGCTCAAGGCGCACGCCGTCATCAGCCGTTCGTGGCTCCTGGCACAGATGGAGAAACGCCGCCGCATGAGCACGGGCGGCGACAACTTCTTCTCGTTCACGAAGAAGGACGACGAGCTCATCCGCTGGTACGACCGCGAGGACCACACCATCTTCGACGTCTGCGCCGACGACCACTGCCAGCGCTATCAGGGCATTACCAATGCCGAGAACCCCTCGGTGGTCGAGGCCGTCCGCCAGACGCGTGGCCAGATTCTGACCTACGACGGCGAAATCTGCGACACCCGTTTCTCGAAGTGCTGCGGCGGACGGACGGAGGAGTTCCAATATTGCTGGGAGAACACGCCCAAGCCCTACCTCACGTCGGTGTCCTGCCCCTACTGCGACACCACCGACCGCCATATCCTGTCGCAGGTGCTCAACGACTACGACCAGGAGACGCCCGACTTCTACCGCTGGACGGTCCGTTACACGCAGCGCGAGCTGACCGAGCTGGTCAGCCACAAGCTGAAGATGGACCTCGGCGACATCCTCGACCTCGAACCCCTGGAGCGTGGCCGCAGCGGCCGCATCTGGAAACTCCGCATCGTCGGCTCCAAGCGCTCGTTCACCATCGGCAAGGAACTCGAGATACGCCGCACGCTGAGCGAGAGCCACCTCTACAGCTCGGCCTTCGACGTCGAGCGCGACGGCACCAGCTTCATCCTCCACGGTCGCGGCTGGGGCCACGGCGTGGGACTCTGCCAGATAGGGGCCGCCGTCATGGGTGAGCAGGGCAAGACCTACGACGAGATACTGCTCTATTACTACCGTAACGCTGAAATCAAGAAGAACTATGAATAAAAGAAACCCGTGGGCATGGGTGCCCACTCTCTACTTCGCCGAAGGCGTGCCCTACGTGGCAGTCATGACCATCTCGCTCATCCTCTACAAGCGGTTGGGCATGTCGAACACCGACATCACCCTCTACACCTCGTGGCTCTACCTGCCGTGGGTCATCAAGCCCCTGTGGAGTCCCTTTGTCGACATGATGAAGTCCAAACGCTGGTGGATAGTCACCATGCAGCTGCTCGTCGGCGCAGCCCTTGGCGGCGTCGCCTTCACCATCCCCGTGTCGTGGTGGCTGCAGGGCACGCTCTGCTTCTTCTGGCTGATGGCCTTCGCCAGCGCCACCCACGACATTGCCGCCGACGGCTTCTACATGATGGGACTCGACGAGCATGAGCAGGCCTACTTCGTGGGCATACGCTCAACGTTCTACCGCATTGCCACCATCTTCTCATCGGGACTGCTGGTCGGACTGGCCGGTGCCCTGCAGGTCATCACACGCAGCATACGCTACTCGTGGAGCCTCGTCTTCTACCTCATGGCGGGACTCTTCATCGCCTTCTGGCTCTACCACAACTGGATACTGCCGCGGCCCTCGGAGGACAGCGAGAAGCAGACGAAGACCGTCAGCGGCATCTGGAATGAGTTCTGCCAGACGCTCATCACTTTCTTCCAGAAGCCGCAGGTGCTGGCGGGCATCTGCTTCATGCTCTTCTACCGTATGCCCGAGGGACTGCTGGCCAAGGTCTCTGCCCTCTTCCTGGTCGACGCGCCCCACAACGGCGGCCTCGGACTGAGCGACGGCGAATACGGCTTGGTGCAGGGCACGGTGGGCGTCATCGGACTTACCATCGGCGGCATCCTCGGCGGTTTCTGCGCCAGCCGCGACGGCCTGAAGCGCTGGCTATGGCCGATGGTGCTGGCCATCACGCTGCCCGACATCGTCTACGTGCTGCTGGCCTACCTGCTGCCTTCAAGCCTGGTCACCATCAGCGTCTGCGTCTTCATCGAGCAGTTCGGCTACGGCTTCGGATTCTCGGCCTACATGCTATACCTTATTTATTATAGCCAGGGCGAGCACAAGACGTCGCACTACGCCCTCTGCACCGCCTTCATGGCCCTGTCGATGATGATTCCCGGCCTCTTTGCCGGTGCCCTTCAGGAGAGCGTCGGCTACCGCATGTTCTTCATTATCGTCATGCTGGCCTGCGCCATGACCTACGCCGTCACCGCCTGTCTGAAGATCGACCCGGAGTTCGGCAAGAAGGCCTCGCGCGAATAATTGTCTTTCACGGGAATCAACCTGCACTTCCGACACTTCCTACACCTGTTGAACTTTTTTTAGGTGTAGGAAGTGTCGGAAGTGTAGGATAAAAAGTGCAAATGACAATCATGATAACGAAAGTAGCTGCCGCGCCAGCAGGAAAAAGGGCGCGCCGACCATTGCTGAGCGTGGGAACCGACACCTGAACCTACACCTCACAAAGAACCGGCGCCTTTTACGCAAAACCCGCCGGTTTATCGGCAAAACCCGCCGGGTTTTGGACAAAAGGCACCGCCTTTTGGGCGAAAGTCGCCACTTTACACTATATCCCCAACCCTCCCTGGAACGAGGTGTCAACGGCCTTCGACTGCTGAATGCGCGAGTAGGGCGGCACGGAGTTGGTCACCCAGATGTTGCCGCCGATGACGGAGTGGTGGCCGATGGTGATGCGGCCGAGGATGGACGCGTTGGAGTAGATGGTGACGTGGTCCTCAATGATGGGGTGGCGCGGCACGTTGAGCATGTTGCCGTTCTCGTCGTACTTGAAGCTCTTGGCACCGAGGGTGACACCCTGATAGAGCGTGACGTGGTGGCCGATGATGCAGGTCTCGCCGATGACGACGCCCGTGCCGTGGTCGATGGCGAAGTACTCGCCTATCTGCGCACCGGGATGGATGTCGATGCCCGTCTTCGAGTGGGCCTGCTCGGTGATGATGCGGGGAATGATGGGAATCTGCATCTTGTGCAGGGCATGGGCTATGCGGTAGTGGGTCATCGTGTTCACCACCGGGTAGCTGAAGATGACCTCGCCGTAGGTCTGCGCTGCCGGGTCGTTATCGAACATGGCCTGGACGTCGGTGTAGAGCAGACGCTTGATTTCGGGCAGCTCGTCGATGAAGCGCAGGGCCAGTCCCTCGGCCTGTTCTTCGACGTTGCAGCCGCACTCGGTGCAGAACTGCAGGCCGCAGGCTATCTGCCGGCGCAGCAGCTCGTAAAGCTCCTCCATGTTGACGCCGATGACGTAGGCGCGCATCTGCTCGTCGGCCTGGCGCTTGTGGAAGTAGTCGGTGAAGATGATGACCTTCGACAGCTGCACGATGCGCTTCACCTCCTCGACCGAAGGCAGCGGCGCCCCTGTGGCGGGCATCATGCTGTCCTCCTTCTCGGTGTGGGCGGCCATGATGGCCACGTTGCGCTGCAGTATCTCGTTGATGTCTTTCTTTCCCATTCTTTTTTACCCTTTTACTTTTTACCTTTATCTGATAAACAACAGTTCGCGGTATTTGGGCAGCGTCCAGAGGCCGTCCTCGACAATCAGCTCCAGCTTGTCAATCTCGCTGCGAATGTCCTCCATCTTCGGGCAGACGGTGTCATGGTACTGGATGGCGCGCTGATGGATGTCCTGAATGCGGTTGGCAATGCGGCGGGCCTCGGTCAGCTCTTCGGCCAGCTGCTCAATGCGCTCGGTGCGCTCGGCAATCTCCTCGATGAGCTTCATGTTGCGGGCCGACAGCCGCTCGGCCTTGTCGGCGGGGAACACATCCTTCATGCCCTGCACGTTCTTGATGAGCTGGCTCTGGTAGTGTGTCGACACGGGGATGATGTGGTTCATCGACAGGTCGCCCAGCACGCGGGCCTCTATCTGCACCGTCTTGACGTACATTTCCCACTTCACCTCGTTGCGGGCCTCCAGCTCCTTGCGCGTCATGACCTTGGTCGACTCGAACATCTTGACCGACGCGTCGTCGAGGTAGTGCTCGATGATGACGGGACACGACTTCTCGACGTCGAGCCCACGGCGGGCTGCCTCCCTGACCCACTCGTCAGAGTAGCCGTTGCCGTCGAAGCGGATGGGCTTGCAGGTCTTGATATCCTCGCGCAGCACGTCGATGATGGCGTGGAACTTGGCCGTGTGGCCCGAGGGTGAACCGTCGGCAACGGGAGCGAAGAGCGGGTCGTTGGCAATCTGGGCTATCCGCTGGTCGACGCGCTGCTTGAACGACGTGAGGGCTTCGGCCATGGCGGCGTTCAGCGCAATCATGGCCGAGGCGCAGTTGATGCTCGAACCCGGTGCACGGAACTCGAAGCGGTTGCCGGTGAAGGCGAAGGGCGACGTGCGGTTGCGGTCGGTATTGTCGACGATGAGGTCGGGAATCTGCGGAATGTCAATCTCGCGCTGCAGGTCAGAACTCTGAGTCTTGAGGTTTGAAGACTGCTCAATGGAGTCGAGCATCTCCGACACGTACTGTCCGAGGAACGAGCTGATGATGGCGGGCGGGGCCTCGTTGCCGCCCAGTCGGTGGGCGTTGGTGGCGCTCATGATCGAGGCTTTCAGCAGCCCGTTGTGCTTATAGACGGCCATCAGCGTCTCGACGATGAACGTCACGAAGCGCAACGTCTCGAAGGCAGTGGCCTCCGGATTATTCGGGTCGTTCTTGGCCGGTGCATGCAGCAGCACGCCCGTGTCGGTCGAGAGGCTCCAGTTGTTGTGCTTGCCCGAGCCGTTGATGCCGTCGAAAGGCTTCTCGTGGAGCAGCACGCGGAAGCCGTGGTTGCGGGCCACCTTCTTCATGAGCGACATCAGCAGCATATTGTGGTCGACGGCCAGGTTGCACTCCTCGAAGATGGGCGCCAGCTCAAACTGGTTGGGAGCCACCTCGTTGTGGCGCGTCTTGCAGGGGATGGCCAGTTCAAGAGCCTGGATTTCAAGGTCCTTCATGAAGGCCTGCACACGGTCGGGGATGGTGCCGAAGTAGTGGTCGTCCATCTGTTGGTTCTTGGCGCTCTCGTGGCCCATCAGCGTGCGGCCGGTCATCAGCAGGTCGGGGCGTGCAGAGTAGAGTCCCTCGTCGACGAGGAAGTACTCCTGCTCCCAGCCGAGGTTCACCTGTACCTTCGTCACGTCGTCGTAGAAGTACTGGCAGACGTCGGTGGCAGCCTTGTCGACGGCGTGGAGTGCACGTAGCAGCGGGGCCTTGTAGTCGAGTGCCTCGCCGGTGTAGGCTATGAAGATGGTGGGTATGCAGAGCGTGTCGTCGATGATGAACACGGGGCTTGTGGGGTCCCAGGCCGAGTAGCCGCGGGCCTCGAATGTGTTGCGTATGCCGCCGTTGGGGAAGCTTGAGGCGTCGGGTTCCTGCTGCACCAGCAGCTTGCCCGAGAAGTTCTCGATCATGCCGCCCTTGCCGTCGTGCTCGACGAACGCGTCGTGCTTCTCGGCGGTGCCCTCGGTCAGCGGCTGGAACCAGTGGGTATAATGGGTGACGCCCATCTCCGTGGCCCACTGCTTCATGCCGGCGGCCACGGCGTCGGCTATCGAGCGGTCGAGGCGTGCGCCGTTCTCGCCGCCCGAGTGGTCCATCACGTTGATCATCGTGTCATACACGTCCTTCGGCAGATACTTGTACATCTTCTTGCGGTCGAAGACATACTTGCCGAAGAACTCCGACGGGCGCTCCTTGGGCACTTTCACCTCGACGGCACGCTTCTTGAACGCCTCCTCGACAACCTGAAATCTTAAATTGCTGCTCATTTGTTTTTACCTTAAGTCTGAATTTCGGCTACAAAGGTAGTAATTATTTGTCTAACCACCAAAAAAATGTTAGATGTCGTCATCATCCAGTTCATCTTCGAAACCGCTCTTGCTCCAGATATTCTTCTTAAGCCTCTTATGTTATATAATAGGTATATCAGACACATCGCCCTCTAGCAGTTGGAATTTGAGCGAGCAGGCGCTCCATGCAGGGGGCGGCGTCTCGTTGATGAGCAGCCAGCGGCTCCAGCCCACCAGTCGGTCGAAGGTGGTCTGCTGATAGGTATCGGCAAAGGTACTGGACCAGGTCTTGACGTTTGCCAGTTCATAGTTCTCCGTGATGCCGATGTTGTCATAGCCCTCACCCTTGTACTTATATTGGTACCTGGTGCCGTCTGGTTCATACACTTTTGCGCTTTCCAGAACGGGGTCCTTGTTTTCGTTAGTGTAACTGTACGTTGCATAACAGCCTTTGTGACCTAACAGCACGCTGTAATCTACCTGATAATTGTGGCTGGTCAGGTATTTGGTGTTGCGCTGTTTCGCAATACAGGCGTTGAAGGCCGTTTTGATCCGTTCGTTGAGCTCATCGTCGAAGACGTCGGGCATGGCCACAAAGAGGGTCTTCATAAATTTGGCCATATCGTAGAAAGGGTATGTGTTCTGCACCTTGACGGCAAGCGACGTGCAGATGTCTATGGTTCTGCGCTGTCTGTCTGTACCGTTCTGATAGACATCCACCAGGCGGTCAGTAAACTCTCTGAGCAGGGGTGCCAAGTCGTTCAGTCGGCTGGTCTTGGTCAGCGTCATGTCGTAGTAGTAGGGGGCATCGGGTTCTGCAGGGTCGTAGAAGATGTCGTCTATGCTGTCCATCGTGTCGTCTACGAAGTTCCCTAAAGCCGTTTCCGTGTCAAATCCCGCCGCCATGTTATCAACTATGCTATGGAGGGCGCCGCCCTTACCTGTCAGGCTGTAGGTTGAGGCGGCTATGTAGTCGGTCACGTCCTTCGCCTCGTAAAGGAACTCCATATTGTTCATCAGGCAGAGGTAGAGCACAATACCCTCGGGGCGCACCTTGGCATTTCTCACCGCACGTGCAAAACTCTTGGCCGAGAAGCACTTCTTACTATAGCCATCGTCAAAGATCAGCCCGCGCGTCTGGGTCACTGGCTGTTGTTCCGGCAGGTCTTTATGTGGCAGATATCCGCCGCCGTGGTCGGCCATCACGAGGATGTACTTCTTGGCAGGATAGTGGGCAGCGGCCCAGTTGATGAAGTTGGTCAGCGAGTCGGGACAGGTGAAGTCGCGGTTCAGCTCACCGTAGGGCTCGGTCTCCTGCAGTTGTTGCCGCAGGGTCTTTTTGGCGTCGAGCACAAAGCGATAGGTGGCGCCCTCCTTGGGATGACAGAGCCAGAAGTATTCCAACGGCCCCGCTTCCTCCATCTCCTCCTCTGTCATTTCCACAGCCATACTCTCAGCCTGCTCTTTCACTTCCTCATGGGTCATGCCGTAATAAATAGTGGGTTTGGCCGAGACCTTGTACTGAGCCACAATGTTCACGCGGTCATAACTGCCGGGCTGGGCTCTGTAGAACTGGCGGAAATTATTCATGATGGCCGCGTCTACATTACCGCCACCAGTACCATACCAGATGACGGTGGCTTCGGCCAGATCCTCGACTGTTGGATTGTCGGCCACAGGATTGTCCTTATCGCTACACGATGCCAGACTCAGCACCATCGCCAGAGCGAGCATCCATAAGTTTTTCTTTCGCATAGTTATGTCAGTTTAGCAAATAATAATAGTTTTAGTTCTCTTTGCCCGGAGTAAACCCGACCTTTGTTCCGGGCAAAGGGGGTACTTTGCCCGGAGTAAAAGCCATTTTTACTTCCCGTCGGGGACCTCCAGCAGCTGGCGGAACTCGTGGGGAGTCATGCCGATGGCGTCCTGGAACTTGCGGTTGTAGGAGCGTATGGAGGCAAAGCCGGCCTCCTGGGCGCAGGCGGCAATGCTCCACGAGGGCTGCCGCCGTATGTAGTACATGGAGCGCAGCAGTCGCAGATAGTCAAGATAGTCGTCGACGGTCTTGTGGATGGGCGAGTGGCGGAAGAGGTCGATGAGCCTCGTCTGGGTGGTGCCCATCAGCTCGGCCAGCTCCTTGAGGCTGAAGTCGGGGTCCTGGTAGGTCAGTTCCTCCTCCATACGCACCTCGATGAGCGCCATGAGCTCGTCGTCGTCGCGCAGGTCGGCGTTGCGGATGAGCTCTTTGTGGCGTATGACGAGCTCCTTGAGCATTTGCACGCGGCGGCGCACGTCGTAGTAGGCGTCAATCTGCTGGCTGAGCCGCATGTTGCGGTTCAGCAGGTCGAGATTGTTCTTCTGCAGCTGCTGTATGTGCCTCTGCAGTTCCTCAATCTGCTGTTCGTAGTCGTGCTGGGTCATGCTGTTTGCTGGTTAGTCAATGAATCGGCGGGTGATGTCGGCATACTGATCGATGCGGCGGTCGCGGAAGAAGGGCCACCAGCGGCGCACCTGCTCGGAGTGGGCCAGGTCAAGCTCGACGACGATGCTCTCCTCGTCGTTGTCGGAGGCCTCGTAGATGATTTCGCCCTGCGGACCGCAGACGAAGGAGGTGCCCCAGAAGTTTTGGGTGTTGGGTGATGTGCCTTCCTCACCTACGCGGTTGACGGCTACGACGGGAAGGCCGTTGGCTACGGCATGGCCGCGCATGACGGTCTGCCAGGCACGCCGCTGGCGCTGCTGCTCATCGGGAGTATCCTCGGGGGCATAGCCGATGGCGGTGGGATAGATGAGCAGGTCGGCACCCTGAAGAGCCATCAGTCGTGCTGCCTCGGGGTACCACTGGTCCCAGCAGACGAGCACACCCAGCCGGCCTACGCTCGTCTGTATGGGGTGGAAGCCGAGGTCGCCGGGGGTGAAGTAGAACTTCTCGTAGTAGCCTGGGTCGTCGGGTATGTGCATCTTGCGGTAGCGGCCGGCTATGGTGCCGTCGCGCTCGATGACGACGGCGGTGTTGTGGTAGAGTCCGGCTGCGCGGCGCTCGAAGAGCGAGGTGACGATGACCACCTGATAACGCTTGGCCAGTTCGCCGTAGATTTCTGTTGACGGGCCGGGGATAGGCTCGGCGAGGTCGAAGTTGTCGACGTCCTCAACCTGGCAGAAGTAGAGCGAGTTGTGGAGCTCCTGCAGTACGATGAGCTCGGCGCCGCGCTGGGCGAGGTCGGCTATGCCGTCGGCCAGCCGCTCGATGTTGTTCTTGACGTCAGCGGTGTTGTGCTGTTGTAGGAATCCGATTTTCATTGCGGTGTATGGGGTTAGTGGGCATTATGGGCGTGATGGGCTGCTTGGGGGATGACCCCTTTGGGGTACTGCATGGTGCAGCAGTGGATAGAGCCGTGCTGGCGGATGATGGGGCGGCTGTCGATGCCGATGACGTCGCGGCCGGGGAAGGCCTGGCCGATGAGGCGCAGGGCCTCGGCGTCGAGGTCGGGCTGGCCGTAGGTGGGGCAGATGACGGCGCCGTTGACGACGAGGAAGTTGGCATAGGTGGCGGGCAGCCGCTGGCCGTCTTCGTCGCGGATGGGGCGCGGCATGGGCAGCTTGACCAGACGGTAGGGCCTGCCGTCGAGTGTGCGCAGCGTCAGGAGCTGCTCTTCCATGAGTAGGAGCTCGCAGTACTGTTCGTCGTGCGGGTCGTCGCACCCTACATATAATAAGGTGTCGTCGGGGCAGATGCGCACCAGTGTGTCGATGTGGCTGTCGGTGTCGTCGCCCGTCAGCTGGCCGTGGTCTATCCAGACGATGCGGCGGGCGCAGAGGCGGCGCTTTAGTTGGTCCTCAATTTGCTCACGTGTCAGCGGTTGGTTGCGGTGGGGCGCCAGCAGGCAGCACGAGGTGGTAAAGACGGTGCCGCAGCCGTCGCTCTCGATGGAGCCTCCCTCGAGGACGAAGTCCAGGCAGTCGCGGTATTCGCCCATGACGCGCCCTTCGTCGTAGAGGCGGCGGTTAATGGCGTTGTCGAGGTCAGCGGGGAACTTCTCGCCCCAGCCGTTGAACTTGAAGTCGAGGAGCAGGGCCCGGCCTGAATCGTCTGTGAGCGTGATGAAGGCATGGTCGCGCGCCCAGGTGTCGTTCGAGGGCGGCTCTACAATGAGCACCGGCTCATAGCGGCCTATGGCGTCTGCCATCTGCCGATAGGTCTCGGTTATCTCGTCGAGCATGGGTGCCCAGTCGGTGAGGGCGTGCGGCCACGTGAGCTGCACGCCGCTCTGGGGCTCCCATTCGGCGGGCAGTCGGTAGGTTGATTTCGTAAACATGCTGCAAAGTTAGAAAAAAAACTCAAATCTCAAGCCTCAATTCTCAAATATTTCGTATCTTTGCACAAAATTTACTGCTATGCTGGAATTGAAGGATGCGACACTGACCATCGGAGGGCGACAGCTGTTCGGCAATCTGTCGTTTATGGCACAGGACGGACACATCACCTGCGTCACGGGACCTGCGGGCAGCGGCAAGACACTCCTGCTGCAGGCGCTGCTGGGACTGCTGGCCCTCGACGAGGGGCTGGTGAGCATCGACGGCGAGCTGCTGACGCCGCTGTCGGCACCCACCTTCCGCCGCATGATGGCTTATGTGCCGCAGAACAGCCTCTCCCCCGGCCCCTCCCCCGTAGGAAGGGGATATGCTTCTCCTCCCTTCGGGGGAGAGGCTGGCCTGGAGACGGTGTGGTCGCCCTACAACAGCGGCCGCTACCAGCTGACGCCCATCGAGGAGCCGCTGAACCTGGCGCCCATCGCATCGAAGGCCGTCATCATTGCCGACGATCCTGACGATACGACGTGGGACACGCTGCGGAAGCTGGCCGCTGCGGGGCGTGCGGTCGTCGCTGCCACCAACCGCGAGGACTTCTTGCACCAATCAGACAAAATCATAACACTCGGAAAACATGACACTGTCGTATCTTAACCTCGTGCTGGGACTGCTGCTGTTGGCCGTTCCCGGCTATCTGATCTACGTCTACGACCGTCAGCTGCTGGGGAAGGCGGCCACGGCCGTCGTGCGCATGGTCGTTCAGATGGCTGCCGTCGGCGGCTGTCTGTGGCTGCTCTACCGTTACGACAGCGTGTGGCTATGCCTCGCATGGCTGGCCGTGCTCGTGGTGGCCGCCGCATTCCTGCTGGTCAGCCGCAC
>JAEEGK010021453.1_pt1 | contig 13644 bp, 12 predicted proteins | sample 8958771 | NCBI WGS metagenome assembly JAEEGK01 (sample SAMN16246547, study PRJNA631951) | gut metagenome | biome: gut microbiome; feature: rumen; material: SC-attached | host: Bos | place: Iran: Karaj | collected 2018-10 | reverse complement strand
GAAACGCAGTAATAATCAAGGCGGCAAAAATACCCCCGATAAGGAGGTATTCCCGCGCCATAAATAACACACTTCTTAAAGCCATAAACTAATATAACCCCAATCTTTATTTGTCTTCACTCTCAATCTTAGGAAGCAGATGTCTCTTCTTGCCCGGAAGCAATTTAATATCAATAAAGGAAATGTCAACTTTAAACAAAAGCTTCATAAGCCAGGAAAAGAATATCACCACCAGAATCGGTATAAGGCAGGATGTTACCATCATAACAGCGATAGCCTCCACAAAACGGCTAAGTAAGCCCGTAACGTAATCTACCACCGTAACGGCGGCATTCTTAATCCAGTTTAAAAATTTCTCCACCGCTCCCGCATCTTCATCCGTAACGGTAATCTCGGATGCAGTGGTAATGGTTTCCTGAAGCGTGCTTTCATAAGTATTGTAAATCGTTTCCGAAGTCTTGACGCTTATGGGAATTAAAAAATAAATCAGTATGGCAAAAATGCCGAGTTTAACAGATGCAACCTTGGCCTTGTCCTTCTTGCCGATTATGCCGATACCCAGTATCACGCACACAAGGGGAATGAGTATGGAAAAAGAAACATACCCAAGTATTGTAATCAAATATTTCTCAAGATACAAGGCACTCAGCACTATAACAAAATAAGTGCCCAGTTCAGCAAACTGCTCCGCTATGGGCGTGCAGGTATCATCGGGTAAAAGCGTAATCACCGCCGACACCGCCGTGGCTCCTGCGGTAAGTTTAAGTGTATTGCCGATTTCTTTGTCAAGCTGCTCAAATGTATTTCTGTGATGATCCACATTAACTGCCGCGGGAGTAATAACCGTTATGGAAAAAAGCGCCACTGCCGCAAGCAAAAGTGCTATAGCCGTTTTCTTTAAAATCTCTGTATTCATGACCCTGTCCTCCCTACTCTCTCACCGTTACAATACTGTAATCGTCAGCTGCCGAAACGGACTTTGCAAAAGAAAGAATCATCTTCTCGGCGCTTTCGTCGGCATTATTAAGAAGTCCTCTCGAAACCGCATTCTCCTGTGCCTTTTGTTTGAAGGCAGCCATGGAATCGTTGAACTTGTCGGTGGTAACCTTGTTCCAGAGACCGTTCTTCTCTTCATACTTCTTAAAGCTGTCATTGTCGATAGTCACGGAAGTAATCTCGGCCTTGGGAATCTTAATGGTGATAATCTTCTGCTCATCGTCCTTAACAACCGTTATCTTACTGCAGTCAATGCCCGCAGCCACAACTCCGTCATAGCTGTAGGTAAAAGAAGCCGTCGAATCAAAAATCCAGAACTTCTCCGTGTTGGTATACTCCTCAAGCTGGGTAAAATAATACTCCTGCGTAACCAGGGTACCCATCTCACGAAGTCCGTCCTCAATAACCTTGGTGTCTATTTTAACCTCTACCTTGACATTGTCTTTATTGTAAAGTTTTGAAGTGCTTGAAACACTGCCGCCTTCGGGTGTTACGGTACCGCTGTTGCGACCGCCTTTAAAAAGCTTAACCCCGAATACTATTACAATCACGGCAAGGATTATATTCAGTACCAGAAATACTATCTGTTTGGTAGTCCATTTTTTCATATCCGCAACCCTCCATAACTAAAAACTATACGTGATTACAGCATATTGTCAAGGCACATAGGAAAAGACCTACCCAATCGGATAAGTCTTTTTAACTTCACATATTCCCTTCAGATTACCGTCCGCGTCTTTCCGCATCCGGATGCGCATCGTAAAAATCTGCTTTATTTTTGTACATGGCGGCATCGGCATCCTTCATTATTTTCTTAATATTTGTGCCCGAATCGCTGTAGCTTGCGCCCAGGGCAAAAGAAGGTTCTCCGGGCACTGCGGACGCTTTGTCAAGTTCCTCATACAAAGCCTCAAATTCTTCTTTTTTGAGGTCCGTAGTAATAATCACGAACTCGTCTCCGCCTGCGCGGTAAACGTCCCTGCCTTTGCAGACACCCGTCAGTTTGGAAGCTATCTTCTTAATCATCTTGTCGCCTTCACTGTGACCCATGGTGTCGTTGACGGTTTTAAGGCCGTTCATGTCGACGTATATCACGCCTGTTCCTTTGACGGGACAGACCGTACCGTCGGCAAGCTCCATCACCCGCTTATTCATGGCATTCCTGTTGAACACACCCGTAAGAAGGTCTCTTGTACCGAGAATTTCAAGCTGCTCACGCATACGGAAATTTTCAACTTCCGCAGAAAGAATGTAGGAGTTAAGCTCCATTATTTCTCTTATAAAGGCAGTGTTTTCAACGTTAAAATTGGTGGCAAAAATGTATCCGTATATGGTCTCTCTGTTGCGAAGCGGATAAAGAACAAGGCTCTTAACTCCCGAAAACTTAAGTGAATTGTACCAGGCAGGATTCTTTTGCTCCACAACCTTTAACTCGTCTTCGCCCGAAATAATGACACAATTGGAGCCGTGCATAAAATCTTCCCAGGATTCCACAATATCGTAAAACTCCTCTTTGAAGAACACGTCCTCATCCTCGGGTGCAAACTGGGCGCCGCTGTCATAACACATTATATCGATTTCTTTTTTCTGGGGATGAATAAGAATAATGGCACAGCCGTCGGACTCGCACTGGTTTCTTATGTCCTTGACAACCCAGTCGAGAGTAGGCTTAAACTCATCGTTCATCCTGAACATAATACAGGTCTTAAGCACATGAAGCGCCGTATCCGCAGAGATATCGGACATTTTCTCCGTATCCGTCTTTTTATTCATCTCATAGGAAAAAAGACAGTACCCGTTGCCCTCTTCATCCTCCTCAAGCGGGAGCATGTAAAAATCAAGCCACGCTTCATAAAGTGTGGCATTAACATACTGATGAGAAATCCTGCTACCCGCCACGCACGCTTTTACCAGTGCCTCAAAATTGGGATCCGCCTCAATATAATACGAATAGGGTCTTCCGGGGACAAACTCCTCCGAAAGTCTGCCTACGGATGCAAGATACTTTTTATTGGCAGCAACTATGGTAACTGCTTTCTCTCTGTCTTTTTCATTAACTCGGTGAGATACCACACAGGCTATTCCCTTGAAGGCATCTATCATCTTAACGAAGTCCATAAATTCACCTTCTCATTTAAACATGGCTACATCAATGATGATAATATATGTGAATTAACGGGTTTATAAAGCGGGTGGGTGGGAAAGAAAGCTGCGGTTCATGACGGTTGGTGGGCTGTGAGCGGTGACTATCCTCCCGCTGTCGCGCCATAAAAGGCCTAAAAAGGACAACGCCTCTTTGCCGCAAGCGCCAAGATTCGTTGCCCTTTTCATCCCTTTTGCACCGCTCCTAGCCTACCAGCCAGTCGTACATCTCCTGATATTTGAGAGCACTTTTGTGCCAGGAGAAATCGGCGGCCATGGCCCGATCGGTGAGTTTGTTCCATTCGCGTTTTTTGTCGTAGTAGATGCGCTCCGCATTTCTGATGCAGGCTAACATTTCGTGAGCGTTGTAATTGGTGAAGGAAAATCCTGTTCCTTTGCTCTCGTACTCGTTATAAGGCTCTACGGTGTCCTTTAAGCCGCCTGTTTCGCGCACGATGGGAATAGTGCCGTAACGAAGGGCAATGAGCTGTGAAAGGCCGCAGGGCTCAAATAATGAGGGCATTAAAAATGCGTCACAGGATGCATATACTCTGTGGGCAAGTTCATCGGAGTAATAAATGTTGGCGGATACTTTGTCGCCGTACTTCCAGTCGAAGTGTCTGAACATGTTCTCGTAACGTTCTTCGCCGGTACCCACCACTACTATCTGGACATTATCCTGACAGAGTTCGTCCATCATATATGCTATAAGGTCGAGACCCTTCTGGTCAGTAAGTCTTGAGATAATGCCTATCATCATGGTCTTGGCATTGACCGCAAGGCCCAGTTCAGCCTGAAGAGCCGTTTTGTTCTTGGGTTTTTCTTTTCTGAAGGTGATAGCGTCAAAAGGATACTTTAAGGCCTTGTCGGTTGCCGGATTGAATTCGTCGTAGTCGATACCGTTAACGATACCGCGAAGGTCCCTTGCCCGGGCCGAAAGAAGGCCGTTTAAGCCCTCGCCGTAGAAATCGGTCATAATCTCCTGAGCATAGGTCTGGCTTACGGTAGTGATGGCATCGGCATAGACAAGACCGCCCTTTAAAAGGTTGGCGTCCTTGTAAGCTTCAAGTTTGTCTGATGTAAAGAAATAGTCGGAAAGTCCGGTAATGCTCTTAACCGCCTTAACGTCCCACTTGCCCTGGAACTTAAGGTTGTGGATGGTCATAACGCTCTTGATGCCTCTGTAGAATTCAGAGCCCATGAAGCGTTCTTTTAAATATACCGGCACAAGACCCGTCTGCCAGTCGTGACAATGAATGACATCCGGCTGAAAATCTATTAAAGGAAGGGCAGATAAAACCGCCTTTGAGAAATAAGCATATTTTTCAATTTCAAAAAGCGGATCGTTGCCGTAAGGCTTAAGTCCGTTGAAATAATATTCGCTGTCGATAAAGTAGTAGGTAATTCCGTCCTCCACAGCCGTAAGAACGCCCACATACTCATTCTTCCAGTTGTAGTCCATGTAGAAGTGGGTTAAGTACTGCATCTTAGCCTTAACCTCTTCCCTCATACAAGCGTACTTGGGAATAAATACCCTCACGTCAAAATACCTTTTGTCAATACACTTGGGAAGGGAACCCACAACGTCCGCAAGACCTCCCGTTTTGATAAAAGGAACACCCTCACTTGCAACAAACAAAATTTTCTTCATGGTTTCTTTGCTCCATTCTGATTTTGATTTACTGCCTGTACCAATAACTAATCCTTGATTAAATCTCTTACTATTTCCCCTGCTATCATAAGTCCCGCCACCGGAGGCACAAAAGAAATGCTGGCGGGAGTCCTGAGACCGGTTTTAACGGGAAGTTCTCTCGAAAAAAGAACCTTCACCTTCTTAATGCCCCTTTCTTTTAACTCGCGGCGCATAACCTTGGCCAAAGGACATACCTCGGTCTTACTGATGTCCGCAATCTGAAACTGCCCGGGGTCGAGCTTATTGCCGGTACCCATGGAAGAAATCACGGGAACGCCGGCTTCTTTGGACTTTTGTATAATCTCTATTTTGGCGGTGACCGTGTCCACGCAGTCCGCCACGTAATCCAACTCTCTAAAATCTATAATACTACTGTTTTCGGGTAAAAAAAAGCAATCGTGAAGAGTTAACTTTATATCCGGATTGATGTCTCGCAGACGTTTAGCAAAAGCATCTGTCTTCTTCATACCTATGGTTGAATGAAGGGCCACAATCTGTCTGTTGATATTAGTTATGTTAACCTCATCCTTGTCGATGAGCACGAGATGCCCCACTCCGGCTCTGGCCAAAGCTTCACATACGTAGCCGCCTACTCCGCCGAGACCGAAAACCGCCACGGTCTTGCCTTTAAGGAGTTCAACTTTATCCGCCCCTATTAATTTCTCCGTTCTGTCAAAAATCGACTCAGACAAAATAGGTTACCCCCGTAAGAAGAAGCGCAAAATACCACACTCCGCTGATTACATGCCACAGCATAACCGCAGCCGCCACAAAGCACAGGATTCTTTTTACCAAACCTGCTCCTTTGTCAAAGATATCCCTGCACAATTTAACCATGGATATAAGGAAAGCGAAAAACAGGGCAATGGAATATCCCCACATAAAGTTACTGTCAAGGGCTCTCGCACCGGTCTCCACAAACAAAAAGACCTCCAAAAAGCCCACCGCCCACATGGCAAGTGTCCAAAGATAAAACTTGTCCCTGAAAAAATCAGTAAGGTGTATAAAAAACACAACAAGTAAAAAAGCAACGGATAAAATAAGAGAAACCTTGGGATGATCCCCGCGCATCTTAAGAGCATAAAAAGGCCTGAATGCGTAACCGTTTGAGCCACCGTCGCCCGCCATTACTATGCTCTGAAGTATCATGACACCAATGGGAAGCATAACAGTCATGCCTATGGAAAATACTCTTTTAAACTTTTCTCCGTATAGAAGATCCCTGATAAGAAGAAAGGCCATCACAGGCGCAAAAACCGTCAGAAAGCTTGCCTTAAATCCTGTCGTTACGGTCAAAAGAAGGGTAAACACAATCCACTCACCGGGCTGAGGACCTTCCTCGTAATCTTCATAAAGTTTTATGAAGGCAATAACGGTAAGTATAGCGAAAAACCTCATAAAGAGGTATGTGGAATTGTGCCACATATTGGCGCACTGATAGCCGATATAATGCTGTTTGTTGACGGCCGACACATAAAAGGCGGTGTGAATGTTTGCAAAAAAAGAAATCACAAGAACCGCTGCGTTCGGAATGGTATACCCGCTTCTCTTAAGCACCTCTCCGATAAGCTTCGCCGTAAGAGGAATCGCAAAAGCGGTTACCGCAGTAAGCGTGGCAGTGATAAGCACAATACCGGTCTTAAGTCCGAATACCTTTACAAAAAACAGATATATAAAAGCCGCAAGGCTGTGGTAATATCCGTCATAAACCGCAAAGCTTACATGCGCTGCCGTATCCGATTCATACAGTGAAGTTCCTGTAAGCAAGGGCTGAAGCTGATTGTAAAACAAAAATGCCAGAAAGCCTGCGTAAACCGCAATAGCCGCAATATATATACACTTGTACAACCTGTCGTATTTTGAAACGGCTGTTTCCATTAAAAACTTTCCTTTCGCTCATCGGCTTTTTGTTTTAATTCCCTGGCATTGGAAAGGGTTGCCTCGTCCAAAGAATCTGAGCCGAGCATCCTCGCCAGTTCTCTTATTTCCCCGTCATCGTCGAGTCTTAATATGTTGGTAACGGTGCTGCCCCCATCCACGCTCTTGACTATCTCAAAGTGAGAGTCCGCCGAAGCCGCAATCTGGGCAAGGTGGGTAATGGCTATTACCTGATGCTCTCTCGAAAGTCTGGAGAGGCGTCCCGCCACTTCCCAGGCCGTACGACCGCTGATACCCGCATCTATTTCGTCAAAAATAAGGGCATCCACCTCGTCTTTTTTGGCAAGGATAGTCTTGATGGCAAGCATGATTCTGGAAAGTTCGCCGCCGCTTGCCACATTTTTGATAGGCTTTATGGGTTCACCGGGGTTGGTGGATATCATAAACTCTATTTTGTCAAAACCGTTTTTGGAAACGGTGTCACTGTCGCCTTCAAAGGCCACGTCGAAACGTGAATCAAGGAAACTTAAGGACTTAAGTTCTTCAGCCAGAAGTTTGGAAAAATCGGCCGCCGCGCTCTTACGAAGTGCGCTTAAAGCCTGAGCTTTTTCTTTGTATTCTGCCAGTGAAGAGTTCACATCTTTTTTAAGTTTCTCTATGTATTCGCTTAAATTCTCAAGTTTCTCAAGTTCTGCGGATTTTTCGTCATAGTAAGCAAGTATTTTTTCTATGGTGGAGCCGAATTTAAGTTTAAGACCGTTAATGGTATTAAGGCGCTCCTCCGTGCGGGCAAAATCCTCCTCGGAGAATTCAAGGCTCTCCGCATAGCGAGAAGCTTCCAAAGAAAAGTCTCCCAGCATATCCTCAACGCTTGCCAGAATCTCTGCCATGTGGTCCGCACCTTCATCCGTGGCGGATGCTTTGCGCATAAGCCCCAAAGCTCTTGAAATAAGGCTTCCCGCATCACCGTCCGCACCCGAAGAAACAAGACCCATGGACTCATTGACGTAGCCTAAGAGCTTCTCGGAGGCCTGCATTTTTTTGTATGCCTCTTCCAGTTCTTCGTCTTCGCCGGGCTTAAGGGCTGCCGCCTCGATTTCGTCGCATTCGTACTTAAGAAGGCTTATCTCCCGCTCTCTGCCCTCAGACATGTGCTCGGCCTTGTCAAGTTCGTCCTTAAGCTCTTCATAGCGCTCACAGGCCAAAGAAACCGCATTGAGGGCATCTCTTACCTTCTCGCCCCCGAAAGCATCTATCATGTCGCGCTGCTTAATGTTGTTAAGAAGTGACTGATGCTCGTGCTGTCCGTGTATGTCAAGAAGACCCCCTGCCAGTTCTTTAACCTGACGAGCGGGCACCACCTCTCCGTTAATCTTAAAAATGTTTTTGGTCTGGGTGAATTTTCTTGATACGCATACGCAGCCGTCATCGGCTTCGATTTCCATAGATTCTAAGGTTTTGCGGGCAGATTCGTTAAGAGAAAAAACAAGCTCCACAAAAGCTTCTTCCTCCCCCGTACGTATAATCTCCTTATCCGCCTTGGCCCCCAGGGCAAGATTAACGGACCCTAAAAGCACCGATTTGCCGGCGCCGGTTTCACCCGTTAAAATATTAAGCCCCTTAGTGAAAGAAATCTCGCAATCCTTAATAAGTGCAAGGTTTCTTACGTGCATATACTCTAACATAATTTACTGCCTTTTCTCTCCCGGAGTTTGGCTTTAAATCTATCCTAAAGGTACTAAACCCCTATGATACTCTTAATACGGTCCATAACGATTCTCGTGTCTTCCACGGTCTTTATGGCCATCATAATGGTGTCGTCACCCGCTATGGTGCCGACAATTTCGGAATACTTCAAAGAATCAACCGCAGCCGCCACAGCCATGGCCATTCCCGATACCGTCTTGATTACAAGGATGTTCTGAGCCATGTCGATGGACACAAATCCGTCGGTTAACACTCTCTTAAATTTCTCGTCGAGTTCATGGTCGTTGTCTGCGTCAATTGCATACTTCTGGCGTCCGTTGCCAAGATTCTTTTTATAAAGGTGAAGGGTATTGATATCCCTTGAAACCGTGGCCTGGGTTACGCTGAAGCCTTCCTCGAGAAGAAGTCTGCAAAGCTCGTCCTGAGTGTCGATGTCATACTTGTCGATAAGTTCAAGTATTTTCTTGTGTCTTACGTTTTTCACTATTATCCCCTTTTTCCGTCCTAGTCATTCATCTTCTTTTGAAGAATTTCAAGAAAGCTTTCTTTTTTAAGCTTAATGATTCTGGTACGCTTGTCGCTTCTTCTTAAGACAAAAGAATCTCCCGTCTTTAAGTCAAAGTGTGCGGCACCGTCGCTCATGGCAAAAGCAGACTGCTCGCCGCCGTTTTTGGCTTCTTTAATCTCTATATAGACTTCGTCTTCACCCGCAAGAATGATGCTTCTTGAATTCATGGTGTGAGGACATACGGGAGTCATGACTAAAAGGTCTGCGCAAGGCTCTACAATGGGGCCGCCCGCAGAAAGGTTATAGCCGGTGGAACCAGTGGGTGTGGAAACAATGACACCGTCGGCGCCGTAAGACTTTAAAAACTGTCCGTTTACGTATACGTCAAAGTTAATGGCTCTGAAGGGAAGTGACTTAAGAACCGCTATATCGTTAAGAGCCATGGTATGTGCTACCGTCTGGCCTTCTCTTAAGATGTGGCCCTCAAGCATCATTCTTTCTTCGATAAAGAAGTCACCTGAAATAAGTTTCTCCAAGGCTGCGGTAACATTGGCCTTTTCAACCTCCGCAAGGTAACCGAGGCTTCCTAAATTGATACCGAGGATGGGAAGTTCCTCTTCCACGAAATCTCTTGCGGCTCTGAGCATGGTGCCGTCTCCGCCGAGGATAATGGCTGCATCGGGGCGGCTTTCTTTTTCAAAAAAAGAAGCTTCTTCTTTGCCGTAAATTTTCTTGTCATCCATAATCTCAAGAATTGCGGTCTTGCCGTGAGATTCAAGGAAATCCTTGATGAGATTGGTGGTTTTAAATCCTTCGTCCTTGGATTCATTGGTACGTATCAAAAAACGATCCATAACTGCTCCGTTCCATTCACTTATCAAGTGAATCGTGTGCTTTATTAACTGTTGATTCTATGTCAAATTCGGAAGGTTCCGAATCTCTGGCCTTTGTCATATAAAGAAGGTATTCTATGTTGCCTTCGGGACCCTTTATGGGCGAATAATCAAGTCCCAGAAGCTTAAATCCTACCGAGCGGGCATATTCCATAACCTTTTTAATGACGGCGATATGCACGTTTTTGTCGCGCACCACGCCCTTTTTGCCCACTTCCTCGCGACCGGCTTCAAACTGAGGCTTTATAAGGCATACCATAAAGCCGCCGTCCTTAAGGATATTTACCGCCGGTTCAAGTATCTTCGTAAGCGAAATAAAGGATACATCGCAGGAGGCAAAATCAGGTGTCTCACCCAAGTCCTCGGGGGTAACGTAACGGAAGTTGGTCTTTTCCATGCAGACCACTCTCTCGTCGTTACGAAGGCTCCAGGCCAGCTGCCCGTGGCCCACATCTATAGCATACACCTTTTTGGCTCCGTTTTGGAGCATGCAGTCCGTAAATCCTCCTGTGGAAGCTCCGATATCCATGCAGACCGCATCTTTAAGATTAATGGGAAAAGAAGCCAGAGCCTTTTCAAGCTTGAGGCCTCCGCGGCTTACATACTTAAGCTTGTCGCCCCGCACTTCTATTTTGACCTTTTCCGGGTCAAACATGGTGCCTGCTTTGTCTTCTCTCTGACCGTTGACGAATACGTCTCCGGCCATTATGACTGTTTTTGCTTTTTCTCTTGACGTGGAAAGTCCGAGTTCCACCAGTAATACGTCAAGTCTTTCTTTCATAAGTATATATTTTCCTTAAGTCCGCAGCCTACAGCCGACTGTAAGCGGACATGATTTTGTTATAAATTGAATCTTCGTCTATGCCTATTTCTTTCTTGAGAAGGTCTACGTTACCGTGTTCAACGTATTCATCGGGGATGGATACGGTAATAAGCTTAACGTCGGAGCCTTCTTTGTCCAGGAACTCTCTTACGCGCTCGCCAAATCCGCCGCTTGCAACATTTTCCTCGCAAGTGACTATAAGCTTATGGTTGCGGGTCAAAGAAAGAATCATCTCCTCATCCAGAGGCTTTACAAATCTGGCATTTACAAGAGTACAGTTGACGCCCGCCATCTTAAGGCGCATGCGCACCGATTCGGCGGTCTTAACCATGGAGCCCAAAGCCACAATGGCAACACTGTTCTCCTCGAATATCGCTTCACTCTTGCCAAGTACTATGGGAGCTCTGTAGCCTTCAAGGCCGTCATATGCCTCGCCTCTGGGGTATCTTATGGCAACAGGACCGTCAAAAGAAACCGCAAATTTAAGCATGTCGGATAATTCCCACTTGTTCTTGGGGGCCATAATGGTAATGCCCGGAATGGATGATAAGAAGGAAATATCAAATATACCCTGATGGGTTTCTCCGTCGCTTCCCACCACTCCCGCTCTGTCTATAGCAAAAGTAACGGGAAGGCTCTGTATGCATACGTCGTGAAGTATCTGGTCGTAAGCTCTTTGCAAGAAGGACGAATATATTGCCACGACAGGTCTCATGCCGCCTGCAGCAAGGCCTGCGGCAAAAGTAACCGCATGCTCCTCGGCTATGCCTACGTCAAAGAATCTGTCGGGATAAGCGTTTCTGAATCTTTTAAGGCCTGTGCCGTCAGCCATGGCGGCTGTTATGGCCACTACCTTATCGTTTCTTTCGCCAAGCTTCACCATGACGGTTGAGAAAACGTCGGTGTAATTGGCTTTATTGTGGGGATGGGTGGGAAGACCCGTTGCCACATCGAAGGGCTCTGTTCCGTGAAATCTTGAAGGATGTCTCTCGGCAGGCAGGTAGCCTTTGCCTTTCTTGGTATTGACATGAACCAGGACGGGACCTTTACAACGTTTAGCGTCTTTAAGTACCGTAAGAATAGCCTTAACATCGTGACCGTCCACGGGGCCCAAATATGTGATGCCCATGTCCTCAAAGAACATACCCGGCACTACCATGCTTTTGACTGTACTCTTGGCTTTTTTAATGCGTTTGGCAATACCTTCGCCACCGGGAATCTTAATAAGATTGTTGTAAACGCTCTCCTTAAGTCCCAGATATCCGTCGGCGGTTCTGATGGAGTTTAAGTATTTGGATACGCCGCCTACGTTCTCGGAAATGGACATATTATTGTCGTTAAGTACGATGATGAAATTGGAGGTAAGCTTGGAAGCGTTATTAAGGGCTTCGTAAGCCATGCCGCCGGTAAGGGAGCCGTCACCGATAACGGATATTATGGTATGGTCCTCGCCTCTTAAATCTCTTGCCTTTACAAGGCCGAGACCCGCGGAAATGGATGTGGAACTGTGACCGGTGTTAAAGCAGTCGCAGGGGCTTTCTTTGGTCTTGGGAAAGCCTGCCATGCCGCCGTACTTTCTGAGGGTGTCAAAGCCTTCTCTTCTGCCGGTAAGAAGCTTGTGAGTATAGGACTGGTGGCCTACGTCCCATACGATTTTGTCGTCGGGAAGGTTGCAAAAAAGATGCAGGGCCATGGTGAGTTCCACCGCTCCGAGATTAGAGCCCAAATGTCCTCCGGTCACACTTATTTTGTCTATAAGAAAGTCGCGGATTTCCCCTGCAAGGAGGGGCCATTCGGACTCGGGTATTTTCTTAATGTCGTTTTCTTTTAATATCTTTTCAAGTACCATGATGCAGCCCTTTTCAAAGAATAATCTATTTGTTGCGTGACACGAGACTCTCTACGAGCTTTATAAGAAAGCTCTTGTCGCCCTCAAAGCTTTCGATGATGCTTAAAGCCTTGTCGGAATACATCTTAACGTCTTCCTGGGCCTTATCGAAGCCAAAAAGGGTTATATAGGTGTCTTTGTCATTGTCGGCATCGGAGCCTATGGGCTTGCCAAGTTCTTCGAAGGTGCCCACAACATCAAGGATATCGTCGCGAATCTGGAAGGCGATGCCTATGGCACTCGCGGCTTCTTCCATCTTCTTAACATCTTCTGCGCCTGCTCCGCCCAGGAGCGCTCCTATCATCATGGCAGCCTCAATTAAAGCTGCTGTCTTATTCTCATGAATATAAAGAAGTTTTTCTTTGGTAAGAGGGTTCTTATTCTTCTCGCAGTCTACGTCAACCGCCTGACCTCCTACCATGCCGAAAATTCCCGCCTTACGGGTAAGAATCTTCATGGCGCCGGCTGTCTTCACCGGGTCCTTGGTGTCGTTAAACGCAGCTGCAGCGGTTTCGTAAGCAAAGTTTAAGAGTCCGTCGCCGGCCAAAAGGGCTGTGGTCTCACCGTAAACCGCATGGGTCGTCTTGCGGCCTCTTCTGTACTCGTCATTGTCGATGCAGGGCATATCGTCGTGCACCAGCGAATATGAATGTATAAGCTCGATGGCAGCCATAAAATAAGGCAGTTCCGGAGCATCTCCCCTGAAAAGTTCCGCCGTAGCCTCCATAAGAATGGGGCGAAGTCTCTTGCCCGTTCCGTAAACGCTGTAGCGCATGGCCTCCATGAGGTACTCCGCAAGGCCCGTATCCACCTTCAGTACGCTTTCAAGAAGGTTGTTGACCTTGTCTACTCTCTGACTAAGTTCATCATGAAAACTCACTTAACTCACCTCCGCTTAACACCTGAACTTTTTTCTCCACGGTGTCAATTTCTTTCTCGCACTCGGCGGTAAGCTTTATTCCTTTTTCGTACAAGGAAAAAGCCTGGTCGAGAGGCAAATCATCTTTTTCAAGTTCCGTTATGGTCTTATCTATTTCTTCAAACAATTCTTCGATAGTTGCTTTTTTGTCTTCTGCCATTTTATTCCCCTGAGTGTTCCGTGTCTGTAACCTCGGC
>JAEEGK010021450.1_pt1 | contig 13645 bp, 29 predicted proteins | sample 8958771 | NCBI WGS metagenome assembly JAEEGK01 (sample SAMN16246547, study PRJNA631951) | gut metagenome | biome: gut microbiome; feature: rumen; material: SC-attached | host: Bos | place: Iran: Karaj | collected 2018-10 | reverse complement strand
AACCACCCAAGGCACACCATACGAGATCGCAACACAGATCTGCACGGACTGCGACCTCACCCTCGCAAACGCCGACCTCGACGATTTCCCGAACCACGCCTCGACGCTTTACCTTGACGAAGACCACGGCCTGCAGACATACCGAGACCTTCTCGGCCAGCTCGCGCAAGCGATCTGTGGCTTCGCAACGATCAACCGCGACGGAGAACTCGAGCTCAGGATGTACGGGAACACCGAGGTCGAGACCATCGACCCAGAGCACCGGATGCAAGGCGGATCATTCTCCGACTTCATCACGAGCTACAACGCGATCCAGTACACGAACCACGACGGCACCCAGCAGATCTACACCAAGGCAGGGAAACCCACAGGCCTCATGTACGATGCAGGAAAGAACCCCCTGCTTTTTGAGAGAGATGTGGAGAGGGAGAACGTCCTCAACCGACTCGCCGAGATCGCCCTCGTTCCCTTTTCAGTCGGCCTCGCAGGAACGCCAGCATACGACCTCGGTGACTGCCTGAAGTTCACCGACGGCCTCGCAGACGGAGCCCAGATCTCCTGCATCATGAAATACGACTACACCTACAACGCGAGCTACATCGCCGAGGGTTTCGGAAGGAACCCAGCACTCCAGCAGGTCACCACGCAAGACCAGCGGACACTCCAGAGCGTCGCCCAGCAAACGCAAGGCAAAGGCGTCGTGTTCTACCCTTTCAACAACAACCGCGAGCAGAACTATGTGGACGGAGGCGGAAAGACCACGCTCCTGACCATTACATTTTTTGCGACGGAACTGACCTACGTCATGCTGGAAGGCCAAGCCGTCCTGCAGATCCCCGAGGGACTCGAGGACACCGCCAGCGCACGACTCACCTACTACATCGACGGAGACGAGATCAACACGATTCACCCGACATGGACATGGAGCGAGGAAGGAAAGCACACAATCACCTTTATGTACCCTTTGATCGTTTCCGGAGAGATGCACCGATTCCTGATCATGCTCGAGGCAGAAGGAAGCGACATGAGCATCGACGCAGGAGACATCCGAGCGGTCATCTGGGGACAGAACATGGTAGCAACACCGCTGTGGGATGGCACCATCGAGGCAGACGACGAGATCGGCCTGATCAATATCGCAGGTATCCCGATCCAGCTCGCAACCATCGACGACACCTATGGCTTTGAGGCGATCACCGACCTGCCGACACGGATCGGAGACGAGACCATCGACGAGGTCGGATACATCGAGGTCGGCCAAGGCATCACGCTGGAGGAGATCACAGACCTTGTGGCATTCGGAAAGGACATCAAGAACCTGACATGGGGACAGATCAAGGAAACGCTCACATGGCAGGATTTGAAGGAGGACTACCACTGGTAGGAAGGAGGAGCAGAAGATGCAACAGACTACTTATTATAAACTTTCACAGCAGGAATACGGAGAAGCCCCAGACGTCGCGCTCATCAACGGAAACATGGACGTCATCGACACCGCACTCCACCGAGCACGGACACGAACGACGGACGTCTACAGCGAGCAGGCGAGCTACAAGACCGGAGACTTTGCCATTTACCAAGACGCACTCTACCGATGCATCGCCGACACGAGCGGCGTGTGGGACGTTTCCAAATGGCAGGCAACGACCATCGCGCAGGCTTTCGAGCCGAGAGGAACATGGGAGCTTTTCGAGACTATCACGGCCGACGGAAACACAAAGAGATACGACCGCACGCTCACCGAGAAGATCAGCGGACTGTTTATCGTTTTCAGTGTCACGGCGACAACCGCCACCGACAACATCCAGATCTACGCATGGTTTAAGAACGAGAGCGGAGCGAAACGAGCAGGCTACGTCCTCGGTGGCCTAAACACAGCGGCACGATATAGCCACACGCGCTACACCCGAGATGGAAACATGTGGATGTCCGAGCAAACTAGCGCGGTTTCTGGCAACTCGGCAGGAACAACTCTCGGCAGAAATGCAAACGGCTACCATTTTACTACCGAGGAAATGGATAGATTCCGAATTGACACCGATGGCCTGAACTTCCCGACAGGAAGCACGATCACCATCTATATCAAACGATAAGGAGGCAGAAGAAAATGAAGATCAAAGGAAGCACAAAAATCGAGCTCACCAACGTGAGAACCGGAGAGACCGAGGTCTACGAAGGCGAGAACTTTGTAACCGAATTCGCCTCCGAATACTTTAAAGAATGCGGAGCCCTGAACACCGATCCCCTCGGATCATTGCCGACCAACGCGCGGCCGCTTGATGACCTCTTCGGAGGGATCATGCTCTTTGACAAGAAGATCGACCAGAACACCGATGAGGCAGGAAACCATCCGCATCCGCTCTATTGCCCAGCAGGAACGACGATGGTCGCAAATGGCTCAATTGATTTCACCAGCAACAGCAACGCCACCGAGCTCGGCCAGTACGACGACACCGAGAGCGGAACACCGAACGAGCACCAGCGCGTGTACGTTTATAACTGGGATACCGACGAAGGCAACGGCAAGATCAACAGCGTCTGCCTGACCACCCGAGCAGGAGGATACATCGGAGCAGGCAACGCAACCAGCAAGGTCAAGGATTCGTCGACGTCTGCGCTTGTGCGCTCCCCGTTCTTTTTTGCAGGAACCACGACCAGAAATCGGACATTCACGGGAGACCTTACAAAACTCGCAGGCCTTGACCTTTCGCAAAGCCAAGTCGCGATGCTCGGAGACACCGCGAAGAACTGCCTGAACGCAGGAAGCGCAACCATCAACTGGTACGACGTCCCCGTCTCAAAGCTCCAGCCGTTCATCAATAAAATCAATTTTAACACCAGCAACCAGAGCCCGAGACGCACCCAGACAAAGACCTTCACCGCGAGAACGACTGTGACATACGCCCGAGTCATGGGAGGCACAGGATACATTCTGCTTGTGGGAAGCACGAGCACCGGAGCGACCAGCGGCGCAACAGTCTACGCCACACAGCTCAACAAGGACGGAACCATCACCGAGAAGACCTACAACATGCAGGCGAACGCAGGCATCGCGCTCAATGATAGCTATTTCGTCGGAGGAAAGATCATCGGCAACGACCTCTACCTAGCATACGGGAGCTATGGAGGCCAAGTCGCAACGAAGCGCGTGAAGATCAAGGCAGACGGAACAGTCGTCGACCTTTCCACCACGAACGACTACGAGCGGTTCTTTTCAGTTCACGAAGGAAGAGTCGGACTCGGAAGCACGCGCTACTACGACCCGACGCTGACCATTCCGCAGGGAGGAACCGAGGCAGATCGCATCGTCCCGACCAACGCAAGCAAATGGAATAGCCAGAGCGGAGAATACATCATGGGAATCGCCCAGTGCTACGATTGCAATCTCTTTTTTGGCATTTACGGAACCTCGTCCCAAGCGGCAAATCCGCTCATGAGCCCCCTCACAGTTATGAGACCGCCCTGCAACTGGCTGAGCACCATCAAAAACCTTCCCAACGAGGTCGAGAAGACACCCGACAAGACCATGAAGGTCACCTACACCCTGACCCTTGTGGAGAACCAGCAGACGTAAAGGAGGAGCCGAGATGGAGATCATAGTCGCTTTGATTTCAGGAGGAAGCGCGCTCCTCGTTAGCCTCGTCTCAAACGCTTTTCAGGCGAACTCAACGAGGAAGCTCCTCGAATACAGGATGAACGCTATGGAGGCGAAGCTCGACAAACAAGACCAGAAGCTCGACAAGCATAACCAAGTTCAAGACCGAGTCATGATCCTCGAGTACGAGCTGAACACCATAAAAGAACAGATGAAAGGAGGAACCAAACCATGAGCAACAAGACCTACGACATTTTGAAGTTTGCCGCACTGATCGCAACACCGATCATCACCTTTTTATGCGCCATCGTTTCGATCTGGGGAATCCCCTACGGCCAGCAGATCACCGCGACCCTTGCCGCACTCGACACCCTCATCGGAGCCATCGTCGTGATTGCCAAGACGCAATACGAGAAGAAGCAGAAGCAGGAGGAGACCACGGATGAAAACTAAACAGGAGACCCTGAACCATGTGATGGCTTTTCATGGGATCACCGGAGACGCCGTCAAGCCGATCTACGACTGGTACAACGCGATCAAGGGAACCCACATCGCCTACGGATCACCATGGTGCGCCATGTTCCTGAGCTACGCGCTTAACGGAGACGGATACATCGAGGACTTCCCGATTGAAGCATCCTGCGACCGAATGAAAAACATCTTCAAGAAACAAGGCAGATGGTACACGAGGAAGGAAAAGAAACCCCAGAGCGGAGACATCATCTTTTTTTCAAACAAGCACACGGAAGCCGACTGCACCCATGTGGGCATCGTCATGCAGGCCGACTACTTCGAGGAGATCCTCACGACCTACGAAGGGAACACCAGCAAGATGGTCGCACCCAGAATGTACGACTTCAGGGAAGAGAACACCTACATCGTCGGATACGCCGACCTGCAGGATAAATACAGAAGCTAGGAAGGAGGACGCATGGAGGAGAAGAAGAAGGACGAGCAGGAGCTCGCCAGCATCCCTTATTTTTTATACGAGGACGTCGCCTGCCGCTTTGAGCGGAGCCAGAAGGCACTCGTGATCGTTACCATTGTCGCCCTTGTTCTTGCGATTGGGCTGGTCGCAGGAATGATCCTCATGGCCAACGGATGGATGGACACGATCCACCGATACCACGACCTCGAGAGCCTTGTCGATCCCAGTCTACTGTGACCTTTCGCGAACGGAAATCGCCTTTTTAATCGACGAGTACGTCTTTTCAGCCCGAGACCGAGCGATGCTAAAGGCGCGACTTCTCGACGGAACCACCTACGAGAAGCTCGCCGAGATGTTCGACCTTTCCGTCCGCCAGACCAAAAACATCATCCGGAAAACCCGAGAGCAGGTCTTCAGACACACCGACAAGCTCAAGGATCGGATGCATTAAAACTGCACGAAAGATGCCAAAAAGATGCCCATCGGCTTCATTTCCGAGAGGCGTCTTTTTTGATACGATAAACCACGAAGGAGGAAAAGCCGATGGTTTACGTTTACTACAACCCGAACCCAGCAGGGAGGAAGGTCGGAGACTGCTCCGTCCGAGCAATCGCAAAAGCCCTGCGGATCGATTGGGAGAAGGCATACGAGCTCCTCGCGACGGCAGGATACCAGATGTGCGACATGCCCTCGAGCGACAGCGTGTGGGGAGCCGTCCTGCGGAGGGATGGCTTCTACAGGAAAGCGATCCCGAACGCCTGCCCGAATTGCTACACCGCCGAGGACTTCTGCATCGACCATCCGAGAGGAACCTACGTCCTCGGCTTCGGAGGCCATGTCGCAACAGTTCGCGACGGCCAGATCTTCGACAGCTGGGACTCCAGCAAGGAGATCCCTCAATTTTACTGGGAGGAGAGATAAAAAAAAATGGCTTACAATTACCCGAATTTTTACCCGTACCAAATGCAGACACAGCAATCCATGCAGGCACCACAAACAACAGGCGTGATCTGGGTACAAGGCGAGGCAGGAGCCAAGAGCTACCTCGTCGCCCCGAACTCGACAGTTTACCTGTGGGATTCCGAAAGCCAGACGATCTACGTCAAGTCAGCAGACCCGTCTGGCATGCCCAGCATTAAGGTTTTAGAGTACAAGGTAAGAAATACCGCACCCGAGGCGAAAACCTCGAATTTCGTCACAAGAGACGAACTGGCGGCTATTCAGAAGGAAATCGAGAGATTGAAGAAGGAGGTCGGACACAATGAACCCGATGCAGATCATGCAGATGCTGTCGACTTTTAAAGGAAACCCGATGCAGATGCTCACCCAGAACGGCCTGCAGGTTCCGCCAGCGATGGCAGGCAACCCAGAGCAGATGGTCAGGCACCTGATCCAGAGCGGACAGGTCAACCAGAACGCCCTCAACCAAGCGATGCAGATCGCGTCCCAGATGGGCATTAAACTTTGACACAAGGCCAGCGCGCGCGGCTTTGAAATAAAAACAAGGAGGCTTTTATATGGCTTTAACAGACGAAGGAGGCATGAACACAACCATGCTCGTATCCCCAGCAGGGAACATCGGAGGCGGCTACCCGTACCCCGTCTACACCGGAGGCGGCAATAACAATGGCGGCTTTGGAGACGGCAACGGATGGTGGATCGTTCTCCTGATCCTGCTTTTCGCCGCAGGCGGCTGGAACAATGGCGGCAACAACAGCGGCGGCTTTTTCGGAGGCATGCCCTATGTGGTCGACAACAACGGCGGAGCAGTTCAGCGCGGCTTTGATCAGGCGGCCGTGATGAGCGGCATCACAGGCGTCCAGAGCGGCATCCAGAACCTCGCCACACAGATCTGCAACAGCACCGGAGACATCCAGATGGCACTCGCAAACGGATTCTCCAGCGCGGAGCAGGGAGCGAACGCAAGAGCGATGGCGAACATGCAACAGCTTTTCAGCATTCAGTCACAGTTTGCGGATTGTTGCTGTGAGAACCGACTGGCCAACTGCCAGACCCAGAACATCATCCAGAACGAAGGGAACGCAACACGATTCGCCAACGCAAACAACACGAGAGACATCATCCAGAGCCAGACCAGCGGCACGCAGGCGATCCTCGACAAACTCTGCCAGCTCGAGCTCGACAGCAAGAACGACCGCATCGCAGACCTCGAGAGACAGCTCACGATGGCGAACCTTGCGGCATCGCAGACCGCACAAACGGCCGCGATCCAGCGCGGTCAGGTAGCCGAGGTCGACGCCCTCTACCAGCGGCTCAAAGATTGCCCCGTACCGACACAGCCCGTGTACGGATCTCAGCCGATCTTTACCTGCCCCGTCAACGTCGCAAACAACGGATGCGGATGCGGATGCGGTAACTTTTAAGGAGGAGACACCATGGCGGAATATTTAGCAAACGCAGAACAGGCCATCGCCCTGAATAACCCTGCGATCTTCACAGCTTCCATCCCCTGCACCCGAGGGTACGTCTACCACGAGGACGAGACAGGGATCTTTATTCTCCGAGGCGTCACGCAAAATTGCTTTGCAAGATACCAAGTCACCTTCAACGGCAACATCGCGATCCCGACCGGAGGAGCCGTCACACCCATCGCCATCGCGCTGACTGTGAACGGAGAACCGAGAACGACAAGCCGAGCGATCTACACACCGACGGCCGTCGACGCTTACGGGAACGTCACCAGCACCGCGATCATCACAGTGCCGAAGGGATGCTGTTTCACCCTTTCGGTGAGATACGTCGCCGCAGACGAAGACCCAGCAACGACACCCACACCCGTGATCGAGATGCAGAACGCAAACCTCGTGATCAGCAGAATCGCATAAGGAGGAAAGAAGACATGCACAAGTTAATGCAGTACATCTGCGACGAGCTCGACGAACTCGAGCGCAAGGCAGACAAGGAAGACAAGCTGTCCATGGCCGAGATCGAATACGCCGACAAGCTCGCCCACATCAAGAAAAGCCTTCTGACAGCGGAGGAGATGTGGGAGAACAGCGAGTACAGCGAGGACGGAGAAGGCGGCCAGCAGTCACGCCGAGGAAGCTACCGGATGAGCAACAGGAACTCCTACAGGAGATCATCCTACGCACGAGGTAGAGGCACAAACGCACGCCGCGACACCATGGGCAGATACTCGACCGCCGAGGCAGAGGATCTCGCCGAGGAACTCCGAGATCTGATGCAGGACGCCCCAGACCAGCAGACCAAACAGGACATCCAAAAGATCGTTCGAAGATTGGAGCAAATGTGAACCTACGGGAAATAGAGAAGGAGATCGCGTCCCTTGAGAAGGCGGACGCGAGCTGGCAGACGATCCAGCGACTCGCGACGCTTTATGTCGTCTTCGATCATTTGACCGAGAACGACATCGAGCCCGAGATCAGGGACACCATGCCCGACTACGCCGGAGAATGCGGAGAAGCGATCAGCGGAGCACCCATAGACAAAGTCGTTGAGATCCTGACCGAGCACTTCAGCGTCATCAAGATCCTTCACCCGAAAGAATACCAAGCCGTCCTCGACCGCTTGGCAGGAGCCCCCCGATAAGGGAGGCTCCTTTTTTTATGCCCCTAGGAGTAAAAAAAAGTAAAAAAATTACAAAAAAAGATTGACAAAATCACCTCCCATCGGTTATAATAGACATAACAACAGAGGCGCAAAACCGCCACACCGACCCCAGGAGGCCGAGGAAGGAGAACAGCATGAAGAAGATCAACAAGACCTACACCATCGCCTACAGGCGACACAGAGACGGAGACGAGGAACGGATCGACATCCTCGCACCAAACAAGGAAGAAGCCTTAGTAAAGGCCTACCACTACGAGATCAGACGACAGATCGGATACGAGCCCTACAACGTGTGGGCAATCGGAGTCACCTACCAGAACGGAAACTACAAGAGCTTCAAGTAAAAAGCCAAGGCTGACCTAGCGGCCACACGGGGAGAAGAAGAACACACATGAAAAGAGCGATCGTTTTTGAAGCACCGAGAACCGGATACAGCATCGATCAGATCAGCAGACCGACGACCATCGGAGAGCTGAAGCAACTCTTCGAAGAGCTCGAGCTCGAGGATGACGACATCTTCATCCTGAGCCACGACCGAGGCTACACCTACGGAAGCATCAACGACACCACCTACGAGATCTGCGTCGAGAACGAAGACGGAGAGTGGGAGACAGAGGAATACTAAGAAGGAGGAAACCAGCATGAGAAGCATGAGAAGCATCGGAGAGATTATACTGCCAAGCCGCTACTGGGAGCCAGGCGCGGATGAGGAGCACGAGGAACCAGAAAACGAAGAACTCTGGATGGAGGACGAGCCGCTACCATTTGAATAAAGCCCCTGACGAGTCGCTGAGAATTGCGACGAAATCCCCCATCTTGGGGGATTGGGCTACACAGCCACACAAACACACAGGAGGAACCCAGCATGATCAGATACACCAACGAATGCGTCGGATGCCCACCCGAGATGGGATGCATCGGAAACGCCTGCAAATACCGCCGAGTGCCGCACTGCACCTGCGACACCTGCCACGAGGAACTCGAGCCCGAGGAGCTCTACGAGGATGAGGACGGCCAGATGATCTGCGCCGACTGCATCCTCAAGAGATACACACCGCTCCGAGACGCCATCTGGATCTGGGACGGAGACGAGTGAAGGATTTGTGAAGGATTGCAGGATTCAGCCCCGATTCTAAACTCTTCTATACTTTTTATATTTTTTCTAAACCTTTTTTATATAAGGGTAGAATCCTTCAACCCTTCACAGAAGAGTATAAAAAGAAGTAAATAAAAGGAAGAAAAAGAAAAAGATTGATTGACACGAAGCAGAAAATCTGCTACAATAGGAGACAGAGAGGAGGTGAACAGAAGATGACCTTACAAGAGCGAATGATCGAATACAGAGCCCGAGAGCGGATCACCCAGCAGGCACTCGCCGACCGATGCGGACTGAGCAAACAGACCATCAACAGCATCGAGACCGGAGCACAAGACCCCAGCCGCATCACGATCGCGAAGATCGAACTGGTGATCGGGAAGGAGAAGAGAGATGACCGCGACGATTTCGCAAATTAAACTTTTTAAGGCCTGCCGCCGAGCCTACGACTTCAAATACCACGAGAAGCTCGAACCGACCGAAAAAGCGGAGGCACTCGAGACAGGAACCAACTACCACCAACTGATCGAGGATCTGAACAACGGCAAGGAGATCGACCCCAGCGCAACAACGAAGGAAGCGGCGATGGCCAGAGCCTACCAGCGGCACATCTTCCCGAGCTTCAAAGCAACGGCCGCCGAGGTCAAGCTCGAGAAGCAGATCGGCCGCCACACCCTCAAAGGCATTGTGGACGGACTCACCGAAGACCACATCATCGAGCACAAGACCACCGGATCGGAGATCACCGAGGAGTACGAATTCAACCTGCAATGGGACGAGCAGATCCTCGCCTACATGATCCTCACAGGACGCCGCAAGGTCTGGTACACGATCTGCAGGAAGCCGACCATCCGCCAGAAGGCAGACGAGACGGCCGAGGAATTCGCAAAGCGGATGGAGGACTGGTACGAGACCGACACCGAGAAGAAGATCCGACTGCTTGAGATCGAGCGCACGGACGCCGAGGTCGAGGCCTTCAGGAAGGAACTCGAGGAGATCATGCAGGAGATGCAGGACGCGGAGAACTACTACCGCAACACGCTCCACTGCCAGCACTGGGGACGGAGATGCGAGTACGCCAGCATCTGCCTGAACTACGACCCGAACCAAAGCTACATCGGCTTCCAAAAATGGGAGGCCGACCGATGAAAGGAGAAACGCATGGAACTCAAAAAGATTGAGAACAACAACCTGCCATACACCGCCCTGCTTTACTGCAAGACCGGAGGAGGCAAGAGCACGGCCATCGGCCTGATCGCCGAGGCCAGCGAGGGAAACACGCTGGTGCTGGACATCGACCGCACGATCACCAGAACCCTCGCCAAGAAGGAGATCGTCAAGGACACCAGCAAGGTGCTTGTGGGAGAGATCGACAACGTCAAAACCTTTGAGGCATGGACGCAGGCGATCAAGAGCATCACCCCCGAGTGGCTCAAGGCGAACGACATCCGGACAGTCGCGGTCGACAACGTCAGCGAGCTCGAGAGATGCATCCTGAGCGATCTCGGAGCGCAAGGGAAAAACAAAGGAGTGCCAGCCATGGCGGATTACCAGTACATGCAGTTTAAACTGGTCAACAGCCTGCGCTACATGAAAAGCTGGGGAGTTAACATCATCTGGACAGCATGGGAGACCGCCGAGGATTTCACCCACCCAGACGGAACCAAGTACACGCGTCTGATGCCGAAGATCAGCTCGAAGATCGTCGACAACATTTGTGGACTTTGCGACATCGTCGGATGGATCGGAGTTAACAAGGACGGAGACCACATGATCCTGCTGGAAGCAACCCAGAATATCCACGCAAAAAACCAAGTCGACGCCAGAAAGAGCTGTCGCGTCGAGGACTTCATCACCAAGAAAGAGGAGGCAAAAGCATGAGCTACGAAGTGAAGATCAGACAGAGAACCAAGGGATACGACGAGGAAATCGCAGGCACCTGCTACACATTCGGTGAAGCACAGGGACTCGCAGAGCGAATCCTGAAGGCATTCCCGAAAACCAGAGTCACGATCAGCATGATCGAAACCGAGGCCGATACCACCGAGCCCAACACCAACATCACGGCAGAGCCGGAAGAAGAAACCACAGAGGAGGACTAAGAACATGGCATGGGATTATGAGAGAAACGAGAGCAACGGATTTGAACCGATCCCCGAGGGAAAATACCGCATCCGCATCAAGGAAGCGGAGAAGGCAGTCAGCAAGAGCGGCAACGACATGCTGGTGCTGAAGTTTGAGGTCAGCGGACACAAAGGCCTGATCTTCCACTACATCGTCTTCATGCAGGACAGACCGGAGATCACCAACCGCAACCTGACAAAGTTCTTCGACAGCTTCGCAGGGATCCCTGAGGGAGACTTTGACACGAGCCACTGGATCGGGAAGGTCGGAGCGGCCGAGATCAAGCACGAGGAGTACAACGGCAACGTCAACGCGAAGATCAACTACTTCATCAGCCGCGAGAAGCAGGACACGCTCCCGAACTGGCAGGAACTCGATGGCACCACGACCGACGCGGATGGTTTCATGAACATCCCCGACGGCATCAGCGACGATGGGCTCCCCTTCTAACAAGCAGATCGGCTCGGCATTCGAGCGGACGCTCTGCCAGAAGCTCGCAAACCTCGGGTACTGGGTGCATTTTTTGGCACCCGATGCCCGAGGAGCCCAGCCCTTCGACATTATCGCGGTCAAGCACGGAGTAGCACACGCCATCGACTGCAAGACCTGTGTGGCCGCGACCTTTAACATCAGCCGACTGGAGGAGAACCAGATCCTAGCATTTGAGCACTGGCTCCGATGCGGAAACACGACACCGATCATCGCCGTCCTTCACGAAGGCAGGATCTACGCCATCGAATACGACCGCCTGAAGGAACAGCGGTCAATCAAACTGAACACCGAGACTGAGAGAGCCCAGTCCTTCTGGGATGACGAAAGGAGCGACACATGAGAAAAGAACACTTCGAAGCGATCCGAGGGATTAAGACAGCACTGAAGTTTGAGAGATTGTGGAACAGGGAGACGCAGGAAGGACTCGAGTACGCGCTCGAGAAGCTCCGGATGATCGCAAACGAAGCGGAGGAGCAGGATCGCAAACTGACCGCCATCAGCAACCTGTACAAGTTCCACACCAGCGACTCCGAGCTCACCGAGGAAGACCGAGGATACAACGCCGCGATCCGAGACGTTCTCCAGATCATCGACCCCGAGAGGACGCGCTATGACAAGAGCGAATGAGTACGCAAGGCGGAAGGAACAGCGAAAGCAACGCAGGGAGGCAGGCGAGTGCACGCGCTGTGGAGTGCCCCTCGAGGAGAAGGAGAAGGCGGCAGGATACCTGACCTGCCAGCGATGCCGCGACAAATGGCGGCTCGAATACTACCCGACAAGCACCCTCGGCAGGAGCCGCCGACCAAACGCAGACCGAGGAAGAAACCACGACTGCTGGATGTGCGGAGCGACCCTCCCAGCAGGATACACCAAGAAGAAATGCGAGGTCTGCATCGAGAAATCAAGGCAGGGACTGATCGCAACAAACAAACGAAAGAAGGAGGCAAAAGAATGCTCGGAGGAAGAGAAAAACTGAAGCCCTGCCTTTTTTGTGGAGGGAAAGCAATACTGATGGACACGAGCTACCCTTACTGGATCATTTGCGACGATTGCGGAGCACGGATACACGGAAACAAGGGACTCGGACTAGGCGGTATCGAGGCCAGCACGGAGGCATGGAACCGGAGAACGAAGAAAAAGAGAAGGGAGGACGCGGAATGAACGACGAACTCATCAAGAAGATCCGAGAGATCACCGAACAGAGCACCAGAGACACGGAGCACCACATGCTCAAGAAATACGGAGAGCGAATCGCAACAACCAGACGCACCGCCAACGGAGCCGAGGTCGAAATCCGAGATTACAAGTTCCGAGACGACATCTTCCGAGTGATCACCGTCAACGGAGAATGCGTCACGATCGACGTCCTAGCAAGGGAGGAGCGGAAATGACCAAGAAGAAATACATCAAGAAGATCATAAAGGCACTCGAGGCCATGGACGAAGCCGAAAGCCTGCTCGATTACGACAACGCCAGCATGCAGGCAGTCGACGCCTTGAACGAATACACCGAACAGCTAGAAGGCAGAAAGAAGTTTTTACAGGAGGCAAAATGACCACGAAGATCCGAGTTAGAAACAAGATCATCATAGACTACCCACCGCAGGAGCTCAGGAACTGGTGCCGCCAGAACCTGAGCATCCCGAACCCAGATTATTACAAGCGCGAGGCCATGGGGAAATGGACAGGAGGAACGCCCGAGCGGATCACCTTATACGAGCAGGCAGGAAACACGCTCCTGCTCCCCTTCGGAGCCCTTCAGGACGTCGGGAGGATTTGCGGCCAGCAGGCCGAGTGGAAGCTCGAGATCGCAAAGAAGC
>JAEEGK010021448.1_pt1 | contig 13645 bp, 10 predicted proteins | sample 8958771 | NCBI WGS metagenome assembly JAEEGK01 (sample SAMN16246547, study PRJNA631951) | gut metagenome | biome: gut microbiome; feature: rumen; material: SC-attached | host: Bos | place: Iran: Karaj | collected 2018-10 | reverse complement strand
TAACCGCGGTCGATCTGCTCGACGTTGTGGATGATGCTCCTGCCTTCTGCGCCCAGCGCTGCGATCAGCAGTGCGATGCCGGCGCGGATGTCGGGAGACGTCATCTCGCGGCCTTTCAGCTGTCGTGTGTGGTTGTGTCCGATGACAACGGCCCTATGGGGGTCGCAGAGGATTATCTGGGCGCCCATATCGATCAGCTTGTCGACGAAGAACAGGCGGCTCTCAAACATTTTCTGGTGGATCAGCACGCTGCCCTTCGACTGGGTGGCCACTACCAGCATCACGCTGAGCAGGTCAGGCGTAAGGCCGGGCCAGGGAGCGTCTGCAATCTTGAGTATCGAGCCGTCGATGTAGGTTTCCACGGCGTTCTGCTTCTGGGCGGGGATGTATATGTCGTCGTCCTTCTGGATGACCTTGATGCCGAGGCGGCGGAAGCTGTCGGGAATGATGCCGAGGTTCTTGTACGACACGTTCTTGATGGTGAGTTCGCTGCAGGTCATCGCAGCCATTCCGATGAAGCTGCCGACTTCGATCATATCGGGCAGTATGGTGTGCTGCGCTCCGTGGAGCGACTCTACGCCGTCGATGGTGAGCAGGTTGGAGCCGATGCCTTCGATGCGGGCGCCCATACCGACCAGCAGTCGGCACAGCTGCTGCACATAGGGCTCGCATGCAGCATTGTAGATGACGGTGCGGCCTTTGGCCATCACAGCGGCCATTATGACGTTGGCCGTTCCTGTGACGGATGCTTCCGACAGCAAGATGTCGGCACCTTTGAGTTTCTTTGCGGTGATGATGTAGGCAGCCTTGTCCGTGTCGTAGACAGCCTTGGCTCCCAGTTTGGCGAATCCGTCGAAATGAGTGTCAAGATGACGGCGGCCTATCTTGTCTCCTCCCGGCTTTGCGGCTATTGCATAGCCGATGCGCGAGAGCAGCGGGCCGATCAGCATCACTGAACCGCGGAGGGCGGCGTTGTCGTGACGGAACTTGTCGCTGCGCAGGAAATCGAGGTCGATTTCTTCAGCGCGGAAAGACCATTTCTTGTCGCCGACCTTCTCCACCTTGCTGCCCATCTCCTGCAGAAGACCGATGAGATTGCGCACGTCGGCAATGTCGGGAACGTTGTCGATGGTGACTTCCTCTCTGGTGAGCAGGGTGGCGCAGAGCACCTGCAGAGCTTCGTTTTTCGCACCCTGAGGAGTGATTGAGCCGTGCAGGGGATGACCGCCTTCTATTTCAAAAGATGCCATTGTTAATACTGTTGATAAAGATTACCCAAAGATAATTATTTTTGCTCTTATGAAAATCGGAGATGTCGATTTAGGGGAAAAACCCCTCTTGCTGGCCCCTATGGAGGACGTGACGGATGTGTCGTTCAGATATGTCTGCAAGAAATTCGGCGCCGATATGATGTACACCGAGTTCATCTCTTCCGACGGTCTGATCCGCGATGCGGCGGGCTGCCTCGACAAGATGGTGATCTACGATTACGAGCGCCCTATAGGGATGCAGGTATACGGCAACCTTCCCGATGCGATGGTCGAGTCCGCAAAGAAGATGGATGCGGCCGGAGCGGATGTCATCGACATCAATTTCGGCTGCCCGGTGAGCAAGATTGCCCGTCGCGGAGCCGGAAGCGGAATGATGAAGGAGCCGGACAAGATGGTCGACATTACCCGCAGGATAGTGGAGGCGGTGTCGAGGCCGGTGACCGTCAAGACACGCCTTGGATGGGACGAGAACTCGAAGATAATCGTGGAGTTGGCGGAGCGTTTGCAGGATGCAGGCATCGCAGCCCTCACCATCCACGGCCGCACACGCTGCCAGATGTACAAGGGCGAGGCTGACTGGACGCTCATAGGAGAGGTGAAGAACAACCCCCGGATGCACATCCCCATCATAGGCAACGGAGACATCAAGACTCCGCAGGATGCGGCCAATGCCTTTGACCGCTATGGTGTGGACGGTGTGATGATAGGCCGAGCAAGCTTCGGACATCCCTGGATTTTCAAAGAGATAAGACACTACCTTGAAACCGGCGAGGAACTTCCGCCTATGTCGGTGGCCGACCGGGTGGCCCTGGCCAAGGACCATCTTGCCAAGTCCATCGAGGTGAAGGGTCCGCGCACCGGCATCCTTGAAATGCGCCGCCACCTGAGCTGCTATTTCAAGTCGCTGGTCAACTTCAAGGAAACGAGACTGAAACTGGTGACGTCGATGGACGTCGATGAGATAAATTCAATACTGGACTATATTCAAGAACACTGGGGGTAACTTTATTCCATGTCAAATTTTGTAAACAAGGTTCTTCTTTTCCCGTACTACGTGGCTCTGGCTGCCCGCAACCGGGCTTATGACAAAGGGCACCGTAAGGTGATGGACTACCGCAGCTTCGGCGACCGCGTAGTTTCGATTGGCAACATTGCGATGGGAGGCACCGGCAAGACCCCTCACGTGGAGATGTTCATCAGGCATTACCTCGAAGAAGGGAAGACCGTCGCCGTGGTGTCCAGAGGCTATAAGAGGAAGACGAAGGAGTGCATCGAAGTGAGCGTGGATTCTTCTGCGCTGGAAGTTGGAGACGAACCTCTTCAGATCAAGCGCAAGTTCCCGCAGGTCCGCGTGTTCGTGGACAGGCGCAGGGAAGTCCCCACCGAGCAGGTCATCAACCCGCCCCTCGGAACCCCTGTGGATGTGGTGCTTCTCGACGACGCCCACCAGTACCGCAAGCTTGTGCCCGGCCGTTCCATAGTCCTCATCGACTATAACCATCCGGTTTTCAAGGACAACCTTTTCCCGTTCGGAAGGCTGCGTGACCTGCCGACTCAGATTAAGCGTGCCGACACCATCATCATCACCCGCAGCCCGGCCTGGCTCGACGAATGGCAGAAGGAGAAGATAATCGCTGCGAACCGCATCAACCAGAACCAGAAGGTGTTCTTCACCAAGGTGGATTACCTCAAGCCCGTGAAGGTGTTCGAAGATGCCGACGGAAGGTTCATCTACAGCCAGGAAGCAATCCTGTTCAGCGGAATAGCCGACCCGATAGAGCTGCGCAACTATCTCACCACGCGCTATGCCGAGATCTACGAGGTGAAATACCCCGACCACCATTTCTATACGAAGAAAGATATAAAGGATCTGGCCCGTCTGGCCAAAAAGTATCCAGCCGCCGTGCTCCTCACTACCGAGAAGGATGCACAACGGCTGAAACTTGTAGAGGAAGCCTGCCAGGCTATCAGCACACGTCTCTTCTATGTTCCGATAGAGACGAAGATGATAGAAGGCGAGAACGACCTACTTCTCTACAAAAGTCACAATTGAGTGGGCCGGAATCTTGAAGGTCAGAGATGAGCCGTCGACGCTGAATGCGCTGAAGGCTTTCGTCCCCACTTTGTCAGGCACGTCGAAAGAGTTGTAGTCCTTGATGTCGGGACTTGTCAGGATCTCTGCGGTGAAGGCCTTGCCGCTGCCGCCGAGGTCTACCGTCACGTCCACGTCGTTGTCGAGGTTGACGTTGGTCACGGAAATGCTGAGCTTGCCGGAATCGGAGATCGATGTGGTAGAGCTGATGGCGTGTACGTCGGCCAGCTTGCCGTCGGCGCTCTGGAGCAGGTCGGACTTGACGTCGGCCGGGACATATTTGTTCCTGCGGTGGGTGTTGTACATCTTATATACAAAGTATGTAGGAGTCTTGACCATCTTGTCGTCCTGGGTGAGGAGCATAGCCTGCAGCACGTTCACCATCTGTGCGATGTTGGTCATATTGATGCGCTCGGTGTACTTGTGGAAGATGTCGAAGGTGGTTGCGGCCACAACGGCGTCGCGCATCGTGTTCTGCTGGAAGAGGTGGCCGGGATTGGTGCCGGGCTCTACGTCCCACCAGGTGCCCCACTCGTCGATGAGCAGCTTGACGTGGTTCTCGGGGTCATATTTGTCCATAATGGCGATGTGCTTCTGGATGACCGGTTCGATGCCCATCGACTTGGCGACGGTCCAGTAGTATAAGTCAGCGTCGAAGTCGGTGGCCGAGCCGTGGCTGGGCTTGCTGAAGTCGGTAGAATAATAGTGTACGCCTACGCCGTCCATCTGCTGGCCGATGCCCGACATAAGGACTTCAGTCCAGTTATAGTCATAGTCCGAAGCGCCGCTGGCGATCTTGAACAGGTGGTTTCCGCCGTAGTCGCGGCAATACTCCGCATAGCGGCGGTATTCTCCGGCATAGTATTCGGGAGTCATCTGTCCGCCGCAGCCCCAGCTTTCGTTGCCCACTCCAAGGTATTTCACCTTCCAGGGTTCCTTGCGGCCGTTCTTGGCCCTGAGGTCAGCCCATTTGCCGCCGTCTGCAGTCATATAGAGCACCCAGTTGGCAAGTTCCTGGACGCTGCCGCTGCCCACGTTGCCGCTGATATAGGGTTCGCATCCAAGCATCTCGCAGAGGTTGAGGAATTCGTGGGTTCCGAAACTGTTGTTCTCCACTGTGCCTCCCCAGGATGAGTTGACCATAGTGGGACGGTTGTCGCCGATGCCGTCTTCCCAGTGGTAGTAGTCGGCGAAGCAGCCTCCCGGCCAGCGGATCACGGGGACTTTCAGTTCGCGCAGGGCTTCCAGCACGTCGTTGCGGTAGCCGTCCGTGTTGGGAATGGGTGAATTCTTGCCTACCCAGATGCCGCCGTAGATGCCGGCTCCAAGGTGTTCTGCAAACTGTCCGTAGAGTTCGTCGGGGATGACGTTGGCCGCCTGGTCCGGGTGGATCGTGATGGTGGCCTTGTTTGTTCCGGTAGTCTCGGTAGTGCCGCCGGCGCAGGATGTCAGCAGGACACCGGCGATTGCGGCGAGAGATGCCAATAGGATGCGTTTCATAGTCTGTTGAGGTTAATGGATTGTAAATTTAGAAAAAAACGGGCAGAACGTTATAAACAAGGTTTTATAATTTGCTTGTTATGAAACCGAGCTATGAAAGCGCCGCTTTCATAGCGAGAGAGAGCGATAGCGAACGGCTATCATACTGTCAATAAACCAAATGAATTAAAATAATTTTTGACAGTATGAAAAAATGGCTATCTTTGCAGCCCCCAAAAAGTGGGAAAATCGCAACATTTAAGTATTAACTAATTAACAATCAAGACTGTGGACACACTTAGCTACAAAACACTGTCGGTCAACAAAGAGAACTCCTCTAAAGAGTGGGTTGTCATCGATGCTACCGATCAGGTCCTCGGCCGTCTTGCTAGCAGGGTTGCAATTTTGCTCCGTGGCAAAAACAAACCCAACTTCACTCCGAACGCTGACTGTGGTGACAACGTCATCATCCTCAACGCAGACAAAGTTCGTCTGACCGGAAAGAAGCTTACCCAGAAGCAGTACGTCCGCCACACCGGTTATCCCGGAGGTCAGCGTTTCTCTACGCCGAAGGAGCTGTTTGAACGCAAACCGTTGGCCGTTCTCGAGCACGCCGTGAAAGGTATGCTTCCCAAAACCCGTCTGGGTGAGAAACAGTTCCACAACCTGTATCTTTATATGGGTAACGAACATCCTCACGCAGCACAGAACCCTAGAACTATTACATTAAACGAAATCTAAACAGAGCATGGAAGTAATCAACGCCCTTGGAAGACGTAAATCAGCTGTTGCTCGCGTTTATGTAAACACTGGAAAAGGCAACATCACGATCAACGACCGTCCCCTCGAAGAGTACTTCAGGGAGGACACTCTCCGTTATATCGTGCAGCAGCCTCTGGAACTCACAGGTACCCTTGCTTCATTCGACATCAAGGTAACTCTTGACGGCGGTGGAATCAAAGGTCAGGCCGAAGCTCTCCGCCTTGCAATCGCCCGCGCGCTTTGCAAGATCGACAAGGAAGCTTACCGTCCTATTCTCAAGTCTAACGGCTTCCTTACCCGTGACAGCCGCGAGGTCGAGAGAAAGAAACCTGGTCAGCCCGGTGCACGCAGACGCTTCCAATTCAGCAAACGTTAACATTTATTTACGCTTTACCACAATTGCACAGATGGTTTACGGTAAAATGACCGGACCTGCCTATCAATAGCTACCAGTCGTTTGGCCATCTGCGGAAAATCTGCAAGACCGCCGCTAGCGCTACTTGCAGGATTGACAAAAAGAGAATCCTCCGAGCGAGGATCAGAAACACAAACAAAAACAAACCAAAATGTCTAGAACAAATTTCCAAGACTTACTCGATGCAGGTGTTCACTTCGGTCACCAGAAGAGAAAATGGAATCCTAAAATGGCTCCCTATATCTATATGGAGAAGAACGGGATTCACATCATTGACCTGCATAAGACTGTTGTCAAAATAGATGAAGCTGCAGCAGTTATGAAACAGCTTGCCCTCGCAGGCCGCAAGATACTGTTCGTAGCCACCAAGAAACAAGCCAAAGAGATCGTCGCCGCACAGGCACAGTCAGTGAACATGCCGTTCGTGACCGAGCGCTGGGCTGGTGGAATGCTCACCAACTTCCCGACCATCCGCAAGGCTGTCAAGAAGATGAATACCATCGACAAGATGATCAGCGACGGTACCTTCGAGACTCTTGCCAAGAGGGAACGTCTCCAGATCACCCGTCAGAGGGCCAAACTCGAGAAGAACCTCGGTTCTATCGCCGACCTCAACCGCCTCCCTTCAGCACTCTTCGTAGTTGACGTACAGAAAGAGATCAACGCTGTCAAGGAAGCCAACCGCCTCAACATTCCCGTAATCGCAATGGTTGATACTTGTTGCGACCCCACCAACATTGATTATGTGATTCCGGCAAATGATGATGCTGCTAAATCTATCGCCCTCGTTACAGAAGTGCTTTGCAAGGCTGTAGCAGAAGGTCTCGAAGAGCGCAAGCTTGAGAAGGACAAAGCTCAGGACGATAGCGAGGAGGCCGCCGAGGCTGCTCCCGCTCCTGCAAGAAGGGTTCGCGCCCGCAGGGCACCGAAAGCAGAGGCTAAGCCCGAAGAAGTTAAACAGGAAGAGAGCGCTCCCGCCGCTGAAGCTGCTCCTGCCAATGAATAACATTTAAAACTTATTGACATGGAAATCAAAGCAGCAGATGTCGCTAAATTGCGCAAAATGACAGGTGCGGGCATGATGGATTGCAAGAACGCACTTGTAGAGGCTGAAGGAGACTTCAACCGTGCACAGGAAATCATCCGTGAGAAAGGCAAGCTCGTAGCAGCCAAACGTGCTGACCGCGAGACTACCGAGGGTGCAGTTGTTGCCCGTATCAACGGCAACAAGGCTATCCTGGTAAGCCTTGGTTGCGAGACTGACTTCGTTGCCGCCAACGCTGAGTTCAAGGCTCTGGCAGAGGCTATCGCAGACGCAGCAATCGCAACTTTCCCTGCTGACAAGGAAGGTCTGATGGCCGCCAAGATGGCTGATGGCCGCACTGTCGAGTCGGCTATCACCGAGCAGACCGGTAAGAGCGGCGAGAAGCACGTGATTGCTTACTACGCTACTCTCGAGGCTCCCTGCATCGGTTCATACATCCACTTCACTCACAAGGACGGTGCTATCGTCGGCTTCAACAAAGAGGTTTCAGCTGAACTTGGCAAGCACATCGCTATGCAGGTTACTTCTATGAAACCCGTTGCTGTCAACGCAGAAAGCGTTCCCGCTGAAATCGTTAAGCAGGAACTCGAGGTTGCTACCGAGAAGACCAAAGAGGAGCAGATCCAGAAGGCCGTCGATGCAGCTCTCAAGAAGGCTGGCATCAACCCGGCTCACTGCGACAGCGAGGACCACATCGAGTCCAACACTGCCAAAGGCTGGCTCACTCCCGCTCAGGCAGTTCAGGCTCGCGAGATTATCAAGACTGTCTCTGCAGAGAAGGCCGCCAATCTTCCCGCAGCTATGATCGAGAACATTGCGAAAGGCCGTCTGGCCAAGTTCTTCAAGGAGCAGACTCTTGAGGAGCAGGAGTTCGTGATGGAAGGCAAGATCGCTGTGAAGGATTATATCGCAGGCATCGACAAGGACGCTAAGGTTGTGGCTTTCCGCCGCTTCTCACTCAGCGACTAAGTCGTCAAGCATAAATTCGAAAGAAGGTGTCCGCGAGGGCACCTTTTTTTTTGTTACATTTGCGAAAATACAATTCAAAAAAAACCAACTATGAAGAAAATATTATTGACGATTGCGGCAGCGGTCTTCTCGCTGTCTTTTGCTGCCAATGCACAGGAGCTGTCAAGCGCTCCGGGGCCGGTGGATTCTCCCCAGATAAACCCTGACGGTACCGTCACTTTCCGCTTCCAGGACAAAAAGGCCGTAAAGGTACAGGTTACCGGCGATTTCCTTCCCGCCCAGGTTGTCGGCAGGCAGGAGGTGCAGGGCGTCGCCGATATGAAGGAAGGCGAAAACGGAGTGTGGGAATACACATCTGAAAAGCTGGCTCCCGAATTCTACGGCTACAAGTTCATCGTAGACGGCGTGACCATTCCCGACCCGGCCAACCTCGTGGTCTGCAGGGACGGTTCGACCCTCACCACAAAGTTCCTCATCCCCGGCGACAGGGCTGACCTCTATGCAATCCACGACGTTCCCCACGGAACCGTATCGCACGTGTGGTATCCTTCACCCGTGGCCGGTTTCAACCGTCGTATGGCCGTCTATACTCCGGCCGGTTACGAGGACAACCCCAAGACCAAATATCCCGTGGTATACATCCTGCACGGCATCGGCGGTGACGAGGATTCCTGGCTTACCCACGGCCGTGCCGCCCAGATTCTCGACAATCTAATCGCATCCGGCAAGGTTAAGCCGATGATCGCGGTCTTCACCAACGGCAACATCTCTCAGCAGGCTGCCGTACACCAGACCGGCAACGGCTACATCCACCAGTCGACGATGCTTCCCAAGACTATGGAAGGCACATTCGAGACAGCATTCACCGAGGTGGTCAACTACATCGACAAGCACTACCGCACCATAGCCAAGAAGCAGTCAAGGGCCATCTGCGGCCTTTCAATGGGTGGTCACCACAGCCTGTACATCTCTGCCAACAATCCCGACATGTTCGGCTATGTCGGCCTGTTCTCGGCAGCTGTCGGCGTTACTGATGCTTCAGTTTCGCCTATGTATCAGGACCTGGATGCAAAACTCGCGAAGCAGTTCGCCGGAAAGCCGTTCTATTTCATCGCCTGCGGCAATTCCGATTTCCTGTTCCAGGCCAACAAGTCATATATGGCCAAACTCGACGCTGCCGGCTATCCCTACAAGTTTATGGAAACCGACGGCGGCCACATCTGGAAGAACTGGCGCATCTACCTCACCGAATACCTGCCTCTGATCTTCAAGTAGCAGTTATTCCACACAGGCAAGCGTTGCTGCAACCAGGCGGAAGTCCGACGGAAGGACCGAAGCGGCTGCGGTGATGGTGCTGCCGGTGGTGAGCACGTCATCCACCAGAAGAATGCGGAAAGCCCCTGCGCTTCTCAAACGGCGCAGGGCTTTTTCGTTCACCGCGAAGGCTCCGGCCATATTGCTGCGGCGGTCCCTGACTCTGGTTTGAGTGCGGGTGAAGCGGCGCCGTCGGATGAGCTTCGGTTCGAAAGCTGCTCCCAGCGCCGAGGCAAGCTCCCGTGCGATGACGTCGCTCTGGTTGAAGCCGCGGCGGAACTTCTTCAGGGGATGCAGCGGCACCGGCACGACTGCGTCTATGTCTGCGAAGCGTCCTGAAGCCGCCATTTCTCCGGCCAGCATCCCTGCAAGCCGGCGGCCGAGACGTATGTCGCCATCATATTTGAACTGGTGGATGAGTTTGCCGTAACCGCTGTCACGCCGGTAGAAGAACAGGCTGCAGGCCTGCTCCACGTGGGCGTCTGCCAGCCGCTGCTCGGCAGGGTTGCCGTCCCAGCTCCAGAAGTAAGTCAGGGGAATGTCGTCGGCGCAGCGGGGGCAGAGATGCCGCTCGCCGATGTCCAGTTTCGTCCCGCAGACGAGGCAGAAACGTGGAAAAAAAAGGTCGCCCAGGGAGGCGACGCACAGTCTGAAGATATGTCCAACCCCACTGCCCATCACTTTCGTTTTGTCAAAGATAATAATTACCTTTGAAAGTTATCAATGTCAGCTTATGATAGATTTTGTCAACATAACATTCATCGACGTCCTCGACATCCTGCTCGTGGCCTTGCTCATCTATGAGTTCTACAGGCTCATCAGGGGCACGTCGGCGATGTCGATATTCATCGGAATCCTGTTGCTCTACGTGCTGTGGATCGTGGTGAGGGCTTTGGATATGAAACTGCTGTCCACGATACTCGGACAGGTGCTGGGAGTGGGAGTGATAGCGATGATTGTGATATTCCAGCAGGAGATACGCCAGTTCCTGCTGCATTTCGGCAACCGCTACATCCTCGGCCGCAAGAAGCTGACCAAGCGGCGCCGCGCCTGGTTCAAGAACGAGATAGCCATCAGCCAGGAAGTCCTCGAGGAGATCACAGCCGCCTGCCAGTATATGTCCGAGACCCATACTGGTGCCCTGATTGTCTTCAAGCACGAGTCTTCCCTCGACAGTTTCATCGATACCGGCGACCGCATCGACGCTGCTGTGCACCGCCGTCTCATCGAGAATCTGTTTTTCAAAAATTCTCCTCTTCACGACGGAGCCATCATAATGACACAGAACAGGATCGTGGCAGCACGCTGCATCCTGCCCCTCACTGACCGTGCGGACATCAACCCCCAGTATGGAATGCGCCATCGTGCAGCCATCGGCATCTCGGAGATTACCGATGCGGAGGTGGTAGTGGTGTCGGAGGAGACCGGTAACATATCATACGTGGCCGACGGCCAGATAACCACGATGCAGAGCATAGCCGAGCTCCGACTGAAACTCGAAAACTCATACAGTAAATGATAGAGCAGAAGATAGGCTTCGACAAGGTCCGCTCCCAGGTCCGCTCCAAGTGTATGTCGAAATACGCTGTGGCCAGGGTTGACGGCGAGCAGTTCTGCACCGACAGGCAGCAGATACTCCACCGTCTGCAGCTCACCGACGAGATGAGGCTTATCTGTATGTTCGAAGACACTTTTCCCTCAGAAGGCTTCACCGACTCGCGTGAGCTGCTGCTTCCGCTGACATCGGAGAGCACTTCAATCTCTCTTCCGGCTCTTGTGACGCTTCGCACCACCCTCGACACAGTGCGCAAGGTGGTGACCTTCTTCGACCGAAGCAAGGACGGAGTATATCCAAACCTCAAGGAAATGTCCCGGCCGGTGGCTTATTTCCCCGAAGTCAGCCGCCGCATCGACTCCATAATCGACCGTTACGGCAACGTTCGTGACAATGCCTCGGATGCTCTCGCAGGTATAAGAAGGCTGATAAGGGAGAAGGAAAAATCGGTTTCCAAAGTCATAGCAGCCATCCTGAAGAAAGCGCAGGGCGAAGGATATGTGGACGAGGACGCCGGTGTTGCGATGAGGGATGGAAAGACCCTGATACCCGTGGCAGCGGCCAACAAGCACCGCATCTCCGGCATCGTATATGACCAAAGTGCCAGCGGCAAGACTGTCTTCATAGAGCCGATAGAGATCGTGGAGATGAACAACCGCCTCTACGAACTCCATCAGGACGAGCAGGCCGAGATCGCACGCATCCTGGCGCAGTTCACCGAGTTTCTGCGTCCCTATCTGCCGGAACTCCTGCAGGCCGCGGAGTTCCTCGGTGAGATAGATTTCATACGCGCCAAGGCACTCGTGGCCCTCGATATGATAGCGGGAATGCCTGTTATCTCCGAAGACGGGGAACTGTGGCTGCGCAAGGCCCGTCACCCCATACTGGAGAAAGCACTGGCCCGCGAAGGAAAGAAGATAGTGCCGCTGAACCTGCACTTGGACCGGAACAAGCGCATCCTTGTCATCTCCGGCCCGAACGCCGGTGGAAAGTCGGTATGCCTCAAGACTGTGGGCCTTCTGCAGTATATGTTCCAGTGGGGTATGCTTATTCCCACCTCCGAGGTGTCGGAATTCGTGATTTTCGACGACATTTTCATCGATATCGGCGACGACCAGTCGCTCGAGAACGACCTCTCCACATACAGCTCGCATCTGCAGAACCTCAAGGAGATAGTGATACGCTCCGGCAAGAAGTCGCTGGTGCTCATCGACGAGTTCGGCAGCGGCACAGAGCCTGCGGCCGGAGGAGCCATAGCCGAGGCCGTGCTGGCTCAGATAGAGGAGAACGGAGCATATGGAGTGATAACCACCCACTATACGAATCTCAAGCTCTACGCTGAGAACAGCAAGGGCTGCGCCAACGGAGCTATGATGTTCGACGTGGAGAACATACAGCCGCTGTTCCAGCTGGAACAGGGCCTGCCGGGCAACTCCTTCGCATTCGAGCTGGCCCGAAAGATAGGCTTCCCAGAGTTCATAGTGAAGAACGCCCAGGAAAAGGCCGGCAGCGATTTTGTGGATATGGAGCGCCAGCTGCGCAAGATAGCCCGCAACCGCAAGGCCCTGGATGAGAAGCTGACCAAGGTGCGCTCGGCGGACAAGACTCTCGAAGGCCTGACTGACCGCTACCAAAAGGAACTCGCTGAAATCAAGGCGCTGAAGAAAAGCATACTCGACGAAGCCCGCGCTGAGGCCAAGGCCATTGTCAAGGAGGCCAACAAGCAGGTGGAACGTACAGTAAGGGAGATCCGCGAAAGCCAGGCCGAGAAAGAGAAGACCAAGGCTGCCCGCGCCGAACTGTCGGAATATGCTGCCAAGCTTGAGGAGGAGAACGTTTCGAAGAGCGACCGCGACATCGAGAAAAAGATGGAGCAGATAGCCGCCCGCAAGGAACGCGAACGCAAGCGCAAGGAGGCACGAGCACGCAGGCAGGGCATCGAGGCCGCCACCGAGGCCGAAAAGCAGGCCAAGGCTGCCGAGGAGGAGGCAAAGCGTCCGCTGCAGGTCGGCGACAAGGTGAAGGTCATCGGCAGCGACCTCATCGGAGAGGTGTCCAAGCTCACCGCCCGCAAGGTGTCTGTTTCCATCGGCTCCATCACCTCTACGATGGCCCGCGAGCGTGTTCAGCGCATATCTGCCACTGAATACAAGAATGCGATGAAGACCAACGCCGCGGCTTCCGGCCATGTGACATATTCGTCTGATGTCTACAGCAATGACTCCGTGAATGAGCGAAGGCTGCGTTTCACACCCTCAATAGACGTTCGCGGCGAACGCGTGAACGACGCTATTGACAAGGTGCTGCACTTTATGGACGACGCCCTGATGGTGGGAGTGGGGCAGGTGACCATTCTCCACGGCAAGGGCAACGGAGTGCTGAGGGAGGAAATCCGCAAGTATCTCAGGACAATCGGCGGCGTGGAGTCTTTCAGTGATGCTCCCCTGGACCAGGGAGGCGCTGGCATCACCATCGTAAAGCTCCAATAAATTTGCGATTGGAGAAAAATTACTATCTTCGCGCCACAAACATCCGAGGAGGACAGATTTGACTGCTTGCAACCTCCACCTTAAAAAATGCTAAAATGAAAAAGAATTATCTCTTTACATCCGAGTCCGTTTCAGAAGGACATCCCGACAAAGTCGCCGATCAGATTTCAGACGCCATCCTTGACGATTTCCTGCGTCAGGATCCTGCAAGCCATGTGGCCTGCGAAACTTTCGTAAGCACCGGCCTGGTGGTA